>JGI20283J15916_100028_pt1 | contig 42462 bp, 38 predicted proteins | sample Plalitdecfosmids_FD_15916 | JGI IMG/M metagenome (IMG submission 15916) | reverse complement strand
CGCAATTGTATTTCTTGACCAGCGCGGCACCGTTGGCCGGGTCGCCGGCGGCTTGCGCGGACAGGGAGACGAACAGTGCCAATGATGCGGCGCAGCGGAACGCGGTAAGTAAAGTTTTCATGGCACGTCCTTATTTGCCCGCACTCGGCGTTTGCTGCGCAAAATAGGCGGCGACGAGCGTGATGTCCTGGTCGGACAGCGTCTGCGCGGTCGGCGTCATTTGCGGATGCTGGCGGTCGCCCTTCTTGTACGCCTGCAGCGCGGCTTCGAGGTACTTGGCGGATTGGCCGCCGATCATCGGCACGCGATACACCTCGGGATACGCCGTCTTGTACTCCGGGATGGCGTGGCAGCCGATGCATTGTTCGACCTTGTTGCGGGAGGCTGCCGGGACGCTGGACAGGTCCGCGGCATGGGCCACGGCAGGTGCGACGGAGACAGACAGCAGAAGTACGGCTAGTGATGTTTTCATAGGCTGGCGATCGTGAGGTTGGACCGATACCGCAACTGCGAAAAACTTAGCATTTGTACTACGAGCGGCCGATTCTATATGAGAAACATGGCGCAGTCTACGGAGCGCGCCGGCGGCGCTGCCGCCGTTCTGCCTTATACTCGACGCCACCCCCATCCACCGCGCAGGCCCCATGGACGCACAACCACGCTTCGAAGGCAGCGACACCTATGTCGCCACCGATGACTTGAAACTGGCGGTGAACGCCGCCCTCACCCTGGGCCGCCCGCTCTTGATCAAGGGCGAACCCGGCACCGGCAAGACGATGCTGGCCGAAGAAGTGGCCGCGGCGCTCGGCATGCCGCTGCTGCAGTGGCATATCAAGTCGACCACCAAGGCCCAGCAAGGCCTGTACGAATACGACGCCGTCTCGCGGCTGCGCGATTCTCAGCTCGGCGACGAGCGCGTGCGCGACATCCACAACTACATCGTCAAGGGCGTGCTGTGGCAGGCGTTCACCGCGCCGGCGCCGGTCGTGCTCTTGATCGACGAAATCGACAAGGCCGACATCGAGTTCCCGAACGACCTGCTGCGCGAACTCGATCGCATGGAATTCTATGTGTACGAGACGCGCGAGATGGTCGTGGCGCGGCACCGCCCGCTCGTCATCATCACGTCGAACAACGAAAAGGATTTGCCGGACGCGTTCTTGCGCCGCTGCTTTTTCCACTACATCAAATTCCCCGAGCGCGACACGATGGCCGATATCGTGCAAGTCCACTTCCCGCACCTGAAACAGGATTTGCTGGCCGCCGCGCTGCAAAGCTTCTACGAATTGCGCGACGTGCCGGGTTTGAAGAAGAAACCGTCGACGTCGGAATTCCTCGACTGGTTGAAGCTCTTGCTGGCCGAAGACATCCCGGCAGAAGCCCTGCGCAGCCAGGACGCGAAAGCCATCGTGCCGCCGCTGCACGGCGCCCTGCTGAAGAACGAGCAGGACGTGTCGCTGTTCGAACGCCTGGTGGCGATGGCGAGGCATAACCGATGATCGAAGTCGCACCGGTCACGCTGGAAGCCAATGGCGTGCGCCTCGTGCCGCTCGGCCTGGAACACGCCGACGGTTTGCGCGCGGCCGCCGCCGATGGCGCGCTGTGGAATTTGCGGGTGACGTCGGTACCGGCGCCGGGCGATACCGAGGCGTATATTCAGACCGCGCTGGCGACGCCGAACCGGCTCGCCTTCGCCGTCATCGATGCGGCCAGCGGCGCGGTGCTGGGCTCGACGAGCTACCACGACATCGTGACTAATCTGGACCGCGTCGAAATCGGCTACACCTGGTATGCGCAGCGCTTCCAGCGCAGCCACGTGAACACCAGCTGCAAATTGCTGCTGCTGGCGCACGCCTTCGATACGCTCGGCTGCGCCGTCGTCGGCCTGCGCACCGATAATTTCAATTTCGCTTCGCAAGCCGCGATCGAGCGGCTCGGCGCCAAGAAGGATGGCGTGCTGCGCCATCACGCGGTGCGGCGCGACGGCACCATCCGCGACACGGTCATCTACAGCATCGTGCGCGGCGAGTGGGCCGAGATCAAGGCGCACCTGCAGTACCGGCTGGCGCGCCACGTCGACTGAAAAGCGAGGGCCGCATGCTGATCGACTTTTTCTACACGCTGCGCGACGCCAAGGTGCCGGTCACGATCAACGAATTCCTGACCTTGCTGAAGGCGCTGGAACAAGGCGTCGCCGCGCCGTCGCTCGACGCGTTTTACTACCTGGCGCGTTTGACGCTCGTAAAAGACGAAGCCCACTTCGACAAGTTCGACCGCGCGTTCGGCGCCTACTTCAAGGGCATCGACGCGGTGTTCGACGACAAGACGCAGATTCCTTTGGACTGGCTTTTGAAACGGCTGGAGCGCGAGCTGACGGCGGAGCAAAAGGCGCAGCTACAAAAGCTCGGCTACGACAATCTGCTGGCTCGCCTACAGGAACTGCTGGACGAGCAAAAGGAACGCCATGAAGGCGGCAGCAAGTGGATCGGCACCGGCGGCACGTCGCCGTTCGGGAATGGCGGCGTAAACCCGGAAGGCATCCGCATCGGCGGCGCCGGCGGCCAGCGCAGCGCGGTCAAGGTGTGGGAGCAGCGCAGCTACCGCGACTACGACAGCGAGCGCGAACTCGGCATCCGCAACATCAAGGTGGCGCTGCGCCGCCTGCGCCGCTTCGCGCGCCACGGCGCGGCCGACGAACTGGCGCTCGACGCCACGATCCGCGCCACCGCCAACAACGCCGGCTGGCTCGACATCAAGATGCAGCCGGAGCGGCGCAACCGCATCAAGGTCTTGATGCTGCTCGACGTCGGCGGCAGCATGGACGACCACATCGAACGGACCGAAGAATTGTTTTCGGCCGCGAAGGCCGAGTTCAAGCAGATGGAATTCTTCTACTTCCACAACTGCGTCTACGACAACCTCTGGCGGCACAACCACCGCCGCCACGCCGAGCGCTTCTCGACGTGGGACGTGTTGCGCACCTACCCGGCCGACACCCGCCTGATCTTTGTCGGCGACGCCACCATGAGTCCCTACGAAATCCTGGCGCCGGGCGGCTCGGTCGAATACAACAACGACGAACCCGGCGCCGCATGGCTGGCGCGCTTTTGCAGCGCGTTTCCCAAGTTCGCATGGCTCAATCCGGAAGCGGAAAACCTGTGGCCGTACCGGCAATCGGTGGGAATCATCCGCGAGATCGTCGGCAACCGCATGTTCCCGGTGACGATAGCCGGGCTCGAACGCGCGATGCGCTTGCTGAGCAAATAAACCGTTTATATCGTAACGAGTCGACATCAACAGGTAGGGTGGACGGCTACCGAGTTGCATGTGCTCACCGCGGCGTATGCGCCGTCCACCCTACCCGAGCGCATCATTCACGTTAAGCGTTGCGCGACGAGGCCCGCACGATCAGCAAGCCCACGATATCGATCCACAGGTGCACCAGCACCGCCGCGATCAAGCCGACATATGCGAACACCGCCCCCAGCGCCAGGCTGCCGGCAAACACCATCGCCGCCTGCGCCAGCGTCGCCCGGTCGAAGCGCCGGAACTGGTACATCGGCATATGCGTCAGCAAAAACAGCAGCGACGTGATCCAGATCCCCAGCAAAGGCTGCAGCGCCGCGCGGAACAGCAGCTCTTCGCCGATGGCCGCGGCGAGCGCGATCCACAGCGGGTTCAAGCCGCGCAAGTCCAGGCGGCTGTAACTGGCGATCGTGCGCGCGGTCGATTCCGATGCGGCGGTATAGCGGAACATCAGGTAAGACCCGATGGCGGCGAGCAGCGCCAGGCCCTGGCCGATGATGAGCTGCCACATCGGCGCCATCGGCCGGAAGAACAAGGCGCGCGGTTCGGCCTGGCCGAAATAAATGATCGGTGCGGCGATCAGGCACATGACCAGGCAGGTCAGGATCTGGGCGGTGAGGCGGATCGGCGCGCGCGGCGCGGTGGCGGATGGCGTCATGGCAGTGTGGGCCGTGACCCAGCGAGTGTGTTTGGACGCGCCATTCTAGCCGATGCATGCGATCGCCTCCGTAGCGGCGGCTGGCAGCTGGCAGCCGCCTCAGACGGCGAACGCGGGCGCGACCACCTTGCGCGGCGCCGGCCGCAAGATGCGCGCGAGCAGCGGCCGCTTGGGCACGACCGGCGGCAAGGCGCTATCGACGATGTCCGCCCATTTGGCGCTGAGCTGCTCGCAGGTGGCGCGCAGCACCGGATCGGCGTCCGGCAGGCGCGCCAGCGCGGTCAGATGGCGTTCGATCACCGAGGCCAGCTTCACGCACGGCCCCTCCTTGCCGCCGCCCGCCGCGCGCTTGCCCGCACCGCTGCCCGCGCCATTGCCGGCGCCATTGCCCACGCTGTTCACCGCGCTGTTCACGGTGTAGTGCGACATCAGATGCAGCAGCGCCGCCACCAGCAAAGCATGCTGCGCTTGGGGCGCGCCGGGTTTGCGCAGGTCGTCCAGAAAATCGTCGTCCATAGAGCCTCTCCAATGATGAGCCGTCGCCGGGCATTAATTGCGAATGATTCTCATTCAGATTATGCGGCGACAGCGGGAAGATGGCAAGCGGTATTCGTGGACGTCTAGAGCCGCGTCTCGCGCGCCGCCTGCAAGAACGCGTCGAGCACCGGCGTGCAATCGAGCAGCGCCCCGCCGCTGGCGCGGTGGAACTCGGGATGCCATTGCAGGCCCATCACGAACGGCGCGCGCTGGTAGCGGATCGCCTCGATCACGCCGTCGGGCTCGGAGATGGCTTCGACATGGATATCGCGGCCGAGTTCCTTCACCGCCTGGTGGTGGATCGAATTGACCAAGGCCTGCGTTGTCCCGGGAAACATGGCGCCGAGCGATGAGCCGGGTGGAAATGCGATCGCATGGCGGTGCGCATCGTAGCTCGTGTGCACATGCGGCTGGGCATCCGGCACATGCGTGGCCACGTCCTGGTGCAGCGTGCCGCCGAACGCGACATTGATTAATTGGCAGCCGCGGCATATGCCCAGCACCGGCTTGCCGGCGTCGACGAATTCATGCAGCAACTCGAGTTCATACAAGTCCCGCGTGCGGTCGCCCCGCCACTCCGGCCGCGCCGGCGTTTCCGCATACGTCATCGGCGCGACGTCTGCGCCGCCTTGCAGCACCAGCCCGTCCAGGTGGCGCGCATAATGGCGCAGTGTGATATTCCCCGGGCGCAGCGGGCCGCTCGCATTCACGGTGGGCACCATGAACACCAGCACATCGCGCCCCATGACCCAGTGCGCAATCGATTCCTCGAGATATTGCAGATTCTTGCTGCGCAGGCCAACGGCGCCGGGCTCCGGATGATCGATGCGCGCCGAAATGCCGATGCGCAGCGTGCGCTGCATGAAATCGCGGTTGAAGCGGTCGGTCAGGGCGCGCCAGCGCGAGCGCAGCACGCGGCCGGCCAGGTGCAGCGGTGCGTCGTCGGTGCGCAGATAACGCGCCGATGCGCCGGTTGCGCGCCGGTCCGGCACGCGCGGCGGAGTCAGCGGTATGTCAGATACCGCAGCCGCTGGTGCATCTGAAGTCGCGTCAACGGCAAGCTCACCGTCACGTTTGTCAATATGTTCTGCCATGATTCAAATATAACCCGTCCTCGCCATGGAGTATGCAATTCGGGAAAATTTGCCCGCCCGGTGCGCCTGCGCGGTGCCAAAAATGGTTGCTTCGTGCTTGCGGCGGCTTTGCTCAGCCCCATCTGTCGTATCGATCCAACGCCGCCCGCCACCGTCGGCGTCTTGTTCCAATTGCAAACTTACGCAGGACAGGCAAATATACTGTACGTTCATACAGTATAATTCAAGCGACTCCCGATTCTCGAACCGCATCTCAAAAAATACAGTGCCTTTTACCTGTCGCTTATTTGCCCCGTGACAAGATAGAATGCGCAGCATTCGAATGATTGAAGACCCAGCATGGCCACCAAGAAAACCGAACCCGATTACAGCGAATCATCCATCCGTGTCCTGAAAGGATTGGAACCCGTCAAGCAACGGCCGGGCATGTACACCCGCACCGAAAATCCGCTGCACATCATCCAGGAGGTGATCGACAATGCCTCCGATGAAGCGCTCGGCGGCTATTGCAAGAACATCGGCGTGACGGTCAATGCCGACGGCTCGATCACGGTCGAGGACGACGGCCGCGGCATTCCGGTGGGCATTCACCCGGAAGAAGGCGTATCGACGGTCGAGATCGTCTTCACGCGTCTGCACGCCGGCGGCAAGTTCGACAAGGGATCGGGCGGCGCTTATGCGTTCTCGGGCGGCTTGCACGGCGTCGGCGTCTCGGTCACCAATGCGCTGTCCAAGCGCCTGGAAATCACCGTCTGGCGCAAGGATGACAGCGGCAATGGCGTGCATAACCTGACGTTCGCGGCCGGCGACGTCATCGAACCTTTGACCTCGGCGCCGTTCGAGCGCGGCGGCAAGAAAAACGGCACGCGCGTCACCGCCTGGCCGGACGCCAAGTACTTCGATTCGCCGGCCATTCCGATGACGGAACTCGTGCGGCTGCTGCGCTCGAAAGCCGTGCTGCTGCCGGGCGTCACCGTCACGCTCACGAACGGCAAGACCGGCGACGTGCAGACCTGGCGCTACGACGAAGGCTTGCGCGGCTACCTGACCGAAGCGCTGGCGCAAGGTTCCAGCGGCGAGACGGTCATCCCCCTGTTCGAAGGCGCGCAGTACGCCGCCGCCGGCGACGAAGGCTTTGCCGAAGGCGAAGGCGCGGCCTGGGTCGTGGCCTGGACCGAAGAAGGTTCGGCCGTGCGCGAATCGTATGTCAACCTGATTCCCACCGTCAGCGGCGGCACCCACGAATCCGGCTTGCGCGACGGCTTGTTCGGCGCCGTGAAAAGCTTCGTCGAGATGCATTCGCTGTTGCCGAAAGGCGTCAAATTGCTGCCGGAAGACGTATTCGCACGTGTCTCGTTCGTGCTGTCGGCGAAAGTGCTCGACCCGCAATTCCAGGGCCAGACCAAGGAACGCCTGAACTCGCGCGACGCCGTCAAACTCGTCTCGACCTTTACGCGTCCGCCGCTCGAACTGTGGCTGAACCAGCACGTCGAATACGGCCGCAAGCTGGCCGAGCTCGTCATCAAGCAGGCGCAATCGCGCCTGCGTTCGCTGCAAAAAGTCGAGAAGCGCAAATCGTCGGGCGTGGCCGTGTTGCCGGGTAAATTGACCGATTGCGAATCGACCGACATCACGCGCAACGAATTGTTCCTGGTCGAGGGCGACTCGGCCGGCGGTTCCGCCAAGATGGGTCGCGACAAGGAATTCCAGGCCATCCTGCCGCTGCGCGGCAAGGTGCTGAACACCTGGGAAACCGACCGCGACCGCCTGTTCGCCAACAATGAAATCCACGACATCGCGGTGGCGATCGGCGTCGACCCGCACAGCGCCAGCGACAGCCCGGATTTGTCTGGCCTGCGCTACGGCAAGATCTGCATCCTGTCCGATGCCGACGTCGACGGTTCGCACATCCAGGTGTTGTTGCTCACGCTGTTTTTCAAGCATTTCCCGGCACTGTTCAACAATGGCCACGTGTGCGTGGCGCGCCCGCCCTTGTACCGCGTCGACGTGCCGGCACGCGGCAAGAAGCCGATCCAAAAGGTGTATGCGCTCGATGAAGGCGAACTCCTGGCGATCGAAGACAAGCTGAAAAAAGAAGGTCTGAAGGATGGCAGCTGGGGCATTTCGCGCTTCAAGGGCTTGGGCGAGATGAACGCCGAACAATTGTGGGAAACCACGATGAACCCGGACACGCGCCGCCTGCTGCCGGTGGCGTTCGGCGACTACAACCTGGCCGAATCGTCGGCACGCTTCAATATGCTGATGGGCAAAGGTGAAGCATCGGCGCGCCGGGCCTGGCTGGAAGAGCACGGCAATGAGACGGAAGCGGATATTTGATGGATACGGATGAAATTGGGCCCCTGCCTGCGCAGGGGCGACGGTTTTAAGGCCAACACCCTTTGATACGTCGTTCCCGCGCAGGCGGGAACCCAAGTTTGTATGAGCCGCCGATAGCGCTCAAGGAACGAACAAAACAAAATGACCCAAGCAAACCTCTTCGAACAACAAAACCAGCCCGCCCCCGACGACGCCGAAACGCTGACCCTGTCCACCTTCGCCGAACGCGCCTACCTCGACTACGCCGTCTCGGTCGTCAAGGGCCGTGCGCTGCCGGACGTGTCGGACGGCCAGAAACCGGTCCAGCGCCGCATCCTGTACTCGATGAACGAACTGGGCTTGAGCGCGACCGCGAAGCCGCGCAAGTCCGCGACCGTGGTCGGCGACGTGCTCGGTAAACTCCACCCGCACGGCGACCAGTCGGTGTACGACGCCCTCGTGCGCATGGCGCAGGATTTTTCGCTGCGCTATCCGCTGATCGACGGCCAGGGCAACTTCGGCTCGCGCGACGGCGACGGCGCCGCGGCGATGCGCTATACCGAGGCGCGCCTGACGCCGGTGTCGCGCCTGCTGCTCGATGAAATCGACATGGGCACCGTCGACTTCCAGCCGAACTACGACGGCTCGAGCCAGGAACCGCGCGTGCTGCCGGCGCGCTTGCCTATGCTGCTGCTCAATGGCGCATCGGGCATCGCGGTCGGCATGGCCACCGAGATCCCATCGCACAATCTGCGCGAAGTCGCGGCGGCGGCCGTGGCGATGATCCGCAATCCGAAGATCACGCATGGCGAATTGATGAGCCTGATTCCAGGTCCGGATTATCCGGGCGGCGGCCAGATCATCACGCCGGCTTCGACGATCGCGGAGATGTACACGACCGGCCGCGGCTCGATGAAGGTGCGTGCCCGCTGGAAGATCGAGGAATTGGCGCGCGGCCAGTGGCAGGCGGTCGTGACCGAATTGCCGCCGGGCGTGTCGTCGCAGCGCGTGCTGGAAGAAATCGAAGAGCTGACCAATCCGAAGATCAAGGTCGGCAAAAAAACGCTGTTGCCGGATCAATTGACGCTGAAGCAAAGCATCCTCGGCGCGCTCGACACGGTGCGCGACGAATCCGGCCGCGAAGCCGCGGTGCGCCTGGTGTTCGAGCCGAAATCGAAGAACCAGGACCAGGCCGAGTTCATGCTGATGCTGCTGGCGCACACGTCGCTCGAGACGTCCGCGCCGATCAACCTGGTGATGATCGGCGGCGATGGCCGGCCACGCCAGAAAGGCATGTCGGAAATCTTGCAGGAATGGGTCGAGTTCCGTTTCGTCACCGTGCGCCGCCGCACCGAGTTCAAGCTGGGCAAGGTCAACGACCGCATCCACATCCTCGAAGGCCGCGAAACGATCTTGCTGAACATCGACAAGGTCATCGCGATCATCCGCAATTCGGACGATCCCAAAGTCGCGCTGATGGACGAGTTCCGTCTGTCCGACATCCAGGCCAACGACATCCTGGAAATCCGCCTGCGCCAGCTCGCGCGCCTGGAAGCGATCAAGATCCAGCAAGAACTGGCCGAGCTGCGTACCGAAAAGGAAAAGCTCGAAGACATCCTGGAAAACCCGTCGACGATGAAACGCCTGATCATCCGCGAAATCGAAGCCGATGCGAAACAGTACGGCGACGACCGCCGCACCCTGATCGAAGAAGCGCAAAAAGCGGTGGCCGAGCAAAAGGTCGTCGACGAACCGGTGACGGTGATCGTCTCGGAACGCGGCTGGGTGCGTGCGCGCACCGGTATCGGCCACGACCGCGCCCAGTTCACGTTCAAGGCCGGCGATGCCTTGTACAACACGTTCGAATGCCGCACCGTCGACACGCTGCTGTGCATCGGCGACAACGGCAAGGTGTATTCGGTGCCGGTGGCCGCCCTGCCCGGCGCGCGCGGCGACGGCGTGCCGATCACGACGCTGGTCGATTTGTCCGGCGGCGCGCGCATCCTGTATTACTTCGCGGGCAATGCCGAGACGCGCTTGCTGCTGGCCTCGTCCGGCGGCTTCGGCTTCATCGCCAAGGCCGGCGACATGGTCACGCGTTTGCGCGGCGGTAAATCGTTCATCACGCTCGACGACGGCGCTGCGCCGCTCGCGCCGCGCATCGTGCCGGAGAATACCGGCGCAATCGCCTGCCTCTCCGAAAAAGGCCGCGTGCTGGTGTTCGGCATCGATGAAATGAAGGTGCTGACCAATGGCGGCCGCGGCGTCGTGCTGATGGAGCTCGATCCCAAAGAGACCTTGCTGGCGGCGCAGCCGATCAACCAGAAAGGCTTGAATGTGATGGGCACCTGGGCCGGCGACAAGCCGCGCACGGTGGAGCTGTTCGCATCCGGCCTGGAGCCGCATTTCGGCAAGCGCGCGCGCAAGGGCAAGGCCTTGTCGGCCAAGTTGAAAGCGATGGATTTGGCGATGCGCCAGACCGAGGGCGGCTAAGCCATCCGGCGGCGCCCGCGCGCGCCGCCGCACGCGTCAGCGTCAGCGTCAGCGTCAGCGTCAATCGGCGAACACGACCTGGTTGCGTCCGCCCTTCTTGGCCAGGTACATCGCCCCGTCGGCGCGATGGATCCACAGTTCGCCGGTGGCGGCGCGCGGGTCGTACAGCGCGGCGCCGATACTCAGGGTCGGTATGGGTTCGCCCGGCTCGACGGCGCGGGTCGGCTGGGCCAGCTTGCACATGTGCTCGAACGTCCGCGCGGCCTCGGCCTGGCCGACGTTGCGCAGGATGATGCAAAACTCGTCGCCGCCGTAGCGCGCGACCGTGTCTTCCTTTCCCACGCACGACGTCATGATGGCGGCCACGCTTTGCAGTGCCCGGTCGCCGGCGAGATGGCCGTGTTGATCGTTGATCGCCTTGAAACCATCGACATCGACCAGCGCGACGACACTGCGATCGATAGCGGCGGCGGGCGCGGCCACCCACGCCGCCAGGATGTCGTTGAACGCGGCGCGGTTGCTCAAGCCGGTCAGATAATCAGTCTTGCTCATGAGGCTCAATTGATTCCTGTGCCGCGTGAGTTTGACCGCCGTGAGATACGAGACATAACCCAACGACAAGGGATACAGAACCAGCAATGGCAGGCAGGCCACGATTTGCACATGGGTCAGCGTATCGTCGAACGGCGTCTTGAACACCAGCCAAGCCAGCGCCGCACCCGCGCCCGTTGCCGCGAGCCCGACCCGCATGAAGCGCGGCCCGCCCATCGCCATGTTATTCATCGTGACCATGCTGACGATGCAGACGGACGGAATCGGATTGAACCCCATGACGCCGGCAAAGAAGCCGGACGCCAACGCATCGACCAGCATGCTGCGGCGCTCGGCATCCACGGGACGCGCACTGATCCTTGCAAGCCCATACGCCATGTGCGGCCAGACGAAGCAGTACGCCACCAGCAAGGCCAGCACCAACCGCCCATGCACCAGCGGCGGCAAACTGGCGAAGACGGCCAGAAATCCCATGCTCAAACCAAGGCAGCGCGGCAAATAAAAGCGTTTGGGCAGAACCATCGTCTGGGTCATGCGGTGTACTCGTGTGGTGAAGAGTCGGAATGACGCGGGGTCGCCGTACGTGGCGCACGGGTTGTTTAGCAAACAGATGATAAAGCATATTCGTCAAAAGTTCCACAAAGAAACTTTTGATATTATTTTGATTATTATTGTGGGTCTGACAAAAGAAGTTGGGCTGTAGCGTGACGCGTTGCCGCGCTGTTAACGCCGCCATGCCCGGGCGTTATTCGTGCAACAACAATCACGCGATCGCGCTCGACAATGCAAAATAAAGATCCCTGCATGGTGTCGCATTTTTAGCAAAAATGCCGACGCAAAAGCAACAATGGACCCGGGTGGGTCCATTGCTGTTTAAACACTGGCGTCGTCTGGACGCCGTTGCGCGGCGGGTTGCCCGCCACGCAACAATACATTACTTGGCAGCGTCTTTGTGCGCGTCAGCCATGGCTTCGCCGCGCTTTTCAGCCGCTTTGGCCGATGCCTTGGCTTTGTCGGCGTTCGCATCGACGATCTTTTTCTGGGCTTTTTCGTCAGCCTTGATCATGGTCTTTTGCGCGTCGTAGTTGGCGTCGGCGGTTTTGGCTTCGGCTTTGGCGGCGGCCTTGGCCTTGTCTTCAGAGTCGGCCTTGGCGACTTTTGCGTTCGCCTTGTCGATTTTCTTCTGGGCCTTGGCTTGTGCCTTGGCTTTCTTTTCGCTGGCGTCGTTCGACGCTTTATTGATCTTCTCGTTTTGCTTCGAGACTTCTTTCGATTCTTTCTCGTCGGCCTTGGCGATTTTCTTGTCGGCCTTGGCATCGCCCGTGGTGGTCACGCCGGCGCCGCCGCTCTGGCCCATGGCCATGCCGGTGCTAGGCTGCGTGGTGGTCATCGGCGAACCGGTCGGTGCAGCGTTCTGAGCTGGGGTTTGGGCATAGACCGAGGTAGCGAAAAGGCCGGCGATCAGGGTAGCGAGCAGTTTGTTCATGGTGATTCTCCTTGATTGTTCTATACAGCTTCGATATGGGGGGGCGGCGGGGCCGCGCCTTCGTTCTTGTTGTGGTACGAGTTCAGAATATGCCGACGCCGATTTTGCATCTGTTCGGCAACACACCTAGACCGACATATAATTGTTAAAATTGTAACATTCGATCTTAGCGGTTTTGGCCACTGTCGCCGACGGCGCGCGCTTCCGTCTTGCGGTCCGACTTTTCTTTCACTTCGGCGCGTTTTTCCAGGCCGGCCGCGGTCGAGGCGGCGGTCTTGTTGCGCGAGCCGGCCGGCTCCTTGACGGACTTCGTATTCGATTTGCGGATTTCTTTCTCGGCCTTCGTGTTGGCTTCGCCGCGACCACCGGTGGCGGCGGCGCTCTTGTCCTTGCCGGCAGGGGCCGTCGTATTCGTCGCGTGCGCATTGACGTTGTCCGACTTGCCGGCGGCGACGCCGATCACGGACGTGCTCTTGCCCACGACCTTGCCGGACTTGTTCACGCCGGCCGCTTCACGCGCCTGGCCATTCGCGGCGGAGCCGGTTTCGGCGGTGCCATCGGTACGCAGGCCGGTGCCGGAAACGCCGGACGCGGTGCTGTTATTGCCGGACACAGCCTGGCCGATCGGTGCCGCGTTCGCGCTGCGTTCATTATTGGCTTTGGTCTGGGCATACACGTTGGTTGCCAACAGGCCGCAGATCAGGGTTGCGAGGAGCTTGTTCATGTGGATTCCCTTTCATTTCTGTTTCTTATGATGTGGGAACCAGCATAAGCCGCCCTGCCTGTCGTTCTCTGTACGACAGCGCACCGTGGGGCTGCCAGGGCCGCGCAATTTGTTACGGGGTGTGACCGCCGGGACCGGCGTAGAGGTCGATGATGGTCGTGATCCCATCCTGGCAAACCGGGCAGAACTGCGCGCTGCGGTCGAACATGATGCACTGCATGGCCGGGCGATAAAAGCCGGTCGCTTCATAATTCGCGCCTTCGAACGCGCCGATCGTCTTGCGGTTCGGCGCCGCGGCGAACAAGGCGTTCGAATGGTCGAGATCGGCGCGAAACAGCGCATTCATCTCGGCTTCCGGCCGGTTCGCCGCCCGCAGCGCCGCGCGCCGCTGTTGATAGTCGCGCTGCCAGGCTTCGTATTCGGCCTTCGGCCATGGCGTCGGCAGCGGCGTGCCGGCTCGCACGTGCTCTTTCCACTTCAGCTTGGATGGATCGCGCAGCGCCGTCACGTTCGGCTCCCACGGCTCCATGCGTGCGCCGCTCGACTGGTAAGCGACCGGCGACGTGTAGTACTCGTCGGCGAGGCCCGCGAAGTGATGCCCGAACTCGTGCACGAACAGATAATCGGCCCAGGCATTTCCCGCGGCCGCCGTGCTGAACTGGCCGAAGATCCCGCCGCCGCCATACGTGTCGTTGTTCACCAGGATCTCGATGAATTCGTAGGGCGCGTACTGGGCCAGGTCGCGCAGCGCGCGGTTATCCAGCGTGAGCACATAGCGCTCGCTGCCGAAGATGTCGTAGCGCGTGCCGAGCGCGGACGCATGATGCACGCCGGTCGACGGCCGAGAGATACCGGATTCCTGGGTCGGCACGGCCAGCGCCCACACATTGAAATCGTTGGCGCGTTCCTTGAATGGCGACACCTCGAACAGATGCGCCGTCATGCGCCGCACGTCGGCCTCGAACTTCGGCATCTCGGCTTGCGTGTAGCCGTCGCCCAGCACGAGCAGGTCGACTTTTTGCGGCGACGGGCCGCTCACGCGGATGGGAACCGGCTTGGCCGGCGCCGGCGGCTGCTTGCGTACGACGTCGGGCGCGTCGGCATCGACGTCGACGCTCCACGCAACCGAGAACGCGTTGCGCTCGTCGCGCCGCAAGATGCGCACGCGCACCGGACGCTCGAATTTCGGGAAGCGCACCGACTCATGAAATCCGCGGCTGATCTTGCGCGCCTCGTCGGTGGTTTTCCACTCGCCGAAAACGGTCGAGAAATCGCGCGAGTACAGCAGGTCGCCGGTCTTGGCGTCGGCCACTTCGAGACGATTGTTGCCGCGGTTGCTGTCGTCGAAGGGTTGGTGCATATCGCCCGGCCACGGCAGCGGTTCGATCAGCACGCGCTCGACGGCGTATTGTTCGGCCAGCGCGTTGCCGCTGTGGGTGTAGTCGAGGCGGACAGTGGCGGGCGGGGGCGCAGTGCCGGCAGACACGGCAGACACGGTAGACACGGCGGCGAAGAGACATACCAGCACGGCGGCGGCACGACAGGCGATTCGAGGGAGCATGATGAGCCGATTCGTTGAGCGACGCAGGATTGTAAAGCGCTGCGGCATGGCCCGGGTATCAAGTCTTTCCGGCATGCGTCTCCGGCGCGTTTTGCAGGTCCTTCTCCAGACTACGCAAAATAGCATCGATGCTGCCATACGCCATCATCAGCTGATTGTTGGCGCGAAAAATTGTCTTGGCATCGCCGTTGCCCGTCTCCAGGTCGCTGATGGCATCCACCAGGCGCGGACCGTCCAGCAAGTGAATCGAGCCACCGGCGAACATGGCGCTGACATCGCGCATGGCGCTGTAGGCGCTCGCATAGTGTTCCAACTCCTCGCGCGGCATCCACGTCACCGATTGATCGGCCACGGCGGTTTCCCACGCTTCGCGGCGCAGCGTCGGGTAGCGTATGCTCATCTCGAATTTGTGGTTCACGTCGTTGCCGAAACGCTGGAGGATCGCCTCGTTGGTGTCGTGGTTGCGCAAGCTCGCGCGCATCGTGGCTTGCACGGTGGTCAACGCGGCGATCTTGCCTTCGTTGTGCTTGACCACCTCCTGGATCTGCTGCAGATTCTGGCGCAGTTCGGCGTCCATCCGTTCGGCGGCATCGTGCGCCTTGTGATGGTGGTGCACGGTCTCGACGACGTATTCGAGCAAGAGCGCGGTGAGGATACTCACGACGATCATCAGGAATTCGCCGCCGAATTCCTTGAAATTTTTCGCTTTGGGGACTTCGACGTGCATGGCGCTTCCCGGTAACTGGATATCAACAATTTAGCCGAGCTTTGCCTTTCTGGCAATCAACATTGACCAAGCCGCTGAAGGGTGACGTCGGCGCGTGCCTGATGTCTGTCATTCACCCGGCGCGGTCAGTGCATAGCCTTCGTCGAGCCAGCCGGTGACGCCGCCGATCATCAATTTCACCGGCCGTCCCAGCTTGGCCAGACGGTAGGCGCCGCGCTGCGCGCCGTTGCAATGCGGGCCGGCGCAATAGGTGACGAAGACAGTGTCCGGCGCATACTCCGCCATCTTGACCGCGACGATTTTCCCGTGCGGCAGATTGACCGCGCCCGGCAGGTGGCCGCGGTGGTACGACTCGGCGTTGCGCACGTCGAGCAGGACAAAATCGGGTTGGCCGCCGGGCTGCCCGCCGGGCTGGCGGCCAAGCAAGGCCTCGGCCACGTCGGCGCAATCGGTTTCGAATTCGAAGCCGGCGCCGAAATGGGCGGCGGCGCGGTCGCTGGACGCGGCCGGAACGGCGGCAACGCTGGAAGTCATCGTGAAGTCCTTTCAAAGGTGGAGCGGCCAGTGTGCCCGCGCCGCGCCATCGCCGGCAGTGCCAAACGCGCCAGAAATGGGTAACATCGCGCCATGCCCCACCATGTCGCCATCCTCGCCTACAACGGCTTGTGCACCTTCGAATTCGGCTGCGCCATCGAATTGTTCGCGCTCGAACGGCCCGAACTGGGCGTCGACTGGTACGAATACACGGTGTGCGCGGCGACGCCCGGACCGCTGCGCGCGATGGGCGGCCTGACGATGCAGGTGGCGCACGGCCTCGACGTGCTGGCGCGGGCCGACACGATCGTCATCCCGGGTTGGCACGATGTCGACGCGGCCGCGCCGCCGGCCTTGATCGCGGCCTTGCAGGTGGCACGGGCACGCGGTGCGCGCATCTGTTCGATCTGTTCGGGTGCCTTCGTGCTGGCGCAGGCGGGCTTGCTGGACGGCCGCCGCGCCACCACGCACTGGCGCTACCTGGACCAGTTGCAGGCGCGCTTCCCGGCGCTGGCGATCGATGCGGATGCGCTGTACGTCGACGACGACGGCGTCGTCACCTCGGCCGGGTCGGCGGCCGGCCTGGACATGCTGCTGCACCTGGTGCGCGGCGACTTCGGCGCCGACATCGCCAACCGGGTCGCGCAGCGCCTCGTCATTGCCACGCACCGCGACGGCGACCAGGCGCAGCGCGTCACGCAGCCGCTGCCCGCGCTCGATGCCAGCACGATCGCGCCGCTGCTGGACTGGGTGCGCGAAAACATCCGCGCCGCGCACACGGTGGCGTCGCTGGCCGCGCAGGCGCGCATGGGGGGCCGCACTTTTCAACGCCGTTTCAAGGAAAGCACCGGCTTGTCGCCACTCGCATGGCTGGTGCGCGAACGCCTTGCGCTGGCCGCGCGCCTGCTGGAGACGCGGCCGCTGCTGCCGGTCGACGCGGTGGCCGACCTGGCGGGGCTCGGCTCGGCCGAATCGCTGCGGCGCCACTTCCGCAGCCACGGCATGCCGGCGCCGGCGCGCTACCGCCAGGCGCATGCGCGGCGCAATGTGGACGCTATCGGTACTGGTAGAGCGGCCGGCGGATGACGATCGGCCGGATATCCAGGCGCAGATCGTAGACCGAATACGCTTCGCTGGCGGCCGACTGGTAGCCGACGCTGGTGTCGGCACGCGTAAAACGGAATTCGAAACCGAGGTCGGGCTGGACGCCGTCCGGGCTGCCGAGCGCGATGCCGACGGCGCTGGGCTGGTCGCTGTCGATCAGCTTGCCCATCAAGTCGACGACGGTGCTGTTGCCGAGGATGTCGGCCGAGAACAGCGGTTCGCGGTAGTACGGTTCGCTCGGATCGAGCCGGCCGTCGGCCTTGTCCGGAGACGGCGTGAACACGTGCGTGGCGAGGTTGAAGCGGTCGCCGTTATCGAGGTAGCTGACGCGCGCGTTGCTGATGTTGAAGGCGCCGCCGCGCACGGCGGCGGCCGCCAGGTCGAGCACCAGCGCGCCCTTGTAGCCGACGATTTCGACGTCGCGGTTCGGCAGCACCACCATCGCGGTGTCTTCATCGATGCCCAGCCCGAGCCGATACCCTTTTTTCAGCATCGCCGGCAGCATGCGCGCGAAGCGCCCCCGCACCAGCAGGTGCTGGTCGACGAACACGTCGTCGCCGATGAAGCCGAGGCCTTCGGTAATGTCCGCGCCCTCGGCCACGCCCAGTTTCAACGTGGCCAGCACCGGCGGCGGATGGCCGAACATCGTGCGGCTCATGATGGCGGCGCCGGCGCTGGACCCGGCGATGACGCCGCCGCGCCGGTACATCGCCCACAAGGCCGCGAGGACCTTGGTGTGGCTGCCGTCGGCATGGCGCAGCGCGCGCATGATGCGGGTCTGGTCGCCCCCGGCGAAATAGGCGCCGCCGGCCGTGCGCACCGCGTCGGCCAGCGCGGCATCGTCGGCCGCCGCCAGGTAATCGCTACCCGGCAAGCCGATTGCGACCGGAACGAAGAACGCCTTGGCGCCGTAGCTGTCGAGACGGTTGGCCAGGCTCTTGCCGGCGCGTTCCGGCGTGGCCGAGGCGGATGCGAACACGGCGATGCGCGCGCCCTTCCCGCCCGCCAGCTGCACGATGCGTTCCCATACCGGGCCATTGTCGGGACGCAGATTGCCGCCGATGATGACCAGGCTGCCCTGGGCGGGTGGCGCAGGCGTGCTGTCGGTGGCGCTGAATGCCGGTGCGCCGGCGCCCAGCAAGCTCATCAAAATGAGAGAAAAAACGGCACGCAACATGAAGTCCTCCTGACGCGGCGTTGAGGGGCAATCCTCAAGCCTGCGCCGGCCGACCCGCGCCGCGTTGCGTTCCGTCAGGAAAGATAAATGTTCGGGAAATAGCGTTCCATCAGCGCTTCCGGCTTCTTGGCCGGCCTGAAGCCGAAGCGTTCGTACAGGCTGTGCGCATCGCTCGTATTGAGCGTAAAGCGGCGCAAACCCTGGAGGCTGGCGTGTTCCATCACCACGCGCAGCATTTGCTTGGCATAACCGTGGCCGCGGTATTCCGGCAAGACGAAGACGTCGACCAGGTGCGCCGTCGTGGCGTAGTCGGTGACGACGCGCGCGAAGGCGATCTGGCGGCCATCGAGATAGCCGCCGAAGCACAGTGACGTCTCGATCGATTTCTCGACCACATCGCGCGGAATGCCGACCGCCCACGTCGAATTTTCACTGAGGAAGCGGTGGATCATCGTCACGTCGAGGCGCGTCCGGTCCGTGCTGACCTGGAAGCTCGAGTCATTGGTAGGTGAAATCATGGCGCGCCAATAGCGGCATTTGATAAAAAACCAATTCTAGCGCCGTTCCGGCCCTGACGAACGAATCGGCCAATCGTGCGTGCATCAGCCGGCCAGCATGGGCGGCCGCGATGCGCGGCGCCGGGTCTGCACAGTTTATAATCAGGGATTCAACGCCTCCCGTTACCGTCTCCATCATGACTGCACAACTGTCCAAAAAAGGCGAAGCCTGGTCCGCCCGCTTCTCCGAACCCGTGTCCGACCTCGTCAAGCGCTACACCGCCTCGGTCTTCTTCGACAAGCGCCTCGCCCTGTTCGACATCCAGGGTTCGCTCGCGCACGCCGAAATGCTGGCGGCGCAAGGCATCATCAGCGCGCAGGATCGCGCCGACATCGAGCGCGGCATGGCCCAGATCCAGGGAGAAATCGAAGCCGGCCAGTTCGAATGGCTGCTGGACCTCGAAGACGTCCACCTGAACATCGAAAAGCGCCTGACCGAATTGGTCGGCGACCCGGGCAAGCGGCTGCACACCGGCCGCTCGCGCAACGACCAGGTGGCGACCGACATCCGCCTGTACATGCGCGCGGCCATCGACGACGTGGTCGCTTTGCTGAAGAGCCTGCGCACTGCCCTGACCGACCTGGCGGAACAGCATGCCGACACCATCATGCCCGGCTTCACGCACTTGCAGGTGGCGCAGCCGGTGACCTTCGGCCACCACGTGCTGGCTTACGTCGAGATGTTCGGCCGTGATGCCGAGCGCATGCTGGACACGCGCCGCCGCGTGAACCGCCTGCCGCTGGGTGCCGCCGCCCTGGCGGGCACCACCTTCCCGATCGACCGCCTGCGCGTGGCGCGCACCCTCGGCTTCGACGACGTGTGCCACAACTCGCTCGATGCAGTGTCAGACCGCGACTTCGCGATCGAGTTCACGGCCGCCGCATCGGTCTTGATGATGCACATCTCGCGCATGTCGGAAGAATTGGTCAACTGGATGAGCCCGCGTGTCGGCTTCATCGATATCGCCGACCGCTTCTGCACCGGCTCGTCGATCATGCCGCAAAAGAAAAACCCGGACGTGCCGGAACTGGCGCGCGGGAAAACCGGCCGTGTCTACGGCCACCTGATGGGCCTGCTGACCCTGATGAAGGGCCAGCCGCTGGCATACAACAAGGACAACCAGGAAGACAAGGAACCGCTGTTCGACACCGTCGACACGGTGCTCGACACCTTGCGCATCTTCACCGACATGGCCGGCGGCATCACGGTGAAACCGGAGAACATGCGCGCGGCCGCGCTGCAAGGCTATGCCACCGCGACCGACCTGGCCGATTACCTGGTCAAGAAGGGCTTGCCGTTCCGCGACGCCCACGAAGCCGTGGCGCATGCGGTGCGCGCCTGCGACGACGCCCAGTGCGACCTGTCGGAGATGTCGCTCGAACGCCTGCGCGATTTTTCGCCGTTGATCGAGCAGGATGTGTTCGCCGTGCTGACGCTGGAAGGCTCGGTGGCGGCGCGCGACCACGTCGGCGGCACCGCGCCGAACCAGGTGCGCCTGGCGATCGCGCGGGTGCGCGCGCAATTGGCGGAGTAAGCACCGCTGCCGGCGATGCCGCCGACGTGGACCGTGGACCGTGTACGTGGTCCCGCTCGCGCTCATCAATCGATGTGCATGAAACGCGGTTCGCCGCCTGTCCGGTTTCCCTGTCGACCACGGTGCCGGCGCCCGACCCCGGCGCCGCGCCGGGGCGCTATACTCGTCAGGTTGTCCCCGCACCGCATCGCTCATTCATCGCTCACGCAAGCCGTACTTACAAGGATCCCGTTGATGTCATCTCGCGCCGCCCTCCTCGCCCTTACCTCGACCTTTGCCGCCTCGCTGGCGCTGGCGGCGCCGCCGCCGCCGACCAAGGACATGATCCAGACCGGCACCGACATTCCGGCGAAATGGGACAAGCCGCAACTGGGCTACGACTTCATCCGGCGCGAGGTGATGATCCCGATGCGCGACGGCGTCAAGCTGCACACCGTGGTCCTGATTCCGAAGGGCGCGAAAAACTTCCCCATGCTGCTCGAGCGCACGCCGTACGACGCCGGCGGCTTCGCCAAGGAAAACGTGCCGCACCTGCGCGACGCGCTGTGGCCGGCCGGGCGCGAATGGGCCGACGACGGCTACATCCTCGTCTACCAGGACATCCGCGGCAAATACGGCTCGAAGGGCGATTACGTGATGACGCGCCCGCCGATCGGCGCACTCAATCCGACCAAGACCGACGACACCACCGACGCCTATGACACGATCGACTGGCTGACCAGGAACGTCGCCGAAAGTAACAAGAAGGTCGGCATGATCGGCTCCTCGTACGACGGCTGGACCGTCACGATGGCGCTGCTCGGCCCGCACCCGGCATTGAAAGTGGCGGCGCCGGAAAGCCCGATGATCGATGGCTGGATGGGCGACGACTGGTTCCACTACGGCGCCTTCCGCCAGGTGAACCTCGATTACTTCACCGGCCAGACCAGCAAGACCGGCAAGGGCGAAAACGTCGCGCGCGCCGCCGCCGACGATTACCAGGCCTTCCTCGACGCCGGTTCGGCCGGCAACTGGGCCGAACAGAATGGCTTCAAGCAGCTCGGCTTCTGGAACCGTTTATCCAGCCACCCGGCCTACGACGGCTTCTGGCAGGGCCAGGCTCTCGACAAATTCGTCGCCGCGAAACCGGCCACCGTGCCGACCGTCTGGCTGCAGGGTTTGTGGGACCAGGAAGACATGTATGGCGCCGTCACCACGTGGGAAGCGCTGCATGCCAAAGGCCTGTCGAACAACCACCTCGTGATGGGGCCGTGGGCGCACAGCCAGGTCAACGGCAAGGCCGAGACGCTGGGCCCGTTGAAATGGAAAGGCGATACCGCGGCCGACTTCCGCCACGACGTCCTGATCCCGTTCTTCAACACGTATTTGAAAGACCAGCCGGCGGCCGATCCGCTGCCGCCGGTCCTGATCTACAACCCGTCGCTGAACCACTGGGACAAGTTCGCCGAGTGGCCGGGCGCGAAGTCGCTCACGCCGCTGTTCCTGCAAGCCGATAACGGCCTGGCGTTCCAGGCCGCCGCCTCGGGCGAAGAAAGCTATGTATCCGATCCGGCCAAGCCGGTGCCGTTCCTGGCGCCGCCGGTCGCGTTCAGCGACCATGGCCGCTGGGTCAGCTGGCTGCTGCAAGACCAGCGTTTCGTCTCGACCCGCACCGACGTGCTGTCGTACCAGACGCCGGTCTTGACCAGCGCGGTCACCGTGCAGGGCGCGCCGTTCGCCGACATCTTCGCCAAGACCACCGGCACCGACGGCGACTTCGTCGTCAAGATCATCGACGTGTATCCGCCCACCGTGGCCGAACAACCGGAGATGGCCGGCTACCAGCTGCCGATCAGCATGGACATCTTCCGCGGCCGCTATCGCCAGAGCTTCGAGCACCCGAGCGCGATTCCCGCGGGCGAGGTCCAGGAATACAAATTCCGCCTGCCGACGATGAACTACGTGTTCAAGCCGGGCCACCGCATCATGGTGCAGATCCAATCGAGCCTGTTCCCGCTGTACGACCGCAATCCGCAGACGTTCGTGTCGAACATCTTCTTTGCGAAGCCGGCGGATTACAAGAAGGCGACCGTGTCGATCGAGCGCGGTGCGGCGGGGGCGAGCGCGGTGTTGCTGCCGGTGGTGCAGACCAGCACGGCCAGCAAGTAAGGCAAGTAAGTAAGTAAGTAAGTAAGTAAGTAAGTAAGTAAGTAAGTAAGTAAGTAAGTAAGTAAGTAAGTAAGTAAGTAAGCTAGCTTAAAGACCGTCGTCCCTGCGGAGGCAGGGACCCAATTTCTATCTGCGTCGCAGTAACGCCAGCAAAATTGGACCCCTGCCTCCGCAGGGGCGACGTGCTTGTTGAAGCGTTTCTGTTACGCAAAGCCTCTGCCTACGAAAAAGCCTCCGCAACCATCAAGGCCGCGGAGGCTTTTTTACATCACGTACAAATTAGAACTTGTAGATCGCCCCGATATTGAAGTAACGCCCCACCGCACCCGCCGAATGCAGCGACAGGTTGTACGGATAACCGCTGCCGTAGGTGCTCACGTCAACCGGCGGCTGCTGGTTGAACAGGTTCGTGACCGATGCGTGCAGGGTCCACTTCTGATCCAGCTTGTAGTTCACCGCCAGGTCCGTCTCGAGGAACGAGTGGACGCGGCAGAACTGGTCGGGCGTGTTCCCGTTCGGGAAGACGCCGTTCATGGTGCCGCCTTCGGCGCACGTGGTCTGGCCGCTGGTCGGGTCGGTCAGGTCGTAGCCCGAGGTCCAGTGGAACGTGGTCGTCACGTCGAGCGGACCGCGTTCCCATTCGACGTCGACTTCGGCGCGGTCTTTCGGGTTCGCGGTGTCGGCGCCGATGCCGGCCGGACCGTGGCCGCCGGCCAGTTCATACGATTCGCCGGCGATGTTCATCACATAGCTGAACGCGTGCGTGTACTGCAACTCGGTGCGCAGGCGGCCGTAGCTGCCCAGGTTCCAGCGGTAGCGCGAATCGATTTCGGCGCCGCGGGTGCGGGTGCTGTTGGCGTTGATCGGCGTGGCCGGGTAGTACGCGATGCCGCCGGTGGTCGGCGTGCAGGTGTAGACGCCGCCATTGCCGTCGGCGCAATCGGTGACCGGCACGGCGGACGTGCGCACCGGGGTGCCGGACAGCGGACCGCCCACGATCTGGTCCTTGATCGTGATCTGGTAGAAGTCGAGCGCCGTGCTCCAGCCGCGCACCGGTTCCAGGATCAGGCCGAAGGTACCCGACACCGATTTTTCCGGCTTCAAGTCCGGGTTGGTCGTGGTCAGGCCGATCAGCGACTCGTTGCATGAGCTGACGACGGTGCCTTTCGGGTACCTGCCGTCGGTGCGGTAGCCGCCCGGGCACAGGACCGGGTCGGCTGCGTTGCCGACGCCGCCGGCGCTGGCCGCGTTGCCGTTTTCAGCCGGTCCCGGCGCGCGGAAGCCTTTCGCCAGCGTGCCGCGCACCGCGAGCATTTCGTTCGGCGTCCACTTGAACGCGATCTTCGGCGTGGTCGAGTTACCGGCTTTGCTGTAATGGTCGTAACGGACCGCGCCATCGAATTCCAGGGTTTTCAGCAGCGGCGCGCTGAACTCGGCGTAGGCCGAGCTGACGGTCTCGGAACCGAAGGCGTAGGCGCCGCTCGTGTAGCCGTCGGCGTTCGGCATGGACGGCGCCGACAGCTTGTCGTGGAAGATCTCGCCGCCGGTACTGATCTGCACATCGCCGCCGGGCAGCTTGAACAGCGAGCGCGAGGCGTGCACTTCGGCGAAATCGAGTTCCGACGTATCGAAGGAGCGCGTCTGCGTGTAGATCGCCGCCAGGTCGGAAGCACTTGGATTGGTGATGTTGAACGGGCTGACCGTGCGGTTCAGCGCGGCATTCAGCGCCGGCACGTTGAGGGCCGCGGTGGCCTTGCGTTCCAGGTTGTCGCGCGTATAGCCGAGCGACAGGTCCATGTCCCAGGCGCCCCAGGTGCCGGTGAAGTCGGCGACCAGGCGGTACGCCTTCGAATCGGTCTTGATATCGTTTTCCGGCGCATTCGGAATCGCGCCGCGCACCACGGCCGCCACGCCGAACGGGTTGCCCGGGTAGGTGGCCGGAATGCGGATGGCGGGAATCGCCGAGCCTACGATGTAGTGCGGCGCCACGCCCGACAGCATTTCGAGCTGCTGGCCGTACGACGACGGATACATGCTCGTGCCCTGCGGCAGCGTGTCGCGGCTCTCGAAGATCGACGCCTTGACGTTGGCCAGCCAGTCGCCGCCCAGCTTCTTGGTCACGCTGGCCAGGATGTTGATGTTTTCCGTGCGCGGCTGGATTTCCTTTTGCGGATCGGTGTAGGCGCAACCGCCGGCCGACAATTGCGCATAGCTGGCGCACGCCGTGCCCGGCAAGAAGCCGAAGGCCGCGCTGTTGTTGGCGCCCGCCACGCGCGTCACGTTCGGATTGAGCAGGTAGGGCGAGAGGGTCGTCGGCGCGGTGCTTTGCGGGGTGATCACGCCGGCGGCCTTGTTGGCGCCGCCGAAGGCCGACATGTCGAGCTGCGACCAGATGCCGTCGCCGACGCGCTGGGTGTAGAAGATCGGGTCCTGGTGGCGGTACTCGGCGTTGATGTAGGCGTTGTAGCCATCCTTGTCGAGGTCGCCCATGCCGTGGCTCAGCGTGAAGTGCTGGGTCTTGCCGCCGCCTTCGGTGGTGCGGCCGCCTTCGGCCGAGAAGCTGGTGCCGCTGTAATTCTTCTTGAGGATGACGTTGACCACGCCGGCCACCGCGTCCGAACCGTACACCGCCGAGGCGCCGTCCTTCAGGATCTCGATGCGCTCGACCGCGTCGAACGGGATGTTCGAGATGTCGACGAAGGAGCGCGAACCGTCGTCCGCCAGCGGGTACGACGCCATGCGGTGGCCGTCGATCAGCACCAGCGTGGCGTTGTCGTTCAAGCCGCGCAGCGAAATGCCGCTGCCGCCGGCCGCGAAGCCGCCCTGGAAGTTCTGGCTCAGCGTGCCCGCGCCATTGGCGGTGATGTGCTGCAGCACTTCCGACACCGACGTGTAACCTGAATTCTGCATCTCCTTGGCGCTGATCACCTGCACCGGGCTCGGGGTTTCGGCATCGGCGCGGCGGATGTAGGAACCGGTCACTTCGACCTTCTGGATCGTCGGATCGGTGCGCACGGCGTCGCCTTGCGGATCGGCGGACTGCTGGGCCAATGCCGGCACGCAGAGCGCGGAAAATGCACCGGCGGCCACCAGTTGGGCGATCGTGCGGGGCAAGACTTTCAAGTTACTGGACATGCAAACTCCTTTGGCGGGCTTCGTAAAGTGTGAAATCTGACAATGCAAATTTCTATAAGAATCGTAAATACAGTCAGAACGTTCTATTTCATATTGGTATTTTGAAAAACTCATGTCAAACGTATCGTGAAACTGTGTGGTTGTTCACTCGCCAGTCACGAAACAACGTTAAGCTCGCCAACAGGGCTTGACATGCCCGAAGTACAAGCATTACCGTTTTTGATTCTCTTTTCGCCAACCACCAAGGTCCCTTCCCGATGCGCAGAATTTCATCCATGTCCGCCGTGCTGGCCGCCCTCGCGACCCTGTCCGCGAGCGCCGCTCCCGGCCCGGCCCAGGCGCCGTTTTCGTTCGACGCCGCCCCCGGCCACTTGCCGAAGAACGTCGTGCCGCTCGATTACACGGTTGCGATCACGCCGAACGTCGACAAGCGCACGCTGCGCGGCACCGAATCGGTGACGCTGCAGTTCAAGGAAGCGAGCGACACGGTCGTCTTCAATGCGATCGGCATGACCTTCGATGGCATGCAGCTCGATGGCAAGCCGGTGAAGAACATCGCGATCGATGCCAAGCGCGAGCTGGTCACGGTCACGCTGGCCGCCAAGGCCGCGGCGGGCAAGCACGTGCTCAAAATGGGTTACAGCGCCAAGATCGAAACCGGTCCGCGCGGCCTGTTCGCGCAGCCGTTCCAGAAACCGGGCGGCGCGCGCGACGTGCTGCTGTCGACGCAGTTCGAAGCCACCGATGCGCGCCGCATGTTCCCGTGCTGGGACGAGCCGGCGTTCCGCGCGCGGTTCCAGCTGACCGCCACCGTGCCGGCCAAGTGGAGCACGATGTCGAACATGCCGATCGAGCGGCGCGTCGTCAACGGCGCCCTCGCCACCACCACGTTCAAACAGTCGCCGTCGATGGCGTCCTACCTGGTCGAATTCACGGCCGGCGACATGGCCAGCATCAGCACGCGGGCCGGCGCCACCGCGATCAACCTGTGGGCCGTGCGCGGCCAGGAACAGAACGGCAAGCAGGCGCTGGACGACGCGCGCCAGATCCTGCTCGACTACAACGACTACTTCGGCGTGCCGTTCCCGCTGCCGAAACTCGATGCGATCGCCGTGCCGGGCGGCTTCCAGGGCGCGATGGAAAACTGGGGCGCGATCACGTACAACGACCAGACCTTGCTGCTCACGCCGACGTCGACGATCGACAACCGCCAGCTCGTCTTCAGCATCGAAGCGCACGAAATGGCGCACCAGTGGTTCGGCGACCTGGTCACCATGGGCTGGTGGGACGACATCTGGCTCAACGAAAGCTTCGCCTCGTGGGGCGCGGCCAAGGAAACCGACTTGCGCAATCCGACCTGGCGCGCGCGCGAATCCGAAGACGCCGGCAAGGAAGCGGCAATGCGCGTCGACGCGCGCGCCGCATCGCGCTCGGTGCACTATCCGGTCGCGAACGAACTCGAACCGCAAAACAATGCCGACCCGCTGATCATCTACAACAAGGGCCAGGCCGTGCTGCGCATGCTGGAAGCGACGATCGGCCCGGACACCTTCCGCACCGGCATCCGCGCCTACATGAAGGCGCGCCAGTACTCGAACGCCACCAGCACCGACTTGTGGAATGCGCTCTCCGCCGCCAGCGGCCGCGACATCGGCGCGCTGGCGCGCGACTGGATCGAGCAGCCCGGCTTCCCGGTCGTGACCGCGCACGCGACCTGCGACGCCGCCGGCGCGCGCACCGTCACGCTCACGCAAGCGCGCTTCCTGCTGCACGGCGAGGACGGCACGCATCCGCATTGGGCGGTGCCGCTGCGCATGCGCGTGGGCGCCGACGGCGCCGCACAATCGGTGCTGTTCACGGCCGACGGCCAGCGCGTCGCGGCCGGCCGCTGCGACCAGCCGCTGTCGCTCAACGCCGACGCCGACGGTTACTATCGCGTCGCCTACGACGATGCGCTGCTGGCCGCGAACACCCGCCAATTCGCCGCCCTGACCGACCGCGACCGCATCGCGCTGCTGGACGACCAGTGGGCGCTGGTGGAAAACGGCAGCCAGCCGCTGGCCACCTACCTGACGCTGGCCAGCGCGCTCGGCGCCAACCCGAACGAGCGCGCCTGGAACCAGGTGCTCGGCGCGGTGGACACGATCGAGCGCGCCGAACGCGGCACGCCGGGCCACGACGCGTTCGTCGCCTGGTCGCGCAACCTGCTCAAACCCGTCGCGACCAAGATGGGCTGGAAACCGGCGGCCGATGAAACGGCCGGCGTGCAGCGCCTGCGCCGCACCCTGCTGGCCCACCTGGGCGCCTGGGGCGACGCCGACGTCATTGCGGAAGCGCGCCGCCGCTTCGCCGCCTTCGTCGCCGACCCAAGCAGCCTGGCGCCGGACGACCAGGCCACGATCTTGACGATCGTCGCCCAGAACGCCGACGCCGCCACGTTCGAACAGTTGCATGCGGTCGCGCGCGCGTCGCACAACGAGACCGAGGTGCGCCGCTTCTATCCGATCCTGATGCGCGTGCGCGACCCGCAACTGGCCGCGCAAGCCGCCAGGATCGCGCTGTCGCCGGAAATTCCGCCGCAAGCCGAAGTCATTCGCATGGGCCTCGTACTGGGCCTCTCGGGCGAGCATCCACAACTGGCGTGGACGACGTTCACCGGTAACCTCGATGCGCTGACGGCCGCCAATCCGGGCAACCGCCCGAACATCCTGGCCAAGACCGCGCCCGAGGTCTTCTGGAACAGCATCCCGCTCGACACGCTGCAAGGCTGGATCAAGACGCGCATCGAGCCAGGCATGGCCGATACGCTGGCCGACAGCATGGAAACGGCGCGGTTCCGGCTCGATGAAAAGACGCGGCTGGTGAGCGCGGCGGACAAGGTCGCCGGGCAGAAGTAGTCAGTCGCTCGTGTCGCAGATAGCATCGTTGCGTCACGTAACATAAGCACGTCGCCCCTGGGACGACGGATCTGAATGTGTCGTCCTCCATCGATCGTCCGGACTCGCTAGAATTCCGGTTCACAAATGGAGGACGAAGCATGCAACGCTACAAGCACACCGGCAGCGACTCCGGTGTCGTCAGCTACGACATCGACGCCGGCCGGATCATCGTCCAATTCAAGAACGGCAAGCGCTACCTCTACACCGAGGACAGCGCCGGCGCCGCCAACATCGCCCGGATGCAGGCGCTGGCGCGGGCCGGCCAGGGCCTGTCCAGCTTCATCACCAGGAACGTGGCCAACCTGTACGAACGCGAGATCCATGCCGGACGGCTGCCCTGACGGCCGCGCTGCGCTACACTGCCCGGTCCTGCAATCACGCAAACGACCGATGACCCAGACCGCACTGCCCCAACGCGCTTATGCCGCCTTCCTGTTCGACATGGACGGCACCATCCTCACCTCCATCAAAGCGGCCGAACGCGTGTGGAGCAACTGGGCCGCCGGGCACGGGCTCGACGTCGCCGCGTTCTTGCCGACCATGCACGGCAAGCGCACCGAAGACACGATCCGCAACCTGAACCTGCCCGGCATCGATGTGCTGGCGGAGGCGGCCGGTATCACGCGCGCCGAAATCGAGGACGTCGCCGGCATCGAAGCGATCCGCGGCGCCGCCGCCTTCCTCGCCAGCGTGCCGGCGGGACGCTGGGCGATCGTGACGTCGGCGCCGCGCGCCCTGGCGCAGGCGCGTATCGCGGCGGCCGGCCTGACGCCGCCGGCGGTGCTTGTGGCCGCCGAAGACGTCGCCCGCGGCAAGCCGGCGCCCGATCCGTTTTTACTGGGCGCCGAAAAGCTCGGCGTGGCGGCGGCGGATTGCCTGGTGTTCGAAGATACGCTCACCGGCCTGCAAGCGGCGGCGGCGGCCGGCATGGACAGCATCGTCGTCACCGTGACGCATACGCACGCGATGGAAACGGACGTGCATGGCGTGCTCGATTACGCCGCGCTGCGCGTGGTGCAAACACAAGACGGTCTGCTGCAAGTGATGAATTAAGTAACCTATAGGTGACTTTTTGGGTCGTTAGGGTTACATTATCATCCATCAACTTTTGATGGAGACGATCGATGAAGCTCTCTTCCCTCGAGCAGGCCGAACGGCTGGTACAGAATTCGCGCTTCCAGCTCTGGTATGTGCTGGTGCTCCTGCTATTAATCGGCGCGAGCGATCTGGTGGACATTCTGTTTCCAAATCTGGGTGTGCCGCACGCATGGGTCTTTCCGATCAGCATCGGCGCCAGTGTTATCGGCGCGCTTGCCGCGAGCAGATGGAACGGTATCGATTGCTCACCGACGTCGCCGGGCATGCAAGCGCTGCGCAACGACGAGCTGCGCCGCGCCGCGCACGCCAAGGCCTTCCGCAACGGCTTTTTCGTCTTGCTGGCTTACCCGCCGCTGTGCGCCTTCGCGCTGACCGGGCTGGGCGTGGCCGATCCGCTCGCCTTCGTGGTCGGCAGCGGCGCCTGGCTGGGCGCGGTGGTGTTCCTGGCCAGCGTGCTGTGGCATGACCGCTGAGCGTCGACGCCGATGACCGAACACCTCGTCACGACGATGAAGCTGCAGCGCGCGCGCCTGGACCTGACCCAGGCCGAGCTGGCCGAACGGGCGGGCGTCACGCGCAAATCGATCAATGCCATCGAGACCGGCCACATGGTGCCGTCGACGATCCTGGCGCTCAAGCTGTCGCGCGTGCTGGGCGTGACGGTGGAAGACTTGTTTTCGTTGCAATAGCGCGTCATCCCTGCGAAGGCAGGGATCCAATTGACTGGCGTCGAGGCTTACTCGGACCGGTACACGCGCGGCGCCAGCGTGTGTTCCTCGACCTCGACGGCCGGCTGCGCGGCGCCGGCGCTTGGGGCGGCCGATGCGCCGGCGCCCTTCACGTACGGCGTGCCATCCTTGTGCGTATAGCTGTCGCCGGCGGCATCATAAACCAGGTCGATATCCGGATACGTCGCGCGGTCGTCCGGGCTGTTCGGGCCGACGCTCAGGAACAGCGCATTGCCCCAGCTGCGGTTGACGAGGTGATGGCCGTTCTGCTTGCCGGCCGGGAAGGCGGCGCAGTCGCCGGCGCGCATCAGCGTTTCGCCGTCGTCGTTGACGAGCGTCAGTTCGCCCGACACCACCATCACGAATTCATCGTCGTGCGTGTGCCAGTGGCGCTGCGACGACGCGGCGCCCGGCTTGAGTTCGACGAGGTTGGCGCCGAATTGCGTCAGGCCGCCGGCCTGGCCGAGCGCCTGGCGGCTGCGGCCATTGACTGCTTCGGCGAAGGCGTCAGGGTAATCGGTGCCGGTCAGCACCGGGATAACGCTCAGGTCTAGCCTGGACATGGGGGCTCCTTTGGTTTGTGCCATGACGGTAGCATAGCGCAAACCGGCGCTGCTTCAGCACGCACACGCACCACGCGAATCCGTACTTACCTGGCTTGCATCATGACGCCGCAAGACGCTTCTGCACCAGCGTCAAAATGTCGTAGCTGGCCACCAGTTCGTCGTGCTGGTTGGTGACTTGCACATCCCACGCCACCACGCCCTGGCCGCGCCCCGCCTCGTCGGTGCGATTTCGGTCGACCTTGCGCTTGCAGGTGAGGCGCGCGCGGATCGTGTCGCCGATCGCGACCGGCGCGATGAAGCGCAGGTTGTCGAGGCCATAGTTGGCCAGCACCGGGCCGGGCGCCGGCGACACGAACAGCCCCGCCGCCGCCGACAGCACGAAATAGCCGTGCGCGATGCGCTTGCCGAACTGCGTTTCCTTCGCCGCGATCTCGTCGAAGTGCATGTAGAAATAATCGCCCGAGACGCCGCCGAAGTTGACGATGTCGGCCTCGCTCACGGTGCGCCGGTGCGTCAGCAGCGAGTGGCCGATGTCCAGGTCTTCGAAATGCCGGCGGAACGGATGCAGCTCGCTTTCCTTGACCGCCGCGCCGCGGACATATTCGCCCGTGACGGCCGCCAGCATCGTCGGCGACCCTTGCACCGCCGCCCGCTGCAAAAAATGTTTGACCGCGCGGATACCGCCGAGTTCCTCGCCGCCGCCGGCGCGACCCGGCCCGCCGTGCTTCAGTTGCGGCAACGGTGACCCGTGCCCGGTCGAATCGACGGCCGCGACGCGCTCGAGGATGTGCACGCGGCCATGCGTCGCGGCGACCACCGGCACCGCGCGCGCGGCAATGGCCGGGTCTTTCGTCACCAGCGTCGTCACCAGGCTGCCGCGGCCGCGCGCGGCCAGGGCCAGGGCCTCGTCGATGCCGCGGTAAGTCATGATCGTGCTGACCGGGCCGAAGGCTTCGACGTCGTGCACCGCATCGTTGCCGGCGCCGTCGCGGCACAGCAGCAGCGTCGGGGAAAAGAACGCGCCGTCGGCAACGCCGTCGCCGACCGGCTTGAAACCGTCGCGCGCGCCGAACACGATTTCGTTGCCGCGCGCGAGCTGCTCGACGCGGGCGCTGACGTCGCGGTGCTGCGCCATCGACGCCAGCGCCCCCATGCGCACGCCCTCCACTTGCGGATTGCCGACCACGATCTTCGCCAGGCGCGCGCGCAGGCGCTCGGCGACCGCATCGACGTGCGCCTCGGGCACGATCACGCGCCGGATCGCGGTGCACTTCTGGCCCGCCTTGCCGGTCATTTCGCGCGCGACTTCCTTGACGAACAGGTCGAATTCCCCGTCGTCAGGCGTGACGTCCGGCGCCAGGATCGCGCAATTGAGCGAGTCCGCCTCGGCCGTGAACGGCACCGATTCGCGGATCAGGTTCGGGTTGGCGCGCAGCTTGGCGGCGGTGTCGGCCGAGCCGGTGAACGTGACGGCATCGAAGCCCGTCAAGCGGTCGAGCAGGTCGCCGGTACCGCCGATGACGAGTTGCAGCGCGCCGTCCGGCAGCAGGATCGACGCCATCATCATCTTGACGACGGCGTGCGTGAGGTAGCTGGTGGCGCTGGCCGGCTTGGCGATGCAGGGCATCGCGGCCAGAAAGCTCGGCGCGAATTTTTCCAGCAGCCCCCAGATCGGAAAGTTGAACGCATTGATGTGCACCGCGACGCCGCCGCGCGGCACCAGGATGTGGGTGCCGGCAAAGCCGCCGCGCTTGCCCAGCGCGATCGCCGGGCCTTCGTGCAGCACATTCGACGACGGCAGCTCGCGCCCGCCCATGCTGGCATACGCGAACAGGGTGCCAATGCCGCCCTCGATATCGACCCAGCTGTCGGGGCGCGTGGCGCCGGTCAGGTGCGAGACGGCGTACAGTTCTTCCTTGCGCTCCATGAGGTACACGGCCAGGGCTTTGAGGCGCTGGGCGCGGGCCTGGAAATCCATTGCCATCAGGGCGGGGACGCCGGTCTTGCGGGCGTAGGCGACGGCTTCGCCGAAGTCGATTTTATCCGCGTGGGTGTGGTAGATCAGGCGGTTGTCGAGGGCGCTGTGCAGGGGTTCGTGGGCGGTGGTGCCGAGCCAGCGGTTGGCGATCAGGCTTTGTAGGGTTGTGGGTTGCACTTTTACTGTCTCCTTAATTCTTTTAAATTGGGTTCCTGCCTCCGCAGGAACGACGGTCTTTTGGCCACGTACTGTTGATACGTCATCCCTGCGAAGGTAGGGATCCAATTTCGTAAAATTAGTCGTGGCGCTTTTTAGGCCGATGCGGCTCATCAAAAACCATCCGCCGCCGATCCGGCTCGACTTCGGTCAACGCCTCCACCTCCCGCATCGTCCGCATCGACCGCACCGCCAGATCGTGATACTGCCGCGTCCCGACTGCCTTCCACGCGATCTCTTCCTCCGTCACCGCCCGCACGATGCGCGCCGGCGCGCCCAGCACCAGGCTGCGCGGCGGGATCACCATCCCCGCCTTCACGAACGCCGCCGCGCCGACGATGGACTCGGCGCCCACGACCGCCTTGTCCATCACCACCGCATTCATCCCCACCATCGCGTTGCGCCCCACGCGGCAGCCGTGCAGCACCGCGCCGTGGCCGATGTGGCCATCGACTTCGATGGTCGTGTCGTCTTCCGGGAAGCCGTGCATCACGCACGTGTCCTGCAGGTTCGCGCCCTCTTCCAGGATCAGGCGGCCGAAGTCGCCGCGCAGCGACGCCAGCGGGCCGATGTAGCAGCGCGGGCCGACGATCACGTCGCCGATCAGCACCGCGCTCGGATGCACGTAGGCGCTCGGGTGGACGACCGGGCGCAGGCCGTCGATTTCATAGACTGTCATTGTGTTCCTTGCTGATGCCGTTGGTCGAGCACGCGGCGCGCCTTGCCCGTCAGCGAACGTTCGATGCCGTTCGCGGGCAGCAGGCGCACGGTGGTGGTGACGCCGATATACGTCTTGATGCGGTGCTGCAGGTCGCGCGCCGCCGCATCGACGCCGTCCTGCGCCATGGCGGCATCGGCGCGCAATTCGCAGCGCACTTCGAGCGCATCCAGATGCCCGTCGCGCGTGACGACGAGCTGGTAATGCGGCGCCAGCGCCGGCATCTGCAGCACGAGTTCCTCGACCTGGCTCGGAAACACGTTCACGCCGCGGATGATCAGCATGTCGTCCGAGCGCGCGCCGATGCGGTCCATGCGGCGCATCGCGCGCGCGCTCGGCGGCAGCAAGCGCGTGAGGTCGCGCGTGCGGTAGCGGACGATCGGCAGCGCTTCCTTGGTGAGCGATGTGAACACGAGTTCACCGAGTTCGCCGTCGGGCAGCACCGCGCCCGTGTCCGGGTCGATGATCTCCGGGTAAAAATGGTCTTCCCAGATCGTCAAGCCATCCTTGGTTTCGATGCATTCGGCGGCCACGCCCGGCCCCATCACTTCGGACAGGCCGTAGATATCGACCGCGTCGATGCCGGCGCGCGTCTCGATTTCGCGGCGCATCGCAGCGCTCCACGGTTCGGCGCCGAAGATGCCGACGCGCAGCGAGGACGCCGCCGGATCGAGCCCCTGGCGCGCGAATTCCTCGATCAGGTTCAGCATGTACGAGGGCGTGACCATGATGATGGACGGTTTGAAATCCTGGATCAGCTGCACCTGCTTTTCGGTCTGCCCGCCGGACATCGGCACGACCGTGCAGCCGAGCCGCTCGGCGCCATAATGCGCACCGAGGCCGCCGGTGAACAAGCCGTAGCCGTAGGCGATGTGCGCCATGTCGCCGCGCCGTCCGCCGGCGGCGCGGATCGAGCGCGCGACGATGTCGGCCCAGGTGTCGATGTCGCGCTGCGTGTAGCCGACGACGGTCGGCTTGCCGGTGGTGCCGGACGACGCATGCACGCGCACGACCTGCTCGCGCGGCACGGCGAACATCCCGAACGGATAATTGTCGCGCAGCGCCTTCTTTTCGGTGAACGGGAACTTGGCCAGGTCGGCCAGCGTTTTAAGATCGTCGGGATGCACGCCGGCTTCGTCGAACGCGCGCCGGTAGTGGGCGACGTTGTCGTAGGCGTGGCGCAGCGACCATTGCAAGCGCTCGAGTTGCAGCGCCTGCAGTTCGGCGCGGCTGGCGCGTTCGATCGGTTCCAACTCGCCCGGTTGCGGAATGCGTTGCACCATTTGAGTCTCCTTTTATCTAAGCATCCGTGTCGACCAGCATGCCGCCGACGCGGTGCGACTTGCCGCGCAAGAGCGCGATCTTGCGGCCGTCGGCAGCGGTGACGAGGACGTCGTACACGCCGGTCTTGCCCGATAACGCCTGCTCGATTGCTTCGGCATGCAGCACGTCGCCGGCGCGGCCCGGCGCCAGGTACTCGATCGTGCAGCCGGCGCCGACGGTGTTGTGGTTGTGCGAATTGCAGGCGAAAGCGAACGCGCTGTCGGCCAGCATGAAGAGGTAGCCGCCGTGGCAGGTGCCGTGGCCATTCAACATGTCCGCGCGCACGCGCATCGACATGCGCGCGTAGCCGGGCCGGATCGCATCGAGCGTCATGCCGAGCGCCTGGCTGGCCGGGTCGCGCTCGTACATGGTCTTGCCGGCCAGTTCGGCCAATGCCTGCTTGTGCTGGAAATCGGGATCAGACTGCATGGAAGAGCGCTCCGTTCGGGTTCAGGGCCGCGGCGAACAGCGTGCGGCGCAGCAGCGGCGCGACGCGGTAGCGGTCTTCGCCATACGTCGCCGCGAGATTCGCCAGCACCATGTGCACGTGGCGCAGGCCGATCGCATCGGCCCAGGCCAGCGGCCCGCGCGGATAATTCACGCCTTTTTGCATCGCGGCGTCGACCGCTTCCGCGCTGCACACGCCCTGGTTCACCGCGTCGGCGGCTTCGTTCACCAGCATCGCCACGGTGCGCATGACGGCCAGGCCGGGCACGTCGTCCAGGCGCGTGACGGTGAAGCCTGCCGCCTGGAACAGACCGACCGCGTGTTGCCAGCACGCTTCGGCGCAACCGTCGGCGCGGGCCAGCGCGATGCGCGTGGCCTTGGCCGGATCGAGCAGCAGGTCGAACACGATCGTGTTCGGATGGCCGTCGGCGGCGGCGCGTTCGGTGGCGCTGCGGCCATCGGTGAGGTAGATCGCCGCGCCGCCGAGGTGGAAGGCGGGCGCCTCGGCGGCGTCGACATCGTCCAGCAGCGTCGGATGCGTCAGCGTGAAGCCGGCTGTTTTCAAACGCGCATCGAGCGCGTCGACCAGCGGATCGACCGTGCCGCGCGCACGGGTCACGCGCACCGTCATGCCAGCCGCGGCGGGATTCGGATACGGCGGCTCGTGCTGCGCCAGCGGGCGCGCCGCATCGTCGCCGTAGCGATAGAAACCGCGCCCGCTCTTGCGGCCCAGGAAGCCCGCGTCGACCAGGTCGCGCTGCAGCACCGACGGCGTGAAGCGCGGGTCGCCGAAGTAGGCGTCGAACACCGATTGCGTGACCGAGAAATTGACGTCGTGGCCGATCAGGTCCATCAGCTCGCACGGCCCCATGCGAAAGCCGCCGCAATCGCGCATGACCGCGTCGAGCGTGGCCGGATCGGCGGCGCGCTCGAGCAGCAGGCGCAGCGTCTCGGCATAGAACGGCCGGGCGACGCGGTTCACGATGAAGCCGGGCGTCGAGCGCGCATGCACCGCGTGCTTGCCCCAGGCTTGCGCGGTGGCGGCGACGCGTTCGGCCACCGCCGGATCGGTGGCCGCGCCGCTGACCACTTCCACCAGCGCCATCAGCGGCACCGGATTGAAGAAGTGCATGCCGACCAGGCGTTCCGGACGCGCGAGCTGCGCGCCGATCGCGGTGACCGAGATCGACGACGTGTTCGTGGCCAGGATGCAGTCGGCGCCGACGATGCCTTCCAGCTCGGCGAACAGCGCGCGCTTGGCTTGCAGGTCTTCGACCACGGCTTCGACCACGAGTGCGGCGTCCTTTGCATCGGCCAGCGCCGGCAGCGCCCGCAGGCGCGCGCCGGCCAGGTCCGCTTCGGCCGCGCTCATGCGGCCCTTGTCGACCAGCTTGGCGTATGCCTGCACGATGCCGTCGATGGCATTCGCGGCGGCGTCGGCGCGCGTGTCGAACAGGCGCACCGTGTAGCCGGCCTGCGCCGCGACCTGCGCGATGCCGGACCCCATCGCGCCGCTGCCGATGATGGCGACGACGCTGTCTTTATCCAAGGCTGCGGTCATGGTCACTCTCCCTTGAATTGCGGCGGGCGCTTGGCGATGAACGCGGCGACGCCCTCGCGATAGTCGTGGCTGCGGCCCAGTTCACGCATCATCCCGGCTTCCAGTTGCAATTGCTGCTCCAGCGTGTTCGACCAGGTTGCCTGCAGCGCGCGCTTGGTGAACGCCAGGCCTTTGGTCGGGGCCGCGGCGAAATGCGCCGCCATCGCACGCGCCTCTTCCATCAGCATGTCGTCGGCCACGCAACGCCAGATGAGGCCCCATTCGGCGGCCTGCTCGGCCGGCAGGCGGTCGCCCAGCAGCGCCATGCCCATCGCGCGCGCGGGGCCGACGAGGCGCGGCAGGGTCCACGTGCCGCCGGTATCGGGGATCAAGCCCAGTTTGCAAAAGGCTTCGATGAAGCTGGCCGATCTGGCGGCCAGCACGATGTCGCAGGCGAGCGCCAGGTTGGCGCCGGCGCCGGCGGCCACGCCGTTCACGGCGCAGATCACCGGCATGGGCAGCGTGCGCAGCGTCAGCACGAGCGGCGCGTAGAACTGTTCGACCGAGGCGCCGAGGTCGACGGGGGCGCCGCCCGGTTCGACGGCGCGGTCATTCAAATCCTGGCCGGCGCAAAAGCCGCGGCCGGCGCCGGTGAGCAGCAGGACGCGGACGGTGGGGTCGGCTTGCACTTGCTCGAGCGCGTGGCGCACTTCCAGGTGCATGGCTTGCGTGAAGCTGTTCAGGCGCTCGGGGCGGTTCAGGGTGAGGGTGGCGATGCCGGCGTCGAGGGTGAAAAGGATGGTTTCGTAGGTCATGGAGGTCTCCGATCTGAGCGGTCGTTTTTATTGTTGGATGCTGATATTTCTCCGTCGTTCCCGCGAAGGCGGGAATCCAATTTTGCTCGCGGTTTGTCAGCTAAATCGGGTCCCTGCCTGCGCAGGGAGTGGGTTCCGGCAATGCCGGGAACGACGTTCTAACGTTGCGGGCCGATGGAATTACTCCACCACATCAAAATCCACAACGACTTTATCCGTCACCGGAAAACTCTGACAACTGAGCACGAACCCCCGCGCCACTTCATAGTCCTCCAGCGCGTAGTTGACGTCCATGTCCACCGTCCCCTCCAGCACCTTGCACCTGCACGTCGAACATACCCCGCCCTTGCACGAATAGCGCAGGTCGAGACCCGCGCGCAACCCGGCATCGAGCAGCGATTCCTTGTCGCGGTCCATCGTGAAGCGGGCGTGGCTGCCGTCCATGATCACGGTGACTTCGGTCTGGTGCGGTATCGCGCCGGCCGCCTGCGGGCGCGCCGCACGCGGCGTTTGCGCGGTGCCGGCCGCGAACAGTTCGATGCGGATGCGCTCCGGCGCCATGCCGGCTTCCTCGAGCGCCGTCGAGACGCCGTGAATCATGTTTTCGGGCCCGCAGATGAAGGCGTAGTCGATGTCTTCCACGCGCAGCCAGCGCGCAAACAACTGGCGGCATTTGTCTTCGGTGATGCGGCCGTTGAACAGCTCGATGTCCTGCTGCTCGCGGCTCATCACGTAGACGAGGTTCAGGCGTTCCATGTAGACGTCCTTCAGCTCGGCCAGCTCGTCGCGGAACAGCACCGACGACGATGCGCGGTTGCCGTACAAGACCGTGAAGCGGCTGTGCGGCTCGGCCAGCAGCGTCGTCTTGACGATCGACAGGATCGGCGTGATGCCGCTGCCGGCCGCGAATGCGAGGTAGTGATGGTGGTTGTCCCAGTCGAGCGGCAGGTTGAAGCGGCCGTCGGGCGGCATCACGTCGAGCCGCGCGCCGGGCTTGAGCGTCTCGTTGGCCCAGGTCGAAAACACGCCGCCGGCGACGCGCTTGATCGCGACGCGCAGCTGGCGGTCTTGCACCGCCGAGCAGATCGAATACGAGCGGCGCACGTCGATGCCGTCGATCAGCGCGCGCAGCGTCAGGTGCTGGCCCTGGCGGTAGGCGAAGGTCGATTGCAGCGCCGGCGGCACGTCGAAGGTGACGGAGATCGCTTCGCGCGTTTCGTGCCTTACGTTCGCGACCGTCAAAGAATGAAATTGGCTCATGTCCGTCTCAATGGCACTTGAAGTAATCGAAGGGTTCGCGGCAATCGAGGCATTGGTAGAGCGCCTTGCAGGGCGTCGAGCCGAACTGGCTGGTGAGGCGCGTGTGGTGCGAGCCGCAGTGCGGGCAGGCCACATCCGGCGCCTGGATCGCATGGCGCTTGACGCCGTGCCGCAAGCCGCTGATGTCGATCACCTGCTGCACCGGCGGCGCGATGCCGTAGCGCGTCAAGGCCACGCGGCCGACGGCGCTCATCCAGTCGGTACTCCACGCCGGTGTCAGGCGCGTGGCGATGCGCACCTGTCCGACGCCGCGCGCACGCAAGGCTTGCTCGATGTCGGCGGCGATCACGTCCATCGCCGGACAGCCGGAATAGGTGGGCGTGATCGTCACGACGCACACCGCGCCGGCATCGATGTCGACGGCGCGCACGATGCCCAGGTCGACGATCGAGATCACCGGGATCTCGGGGTCGGCCACCTCGGCCAGCCAGGCCCAGACCTGGCCGACATCGACATCGACATTGGCATCGACGTCAGCGCTGGCGGTGACGGCCGGCGTGTCCATGACGCTCACCACTGCGCATCCGGATAGGCGCGCTGCAGGAACTGCATCTCGGCCAGGATGAAGCCGTGGCGCTCGCCGTGGCGGCCCTGCTTGCCGCCGCGCTGCATGTAGGCGCCCGGCGCGGGCATCGTCAACGTCGCTTCCGCCAGCACCTCGGCGACGTGCTCGAGGAAGGCGGCGCGCAGCGGCTCCGCGGCGGGCGCGACGCCCTGCTCCACCATGGCCAGGTCGACGTCGTCGTAGATGAACATTTCGCCGGCGTAGGTCCACAATTCGTCGAGCGCGGCCTGCATCTTGCGGTGGCTGACATCGGTGCCGTCGCCGAGGCGCACGACCAGGTCGCCGCTGCGGCGCAGGTGGTACGTGACTTCCTTCAGCGATTTTTCGGCGATTTCCGCGATGCGCGCATCGGTCGATTGCAGCAGGCCGCGCAGCAGGACGTAGTGCCAGCTGTCGAATAAAAACTGGCGCGTCAGGGTCTGGGCGTAGTCGCCGTTGGGCTGCTCCACCAGCAGCACGTTGCGGAATTCGCGCGTGTCGCGCAGGAAGGCGAGGCGGTCTTCGTCGCGACCCTGGCCTTCGCGTTCGCCGGCATACGTGAGCCAGAGACGCGTCTGGCCGAGCAGGTCGAGGGCGACGTTGGTCAGCGCCATGTCTTCTTCGAGTGCCGGCCCCTTGCCGCACAACTGCGACAGCTGCTGCGACAGGATCAGCGCATTGTCGCCCTGGCGCAGCAGGTAGTCCACTTTGGCGTCCATGGCCGCGCTCACAGGTTCTTGACTTCTTCCGGCATCGGGAAGAAGGTCGGGTGGCGATAGACTTTGCTGTTGGACGGCTCGAACAGCGCTTCCTTGTCGGCCGGGCTGGAGGCGACGATGTCGGCCGCTTTCACCACCCAGATCGAGACGCCTTCGTTGCGGCGCGTGTAGACGTCGCGCGCATTGTTGACGGCCATGGCGGCGTCGGGGGCGTGCAGGCTGCCCACGTGCTTGTGCGCGAGGCCGTGCTGGCTGCGGATGAAGACTTCCCACAGGGGCCATTCTTTGCTCATTGTTGTCTCCTGACCTGCCGTCATTCCCGCTTTCGCGGGAATGACGGACGTATTGGGTTATTTCACGCGGCCTTGTTCGCCGTCTGTTTATCCGCATGCGCCACCAGCGCCTCGCGGAACCATGCGCCCTCTTCCCACGCCGTCACGCGTGTGCGCAAGCGTTCGCGGTTGCACGGCCCGTTCCCCTTCAGCACATCATAAAACTCGCTCCAGTCGATCGCCCCGAACTCGTAATGCCCCGTTTCGGCATGCCATTTCAGGTCCGGATCCGGCACCGTCAACCCGAGGAACTCGGCTTGCGGCACGGTCTGGTCGACCATGCGCTGGCGCAGCTCGTCGTTCGAGAACAGCTTGATGCGCCACTGCGCCGATTGCGCGCTGTTGACCGACTCCGCGTCCGACGGCCCGAACATCATCAGCGACGGCCACCACCAGCGGTTCAGCGCATCCTGCGCCATCGCCTTTTGCGCGGGCGAGCCTTGCGCCAACTTGATCATGATGTCGTAGCCCTGGCGCGCATGGAACGACTCTTCCTTGCAGACGCGGACCATCGCGCGCGCATACGGCCCGTACGAGCAGCGGCACAGCGGGATCTGGTTGATGATCGCGGCGCCGTCGACCAGCCAGCCGATGGCGCCGATGTCGGCCCAGCTCAGCGTCGGGTAATTGAAGATGCTCGAGTACTTGGCCTTGCCGGCGTGGAGCGCGTCCAGCAGTTCGTCGCGCGAGACGCCCAGCGTTTCGGCGGCGCTGTACAGATACAGGCCGTGGCCGGCTTCGTCCTGGATCTTGGCCAGCAAGATCGATTTGCGCTTGAGCGTCGGCGCGCGCGTGACCCAGTTGCCCTCGGGCAGCTGGCCGACGATTTCGGAGTGCGCATGCTGGGACATCTGCCGCACCAGCGTCTTGCGGTACGCCTCGGGCATCCAATCCTTGGGCTCGATCTTGATACCGGCGTCGATGCGCGCCTGGAACGCCTGTTCCTCGGCGCTCATGTCGGCGCGGCCCTGGACTTCCTTGAGGCCGGTTTCAACCAGTTGTGCGTACATGGTCAGTCTCCGATTGTCTTTCGTCTGAATGAATAATACGATACACATATTCAGATGTATAGGTAAATTTTGAATCATATCGATGCGGGGTAAAATCGCGGCATGACCGAACCGAGCACCAGCAACGACTGGATAGACCAATTTCTGACCCGCGATCCGCCGCGCGCCAAGTCGCTCGTGATGACGCTGTTCGGCGACGCCATCGTCCCGCACGGCGCACGCCTGTGGCGTGAAACCTTAAAAGCTTTAAAAGCCTTATATATTCTTTTTTTTCTTATAAAACTTAAAACCTTAGAGGCTATTTAAGTTGCTGATTTATATTAATTTTATTGTTCAAACATGAGAGCTTAGTACGTGAAACATGAGAGCTTAGTACGTTAGCCATGAGAGCTTAGTACGTTAGCCATGAGGGTTTAGTTCGTTAAACATGAGAGCTTAGTACGTTAAACATGAGAGCTTAGTACGTGAAACATGAGAGCTTAGTACGTACTATCAACAGGTTGAACTGCTGATCTTCGGATGCAC
>JGI20283J15916_100095_pt1 | contig 42490 bp, 31 predicted proteins | sample Plalitdecfosmids_FD_15916 | JGI IMG/M metagenome (IMG submission 15916) | reverse complement strand
CTGGCGGCGCTGCAAAGCGTCGAGCCAGCTACCGCCCCGGCTGAGGGTGCTGCCTCCGTCCCGCCTGCATTCAACGGCGCGGCCGCGTTGCCGCCCGAGGAGCTTGCCGGGCAAACCGCTCGGGAGGATCTCAGCCAAGTGATCGTGTCGCGCCAGACGGCACGCGTCGCCAATAACAGCATCAACGGCTCCTCGGTGACCGGGGGCGTATCCTTCGACGACAACGCCTTCTCCAACCTGCAGGGCATGGCGATCGTCGGTGCTAATTCCGGCAACAACGTCGCGTTCAACTCTTCCCTGAATGTCAACATCACGATCAATCCAACTAAATGAGGATTCTAGCCCTCATCGCGCTGGCCTGTTCCGCCCAGGCGCTCGGCAAGGAGCCGGACAAGCAGTTCTTGGGCAACACCTTCCTGTCGGACGTGCGCCTTTCGATTCGGTCCATGGCGGCGCTGAAGTTCACCGGCGTGGTGCGGCAGCGCTACGATTTCAGCTGCGGCTCGGCAGCGCTTGCGACGCTGCTGCAGATGTACGGCGATCGGTTGGACGAGGCGACCACCTTTCGCGGGATGTGGAGCGGCGGCGACCGCGAACAGATCCGCCGGCTGGGCTTCTCACTGCTCGACATGCAGCGCTATCTCAAGACCCGCGGCATCGAAGCCAACGGCTACAAGGTCGAACTTGACCAGATCGCTCGAACCAGTCTGCCTGGCATCGCGCTAATCGCGCCCCGCGGCTACCGACATTTCGTTGTCATCCAGGGTGTGGCTGACGGCCGGGTGCTGGTGGCCGACCCCTCCCTCGGCCTGCGGGTGCAGACTGTCGAGCAGTTCGGGCGCGACTGGAACGGCGTCTATTTCGTCCTCGAAAGCAAGCCAGATCAGGGTAAGGGCGCGTTCAATCAGCCCTCGCGCTGGGCGGCCTATCCACGAGCGCCGTTGGCCAGCCGTTTCGCCGACCCGTTAAGCCAACAGCATCTGCTGCTGACCCGGTCCGGCTTTGGGGAGTTTTGAATCATGCGCTGGACCGTCACGTTCGCCTTGCTCACGTCCTCCTTCACATCGTCACAGGCTACCGCCCAGGCCTTCCCTGAAGGGCAGAAGCTGCCGACCGAAACGCTGGCGTTGATGCGGGGCGGCTTCGATCTGCCCGGCGGGCTGATGGTCTCGCTAGGCGTCATCACCACGACTGCGGTCAATGGACAGGAGGTCTTACGGACAGTGTTCGATGTTCATCAGGATACTCCGACGATCCAGGCCTTCGCCGATCGCGGCATGGGGCTTGAATCGGTCCCGGTCGACGATGCCATGAAGGGCATCCAAACGGCGCTTGGCACCCTCACCGTCCGCAGCACCGCACAGGGGTCGCGCGTCGATCTTAGCGGTCGCGACATCTCAGTGTCCAACCTGCTCGGCAACGCCCTCGGCAGCGTCGTCGCCAATAGTGCGAACGATCGCACGATCGATGTAATGACAACGGTGAACATCCAAGTGAGCGGGGTCGATGCCGGCGCGCTCGGCGGGGCCTTCCCCTTGGTCAATGCGGTTGCGGCCGATGCTGCCACGCGGCTGATCCGCTGATGCACCGCACAATCGTGATCGTCGCGCTGCTTACTAGCGGCATGGTATCGCTGTCTTCCGCCGCCGCGGCGCAGCAGGGCTCTGCGCAAAGCGAAGTGGCAGCCCTTCGCGCCGAGCTCGCCCGGACGCGTATGCAACTCGACGTGCAGGAACGCCGTCTCCAGACATTGGAAGCGCAGATCCGGCAAACTGCGGCGGTGACGCTCACTGATCCTTCCGCGGCGGCGGGCCTGCCCCGGAAGGGCGCGCCGGGTCCGCAGCTCGCGAGTGAAATCGAGAGGGTCGGCGAACAACCGCAGGATTTCGACAGGCCGCCGGCGGTCGCCGTCCTTGGCGACATGGGCAATGTGCTGACGCGCAAGGGCCAGATCACTACCGAGGTCCAAGTTGATTATACGAGGCTCGACCGCAACCGGACCTTGTTCCGCGGACTTGCCATTGCGCAGGCCGCGCTAATCGGCATCTTCGACATCAACGAAAGCCGGCAGGACGTATCCTCCGCCTCGCTCGCCGCGCGCTACGGCGTCTCAACGCGTCTCGAACTCGGCGTCCGTCTGCCCTATGTCTATCGCAAGGACGCTAGCGTATTGGCACCCGTTCAAGGATCGACCGCAGATCCCAACGCGGCGATGATTCCGGAAGTCGCAAGCGGCCACGGTATAGGCGATTTCGAGCTGCAGGGTCGTTATCAGCTTACCTCCGCCCGCGGGGGCATGCCCTTTCTCATCGGCAACCTCCAGGTCGTCGCGCCGACCGGAACCAGCCCATATCGCACTCCGCGGGCGGCGACCGGCGCCGCGCTGGAGGCAGCGACCGGCGGCGGTTTCTGGAGTGTATCGCCCAGTCTTACCGCCATCGTGCCATCGGATCCCGCCGTCCTGTTCGGAACGATCGGCTATTCGCACAACCTTGGCCGGACTGTGAACGCGGACATCGGCTCGGTTCGCGTTGTCCGAGTTCAGCCAGGCGATCAGATCTCCACCACCACGGGCGTCGGCCTGTCAGTCAACGACCGCCTGTCGCTCAACCTGGGCTATGCGCACACCTTCGGCTTCGGCGCCCGCAGCACCGTGCAGATCCGGAACCAGGTTACTAACGCATTCGGTGAGCCGCAGGATTTGCAAACTCGCAACCTGCAGGTCGGCCGTCTGCTTTTTGGCTTGAGCTACCGGGTCAGCGATGCCGCAACCGCTAACTTCTCAGTTGAAGTTGGTGCTACGCAGGATGCTCCAGACGTGCGGACGGTGTTCCGCTTGCCGTTGACGATCGCGGCGGGCCGCTAGGCGCTACTGCGGGCTTTGTCAGACCAACGTGGCACCGCTTCTGCGTGGATGATATTGGCGGGCGATGCCCCGCAAGTCTCGTGCGCTTCCGCCCAGCCCCTTCCGCCGGTTCAACTCCTCACCCGAGGTGATCCGGCTCGTCGTAATGATGTACGTCCGCTTTCCGCTGTCGCTGCGTAACGTGGAAGACCTGCTCGCAGAGCGCGGTATCGATATTTGCCACGAGACGGTGCGGATCTGGTGGAACAGGTTCGGGCCGATGTTCGCCGGTGACATCCGCCGGCAGCGGGTGAGCGCGATGCGAGGCTTTCGTCACTGGCGATGGCACCTCGACGAGATGTACGTGAAGCTCAACGGCGAGATGGTTTATCTTTGGCGAGCGGTGGATCATGAGGGCGAGATCCTCGAGAGCTACATCACCAAAACCAGGGACAAGGATGCGGCACTCACCTTCATGAAGAAGGCGCTGAAGCGTCACGGCAAGCCGGAGGCGATGACCACCGACGGGCTTCGCTCTTATGGTGCAGCGATGAAGGAGCTGGGCAACACGGACAAGCGCGAGGTGGGACGCTGGGCCAACAACCGGGTGGAGAACAGCCACCTATCTTTTAGAAGACGAGAACGAGCGATGCTGAGGTTCAGGCAAATGAAGACGCTACAGAAGTTCGCTTCCGTTCACGCCAACGTCCACAACCACTTCAACCTCGAACGTCATCTCGTTGACCGCCAGACCTACAAGGAACGACGCTCCACAGCACTTGCGGAGTGGCAGATCCTCGCCAGCTAAGCCGCTGCGCTTATAGACCGGACTGCATCGTGGGGAGAGAGGTTCGCATTAGACTGACAGCACCGCGTCGCGGCGTTGCCCGAGATGTAGCGGCGGCCGTTGATCAGCGTCAGCGTGCGGTTGGAACCGAGATCGAACAGGTCGACATAGGCTTGCCCCAAGCTGGAGCGTTGCCCGCCATTGGTCCCGGCCGAGGACGCTCCCGATTTGATGAACGGCACGTCGGTCAACGCGTCGAGTGCGTTCGTGAACGCGCGCTTGCCGATCTGTTCGCCGCTGATCTGGACGCCCGGGATCGTGCCGCTGAATTCCGGTCCCGGGATGCGCGTACCTGTGACGACCAGTTCCTCATCCTGCTCGTCGGCCTGAATCGAGCCGGGCACGTCGGGGAGTGCGGGGGGGATAGTCTGCGCGGCGCCGGCCTGCGCCTGGGCGATCGCTGGAGTCATGACCATACAACCGGCGAGCGCCGTCGCAGCGAACCAAGCCGCTTTTTTCATCCCTGATTTCCCCCGTTGTGTGCGGTTCCCGCCGCACTGCAACAATAGCGCACACCGAGGTTTTATTCACAATAGTAATGAAACAAGTTATTTTTTGCGTTGCAGAAGCACAACACTGGCAAGCAAGATGATGCAATATTTCGATATATTCCGCGAGCTGCTATTTTTAGCGCAAAAGCTATTGCTGTCGCCATCATGCAATAATTATGAATTGTTACACCTATTTATCACTTAAATTCGAGTTATTACGCGGCCAGCAGCGCCGAGCGGTTCTGCGTTGGACGAGCGGCTCGTGCCGGACGGGGCGTTGCAAACCACCCGTAAGTCCCGGCGGCCGTTGGCCGGAACCAGATCAGCGTATAGACTTCGCCGTCCTCGTCGTCGAAGACGTTGGCGTAGATGGAGGCAAGGAAGCTGAAACGGTCGCATCCTCGACCTGTATATAGCAACCCCGGTTCGGGTCCGGATCGCGACGAACCCCTGCGAACCGCATGAAACTCGGACGGAAAACAGATCAGCCCAAGTTACCAAGCCCAAGCCATCGATAGCCTTTTTTTGCTTTTTCCTAATCGCTAAGATTTTTGAGACGGGAATCTCTCCGTCTCCGCCACTTCAGTACCCGACCGAGCACGTCGGGCACCGCCGAATTTCCTTTTGCCGCGGCCACGAGCGTCCTGAGCAGGTCGCTCTTCGACCCCTTGATGCGGATATCGTCGCCGCTCGACGGCAATCGCGGTTCGCCGGGTCAGTCGGGCAGGCCAGCCGGTTGCCGTACATGGATGCGGCCGATGCCCGCCGCGTCGCGCTGGTCCATTATCTGTCGGCGGATCGACTCAATTGTTTGGAATCGATCCGGTCGAGGCGCGCTGCAATGGCGCATTGGTACGGCAGCGCGCTACGATAGGCGTTCCTTTCCGCAGCCTGCCGCTTGCGGGATCGGACGACTTCGCTAGGTGTTTGGTCCCGGCATTTGGTGGTGCGGGTTTGATGTAAAACGATCCGGCTCGTTTTGCCGTGCCTTGCAGACCGCTTCGTAGGGGGTGAGGCCCTTGAGGGTCTTGAGCCTGCGTCCGAAATTGTAGGCGGCGACGAAGTCGCCGCGGTGCTGCCGGAGCTGGTCGGGGTTGTCGTAGTGGTAGCGTTTGACCGTGGCCTCCTTGATGGTGCGGTTCATCCGTTCCACCCCGGCGTTTGCCGGGGCAGGCTCTGCCCGTTGGTCCATGGGTGCTTCACCTTGGTCAGGCGGTGTTCGATCCCGTTCTCGTCGCAGACGCGGTCGAAGATGTGGTGGAAGGCATATTCGTGGCGGGCGTGATTGATGAACTGGATGCCGTTGTCGGTCAGCACGGTGTGGATGCGGTAGGGAACGGCTGCGACGAGATTGCGCAGGAACTGGGCCGCAATCATCTTGCCGCCCTCCTGATGCAACTCGACGAACGCGAATTCGCTGGTCCGGTCGATCGCCACGAACAGGCGCAGCTTGCCCTCTGCAGTCTGCACCTCGGCGATATCGACGTGGAAATAGCCGATCGGGCAAGCCCTGAACTTGCGCTTTGGTATTTTGTCGCCGGTGACCTCAGGTAGCCGGCTGATGCCGTGACGCTGGAGGCAGCGGTGCAACGACGAGCGCGTCAGATAAGGGATGGTTGCCTGCAGCGCGTACAGGCATCGATCAGGCGCTGTTCGTTCAGGGCCGGGGAGCGTTGCGCCGCGATCTCACCGCCTGTCTGCGCACCGGCCGGGCTCTTCGCGTGCCCCGGGCGCGCGTTGGCGAGGCACTGGGAGGGCGACCTCATCCTCGGGCTCGGCAGTTCGGCTGGCCTCCGGCAAACCCGGGGCGGTTCAATCGAGCTACACAGCGCAACGCGAGGCGGTCAAACAACCCGTCGAAAGACACGAACGGTACCCTGTTTAAAGAACAGCCGGTAACGCCATTGCACGTTGGCGAAATGCGGTGTCGCCCAGCCTGGCAGGGCCTTTTCATCATCAAATACGATGAACTCAGGTGCTTCCCGTAAGACTAGAGAAAGTTCGGATTGCAAGTTTACTCCGGCGAGCACGCCCCCCTTTGTAAAGAGGTGGAATGGAATGATATAGCGGCTATTGGGAAGCGCCGCCCCCGTCAGGAGATAAATGCCGGATAATTCATAGTTGGTGACGAAGATTGATGGAATACGCCCATGGGTCTTCTGAAGAATAGCTTTAGCCACCGCCCTTGGCACATCCGGGCCGTAAAGACGACGACGAATGAAGTCGATTTGCGTATGCTCGAACGATATTGCGGCTAAAAACAAGATAAGAAAGAGCTTTACCCTCGTCTCTGAACGAGCACCCACCCATAAGGATATGGCACGAAAACCTTCCACGGCGAGCATAATCAGAGGTGCCACAGCACCGATGAAATAATGCGTATAAAACTTTAACGACAAGGATGCGGAAAAGGCTTCGGCGATCACCCAGGCCAACATTACAATCGCAGAATCGATTTCAGCGGAATATCGTCGTTTGAAAAAAATAGGCCTGGATATCGCGATGCCCGCAAATACCAGCAGTGGCCAAACCTGGTCTACTACCGTTCCCAGCCGCTGGGCGATCGTGCTGATTTGAGGATAGGTTCGAATGTAAGCGGCGGCAAAGCCGAAATTGCTGTACAGGAACGGGTCGAACTCGTTCGCGCGAGCGAAAACTGTTGCCGTGACCGCCATCGGGACAAAAGCTGCGGCTATGAACACCGCAAAGTACCCTGCTGCTGAATAGCGCGAAAAACGGCCTCGCAGGGTGCCAAGAAGAAGGATGGTGCCCGCGATTGCGCACCCCGGGAGTATCGGAACGATCTTGATCAGGACGGCTACGCCACACGCAAATCCGCCGGATATTGCAAACCGGATTCGCTTGCCTGATTGCGTTGCACGCTCCAGCTTCCGAAAGGCCAATGCAACGGAAATTGTAAAAGGCGTGGCCAGCAGTTCGGTCATTGTCGCCTGGCCGCCAAGTCCGAGTGCGGATACGTAGACGATCTGCAGGGCACCTGCTGCCAACGCTATTCGTCTCCTGAGGTCGTACTCACAAGCCAAAGCACATACCAGTACACCCGACGCAAAGGCGGCCGCTGCACCGACAATCCGAGCTGCTAAGATCGATGGTCCCATCACGGCGAAAAATGCCGCGAAGATGAGAGTCGAGCCTACGGGCTTATTGTCGTACATAGACGTGTAAGGGAGATGCCCCTTCAAAACCTCACGCGCTGCCAGTGAGAATACGGCTTCATCGGGGTCGATAAGCGACGGAAACCAGCCGGGTACGCGTAATATAAGCGTGACCAGCAGTAATACCGCTGCGCTCGAGAGTACGAACCGGGGTCTGGTCACGATCGTATTTTTCCAAGATCCTCTTCGATGGCGATTCCATAAGCCGCCATGCCGAGGGTAAACCCCTCTGGGCGACCCGAGTTGGCGCCAGCCGTAATCCATTCGTGCATGCGACCAAGCGGCAGGGACGCATTGTGCTGCAACGCTCCGTCGATCGTCCGCCGACAGAGCTCGAAGCTGGCAGTCCCGGTATGCTTACCGGCGAGCTGGACGGTTCTGTGATAAGTCATTCGCGGGTTCTAGCATCCACTAGCTGGCCGCCATAACACGGAAGGAGTATGTGTATTCCGATTGTGATGAGCCGGTGACGCCCGTAATTTTGATGACGTAGCTGCTGCCTTGCTGCAATCCGGCCACGTGCCATTGCACGCTGTTGGCCAGGCCGTAGCCGTCATTATCGCTGCTTACGTCGGTCACAGCTAGCATGCCATTTGGTCCGGTCACCGTTATCGAGGCACGCGAGAAGCTGACGCTGGCGTTCGCGCCGAAGGCGTTTGTCTTGCCGGGGGCCGCGCTGAAGGAAAGGTAGGCGGATGTATCGAAATAGCGCGCGGGGTAATCGCCATAGGGGTAGGCGACAAAGGCTGGAACGTTGCTCGGGGCGGGGCCGCCAACCGCGAAGTTGAACACCTTCATCGATGCAGCGCTCGCTCGCCGTCCGTCAGGCAGAATGACTGCGACGCGGCCATAGGATGTCTTGCCGAGAAACGGATTCAAAATCCAGCGGCGGTGGCCGATCGACGCGCTGCCGATCTCCGTCAACCAAGAGCCAAGGTAATCGTCCTCGGTATTGAAGCCCAGGCCTGTCCCCCAGCCGCCGATCAGGTTGCTGGACCCGGCGGCAGCCGCACCGACCGCCGTGTAACAGGACCAGCTCGATGGCGGCGTGTGACTGAGTTGCCTGTTGACTGCCATCATCAGTGATGACTCGGCTTCCTGCGCATCCTCTAGCTCGGAATAAGACACCGGGGCCAAATGATGCAGCGCGCGTATCGCGTTCAGCCTGGTCAAAAATTCGGCTTTGACGCTCGCCTTCAATGTGCCGGCACGGCAGGCGCTGACATCTGGTTGAACGTCGTAGAGCGACGCAGCCGCCGCCCCCCAGGTCGTGGGGACTGCGGCTGGAATAGGAGTAGATGGCGGCGAGGGCGCCGGATTGGGCGCACTCGTCGGTGACGGTGTCGGCGTTGCCAGAGGTGCGGTGATGACCGCTACGCTTGCTGACCCGCCGTCACTGCTACCCCCGCCACACGCTGCCAATGCTCCGACCAGCGCCAGTGCAGCGCCGGTTCTGAGGGTAGTTTTGGTGTTTCGCATCAGGACTCCTGATCGCCCCTCTGGGCAATCCGTTCATCCATTCTGGCTAACGCGAGATGATTAATGATCGGTGGCCTGCTCAATCAAAGATCAAAGGGCGATCGACAGGAGGAGCCGCCGTTCCTGCTCGGCCGTCAGAACCGACCGCGCTTCTGGTGCCGCGCCGACGGCCTGCCGGTAATGCACGGTCCCGTATCGTTCAGCCTTTTTGAACCCGCGTGGCGCCCATTCCTCTTCGGGATAGCAGGCATCATAGGTTGCACGCGCGGCTGCGCGTAGCTGGGGACTGTGCTCCATGATGGGGCTCCTGTTGCTGTCAATGCGCCGGCCTCCGGCAATGGCAAAGGCTACGTCGATCCCGGATTGATTTGCACGAACATTGCGTGAACAAACAATCAGTGGCAGGCGCGGCCACAATGGAGGTATGCACATGATCGAGCAGATGATGATGATCGGCAGCAGGTTACGTTCGGCAGGTGGCTTCTGACGCAACGTGACCGCGGCGACTGGGTGGACGGCATCGCCGAAGCCGCCAGGGCCGATCGCACCTTTCCGCGCGATGGTGATCCCGAGGCCGTTCGCGCCCACCTCCGCAAGCAGCAGGCCGATGGCGACGCCTTCGCAGCGATCGACGACGCGGAGAGCGACTGGATGGCGGCCTGATCGGTGATCGCCATGATCTTGTCCGCCGCCGCCGCGCGACCGGCGTTCACGTGCGAGGTCGTCCGCGTCCACGATGGCGATGGCCCGCTATGGTGCCGATCGGGCGAGAAGGTGCGCGTCGCCGGCATCCAGGCGCCGGACTTCGCAAACACGGAGCCATGTCGCCGACCTGCTGCGCGCCGCGTGGACTATCCTGCCATGAAACCCGGGATGAAGAAACCGATCAGTCCGCAGGCACGCTCTCGATCCACCAGCAGGCGGAAGGGGTTGATCTCAATCAGCCTGTGATGTCGATGCCGGTTTACGCCCTGTTAACCGTTTCAACGTGAGGAGTCCTGTCGTAACCAGGATGAGGCAAATGCAAAATTTACAGTGTAGCCGATATGAAATGCGAGCCGAACAGCAACTTCAAATGGCAAGGAAGGCGGTGTGTGCTACTTCCCGGGCAGCCCATCTCAATCTCGCGTCACACCTCGCAACCGAGGCCCAATCGATTCGAGACTGCCGCGATCCTGTCTTGCGCACCGGCTCATGGCTGAAGGCGTGCGAGGGAACCTCGGGTGTCAGCCCAGTCAACGCCGCAACAGATTTGTCATACATTGTAGGCATGGCGCGTAGATGAACGACGATATGTTCCTGCGTGTCGACGGGGTTACCGAGATGTACGACGTTTTACGGGCGGGGACATCCGTGGGCATCGTATGGAAGATCGGCGACGAGTGGCTCGCCGACCGATCCAGCATGGCGACCCCTTCAATCCGGGCTACGACGCGCGAGGATGCCGCCGCCAAATTATAAACGTGCGCGTACGGATATGCTCCTGAACATGCAGCAGCGCGTCGAGCTGTTCGTCGGCGCGGATCATTGCGAAGGCGGGCTTCGAGCTGTTGCCGGCGACATCGATCGTCGGCGCGAGAATCAGGTTCTCGTCTTCCTCCCGCCAGCCGCAAACAAGCTCCGTCAGCATGATGCTGGCGGCCAGCGTCGATCTGGTGTTCTTCTTCGAGATGAGCAGCAGGAACTCGCGGATCATCTGCTGCCCGATTTCCGGGGCGTAAGCGCCGAAGAAGACCGGGGTTGCGTCACCTGTCCTTCCGTCCTTCCGAAACACCGCGACCGGGACGGCATCACGTCCCGGTTGACGCGATGCTCCGCATAGGTGGAACAATCTTGTGCCCCAGCCTTTCACCCATGCGCGGCCCAAGCGGCGACATGGCTCCTGGAGGGAGCCAGGTCGCTGAAAAAGGGCATAGAAGAGGGTACATGAAATGGCAGACAAGCCGTCGGCATCGCATGACTTGATGGATCTACGCCGCGATCACGGATCAGATCAGAGGCCACCCTACGATTTGGCAGCCTATAAGAAGGGGCCAGAGCCGACTGGCTTTTCTGGCAAAGGTTTGACGTACGACAGTCATGGCGCACAGCACGCCACTATGTGATGTACCAGGCTACAAGAAGGACCAAGCAGGCCTATCTGCCGCCGCGCACCGCCGACCAGACTGTGCTTGCAATGTGTTCGCCCTCGCCAGTTAGCATTTTTTCGCGGGCGACGGTGCGAACGGGCTGATGGACGTCATCGGCCAGAGTGAAAAGCTCGTCGGCAAGGTTGCGCAGGCAATCTCCGCGCAAGGCACTGACTATTTGCCTTGCTCCACGCCGCAGGGCAATCGATCAAGGCGCTTGCCTCTGCGTTGATGACGGGGGCGGCATAAGCCGAGCGCCAGCCCGTCGGTAGCCGCTTCATGTGCTGCGCGCACAACGGGCATATGCGGTCTCCAAACCACTCCTGATTTCCCAGCGCCACTGGAAACGTTTCGCGCCAACGCGGCGACGGTGATGAGCGTGGGATGACTGATAAATACAGCGCCCGTTAAGCGCGAGGTGGCCATGTCGACGTCGAAAGGCGATGCCATGGCCCACCGAAATGTTAGCACGCCGACTCCGGAACCGGACCAAGCTGCATCACGCTCACAATCCGTCAGGGACGATATCTTCGCCATCTTCGGTGGAGATCAGCGGGTAGATACAAGTAAGCTCCTTTCGCGCGCCCACCCTTTAACGGCGAAGCGCCGCGGTAAGCTGAGCTTGCTTGCCTTATCCCTATGCGGCGTGGGAGCGATGTTAACCGTGGGCATTCTCGCCGGCACGGATGTCATTAAACCCGCGGAGCTCAAGAAGGACGGGGCGCCCGCCAGGTCAGCCCAGGTGACCGCCCCGACGCCAGCAGAGAGTACGGTCTTGGCCACGCCCAGCAGACCGGTCCAAGTAGATGCGTCACGTTACGCTTCGGCGCCAACAGGCGATCGCGTGCTCGCGCTTGAAAGGGGACAGACACACCTGAATGGCGAACCAACTCGGCACCCCGAACAAGGGCCTCCGGCTGCCCCCGAGAAGCCTGGATCCGACGTTGTGTCCGACCATGTCAGGCGGGTAGATCAAAAGGACGATGATCGGTTGGTTATTGCCTCCGAGACGTCAGGTCAGGTCGCGTGTTCGACAGCTGAAGAGTGCCTGCGATCGCGCGTTCGCTATGGCGACCAACGTGTTGCCGCTTCCTTTGAAATGGCTGCCGCGGCGGGAGTCCGTTCCTCGATTTTACGGGATTATCGGGATGAATGGGTCCGGGCGCGCGGTTTGGCTATCAAGCGGCCGCAAGAGGCAGTCCGAGTTTATGGGATGATTGACTCGGACCTACGCCTCCTCGCTGCCGATCCTACTGTCGAATAGCGGCTGATCGACCGATGATATCATTCAGACGCGAGCGCCATGCGCCAGCGACCAATGTGCGCGGAGGCACACAGCCTGTTTACGCGATCGGGGACATTCACGGTCGCTACGATCTGTTTCACGCACTTCTCGGCGAAATCCGACGTGATGCTATCGAACGTCATCCCGGCGTCGTGCCATTGCTTGTGCTCTGTGGTGACTACATTGATCGTGGTCCATCTTCTGCCAGAGTAATTGAGGCTCTCACGTGGTTGCAACGCTCCCCGGCTCTTGATGTGCGATTTCTGGAAGGCAATCACGAGGCGATGCTTATGGATTTCCTGGAAAGTCCAGCGAACCTTGGTCGCTGGCTTGCCGTGGATGGCCTCGCGACGGTTCAATCTTACGGAGTGAGAATTCCCGATGACATGGATTACCAGAACCCACGCTCGCTGACGATCGTGCGCGACAGTTTGCTGGATGCTATGCCGGCATCTCACTTTACGTTACTTCAACAGCTAGAGCTCTATGTAGAAGTGGAAGGCTACGCATTCGTGCATGCTGGAGTAGCGCCGGGCGTCCCGCTAGCCTCTCAGAAACGCAATGACTTGCTATGGATACGAGATGGTTTCCTCGATCATCCGCGACCATCAAAATCCACTATCGTTCACGGTCACACGTGGACTGATGATAAAGCGCTAGTACTACCTCACCGCATTTGCATCGACACAGGCGCCTACAAGACAGGGGTACTTACCGCGCTATGCATTGCTGGCGACGTTCTAGACATTATCCAGACGACCAGCGACATTCACTCGACGCTGTAGCTTTCGCTGGTCAGCGAAAGGGCTGGCGACGAGTAGCCAAAGCTCCGCTACCTGCGGGGCACATTCGCTGACTGAGGTGGCTGCTCAAATGACATGACAGGCTCTCGCTCTTGGATAAGAGTGAGGCATATTGGACTTGCCCCGCTTAAGTGGAGAGGCATTTGCTCAGCGTGACACGGTTCGTTCGAACTGTGCCGGGCTGGTGTAGTCGAGCGCGGAATGACGCCGGACCGGGTTGTAGAAGCCGTCGATATAGCGGGCAATGGCCTGCTCGGCCTGTGCACGGGTGTAGAAGACGGTTCGCCAGACGAGTTCGGATTTGATCGTCTTGAAGAACGTCTCGACCATGGCATTGTCGTAGCAATTTCCCTTTCCCGACATGGAGATGCGGATGCCATGGCGGCGCAGCTCGGCCTGGTACTCCACGGAACAATATTGACTGCCGCGGTCCGAATGGTGAATGAGCCCTTTGGGCGGACGCCGCATGACGAGGGCCTTGCGCAGGGCCGCGAGCGCCAGGTCGCGGTGCAGGCGGTCGCCGACAGCCCAGCCGACGACGCGGCGGGAGAAGAGGTCGATGACCACGGCCAGATAGAGCCATCCTTCGCGTGCCCAGACGTACGAGATGTCCACGCCCCACTTCTGGTTGGGTGCAGCCGCGGTGAAATCCTGGTCGATAATGTTCGGCGCGATCGGCCAGCCATGCTCGCTGTCGGTCGTCCGCTTGAATCGACGCTTCTGCCGACCGCGCAGGCCGTTCTCGCGCATCAGCCGCGCCGTGCGCCGGCGCCCGATGGCGAAGCCGGCATCCTGCAATTCGCGCGTCATGCGCGGACTGCCATAGGTGCCGTTCGACAGCGCGAATGCCGAGCGGGCATGCGCCAGCATCACCATGTCGTCACGCTGGCGCCGGCTGGCGGGTCGGTCCTTCCAGGCGAAATAGCCGCTCTGGCTGACGCCGAGCACGCGGCAAAGACGGTGGACCGGGAAATCCTGTTTCGCCCGATCGATGAACTGGAATCTCATCGATTTCCCTCCCGGGCGAAAAAAGCGGTCGCCCGCTTCAATATGTCACGCTCTTGCCGGAGGATTTCGTTCTCCCGCCGAAGGCGCTTCAACTCGGCAGCCATATCTGCCTGCGGCGCTTTATCGGGTATCTCCGCCAGACGATCCCGGCTGCGGCTGATCCAGCGCACCAGCGTCGATAACCCGACACCCAGATCGTCCGCTATCTCCCGTTGCGTGCGACCGCTGGTCGTCACCAGCCGCACCGCTTCGTCCTCAAATTCCTTCGTGAAACGTCGCTGCTTCGTCATCGAGTTCGCCTTTCACCTCAGGGGAACTCTCCACTTTTCCGGGGCAAGTCCATATGACTGACGGTACGACCAGGCGTTACAATGACGGCGAGGTCCTTTCCGGTGTTCAGCGCCGGAGGCGGTGGACACCGGAAGAGAAAGTTCGGATTGTCGAGGAGACGTATCTGCCGGGGATGAGCGTGTCGCTCGTCGCCCGCCAGCACGGCATCAGCGGCAGCCAGGTTTTCACATGGCGCAGGCTGATGAGCCAGAGAGCGCTGACTGCCGCGGCAGCCGGCGAGGAAGTGGTGCCGGCGTCCGATTACCGGGCGCTGGAGGCGCAGGTACGCGAATTGCAGCGACTGCTCGGCAAGAAGGCCATGGAAAACGAACTGCTCCGCGAGGCCGTGTCCCGGGCCGCAGGCCCAAAAAACTGCTGCTGCGCTCGACCTCGTTGCCCGGGGATGGTCTGTGACCGCGGTCGCCGACGCGTTCGGCATCACCCGCCCGGATCTGTCCGCGATGCGCAACAGGCAGCCTCCGCGACCGCGAGGACGGCCACCACTTCCCGACGCCGAGCTGGTCGCCGACATCCGCCTGCTCGTCGCCGATCTGCCGACCTACGGCTATCGTCGCGTGCATGCCCTGCTGCGCCGCCAGGCGGAAACCCGGTGTTGCTGACCAGCGGGATGCGTGCACCATGCCGCATCAAGCGGAAGACCGGATAGGGGCTGACGGGCAAAGCACGGATGAGCAGCAGATCCGCCAAGTTGTCGGCTGCCACAAACACGAATGTCGGCGTGATGGAAGTCTCGACCAGCACGATCTTGTCGCGCTGTTTGCCGCGATCTACCTTCCGCTGCATGCGCATTGGCGTCCATCTGGTCATCCCGGTTTCAGCCAATGCGCGCGCTAGGTGTTTGATCCCGGACTTGATGGCGCATCCGTGGGAAGGGGCGCAGCCGGACCGCCGCACATTGCTGCGCGGGCTGGCGGCAGCGACCGCAGGGCTGGCGGGGATCGGCGAGGCGGTTGCCGCGGTGCCGTCGGAGCCGGATTTAGGACCCAATGTGCTGCTGTTCGATCCGGCGATGCCAGCTGCCGCGATCCAGGCGAAGCTCGACGCGGTGTTCCGCACGCAGGAACGCGCGCATTTCACCGATGCGCGCCATGCCATCCTGTTCAAGCCGGGCCGCTATGCGGTCGACGTCAACGTCGGCTTCTTCACGCAGGTCGCCGGGCTGGGCGTCCATCCGGACGATGTGGTCATCGATGGCCATGTCCATGCCGAGGCGGACTGGGCGGACGGCATGGCGCTGGTCAATTTCTGGCGCAGCGTCGAGAATTGCGCGGTCCGCCCGCCGGACGGGCGCGATCGCTGGGCAGTGTCGCAGGCGGCGCCCTATCGCCGCATGCATCTGTACGGCGACCTGGCGCTCGACGACGGCGGCTGGTCGAGCGGCGGGTTCATGGCGGACTGCCGCATCGAGGGGACGGTCCGGTCGGGCAGCCAGCAGCAATGGTTCACCCGCAACACGCAGCTGCGGGCATGGGCGGGTTCGAACTGGAACATGATGTTCATGGGTGTCGCCGGTGCGCCGCCGTCGCGCTTTCCGGAGCCGCCGTACACGACGCTGCCGACCGTGCCGCTGATCCGCGAGAAGCCGTTCCTCGCGATCGACGCCGCGGGGGCGTGGCAGGTCATGGTCCCGCCACTGCGCCGCGATGCGGCCGGGGTGAGTTGGGACGCATCCGCCCGCGCGCCGGATGCGGTGCCGCTGTCGCGGTTCCTGATCGCGCGGCCGGACATGCCGGTCGCGACGATCAACGCCGCGCTCGCCGAGGGTCGCCATGTCCTGTTCACGCCGGGTATCTACCGGCTGCGCGAACCGATCCGGGTCGCGCGCGCCGGCACGATCCTGCTCGGCATCGGACTGGCGACGCTGCTGGCGGATGGGGGCACGCAGGCGATCCGGGTCGCCGATGTCGGGGGCGTGACGATCGCGGGGCTGCTGATCGACGCCGGTCCGACGATGTCGCCGGTGTTGGTGGAGATCGGTCCGCGCGGGTCGTCACGCGATCATCGCGCCGCCCCGACGCTGCTCGCGGACCTGTTCTTCCGCGTCGGCGGTGCGACAATGGGCAACGCCGACACCTGTCTGGAGATCAACAGCCACCATGTCATCGGCGATCACCTGTGGATCTGGCGTGCGGATCACGGCGACCGGGACGGCGGCAGGGTGCATGTCGGCTGGTCGGAAAGCGTCGGCAATCAGGGACTGGTGGTGAACGGCAGCGACGTGACGCTCTACGGCCTCTTCGTCGAACATTTCCGCCGCTACCAGACCCTCTGGAACGGCGAGCGGGGCCGCACCTATTTCTACCAGAACGAATTGCCCTACGATCCGCCGGATCAGGCTGCCTATATGGCCGGCGCGACGCGCGGCTGGGCGGCGTACAAGGTCGCCGACACGGTGCGCGCGCATCAGGCGACCGGCATGGGGATTTATGCCAATTTCACCGCTGATCCGGGCATCGTGCTGGAAAGCGCGGTCGAGGTGCCACGCACACCCGGTGTCCGGATCGCGAACGTCACGACCATCTCGCTCGGCGGCGGGATGGGCACGATCGCGCATCCGGTCAACGAAGCTGGCGCTGCGGCGCGACCGGGTGCGATCCGCCAGACGTTGACGCACTATCCCCCGGTTGTGGAGGCCAGATGATGCTGTTCCTGCTCGTCGCGCAAGCTGCGGTGATCGCCGCTCCACCTGCGCCGACGCTCGGCGCGTCCAGCCATCGCGTCGATCGTGCGATGGCCGCCCCGGCGGCACTGCCGACGTTTGCCGACGAATTCGACGGCGCGCGCGTGGATGCCGCCAGGTGGCAGTTCGACCGGTCGCGCAACGCGCAGGGCTGGTACAATCACGAGCGGCAATATTACGGGCCGGACAATGCGCGGATCGCAAGCGGTTCGCTGGTGATCGAGGCGCGGGCGGAGACGCTGACGAAGGCGCGCGCGCCCGATTGGGGCGGGCAGGTCTATACCTCCGCCAAGCTCGTCAGCCGCATGGCGTTCGGTTACGGGTTCTACGAGGTGCGGGCGCGCCTGCCATGCGGGCGCGGGACATGGCCGGCGATCTGGCTGTTGCCGTCCGGCGGCGCATGGCCCGCCGCGGGCGAGATCGATATCATGGAGATGGTCGGATCGGACCCGAACGTCGTCCATGCGACGCTGCACAGTGAAGCCTATAATCACGCCAAGGGGACGCAGCGCGGCGCACAGGTGACGGTGCCGACCGCCTGTACCGCGTTCCACACCTATCAGCTCGACTGGCAGGCCGACGCGATCCTGATCGGCGTCGATGGCCGCGGCTATATGCGGGTAGCCAACGATCGACCGGGCGACACCGCGGCATGGCCGTTCACGCGGCCGTACCGGCTCATCCTCAACCTCGCCGTCGGCGGCGACTGGGGCGGTGCCAAGGGGATCGACGATGCCGCGCTGCCCCAGCGGATGACGGTCGATTATGTCCGCTACTGGGCTAGCGCCAGGCCCTGACGCGCAGCATCCCCAGTCCGCCGCCCAGCGTCAGCGCGGCGAGCGTCAGCATCACGGCGCTGAAATCGTGCGGGGTCGCCAGCATCCACGTCAGCGGTGGGCCGAGCAGCGCCGGCAGCGTGTTGGCGAGGTTGAGCAGCCCCAGGTCACGGCCACGGTGGGCCGGGCTGGGGAGCAACTGCATCGCGAACGCGGCATGGAGCGCGACGAACACCGACGATCCGATCGTGTAGACGACGAACGCGGCGGCACCGCTGGCCCAGTCGGTCGCGCCGGCCATGCCGATCAGCCCGGCCGACGCCACCCCGGCGGCGATCAACAGGAACGGCTTGCGCCGTCGCGTCAGGTCCGACAGCCGGCCAAGCACCAGCGCGATCGGCAGCGGCAGCAGGAATGCCAGCGTCAGCAGATGGCCGATCCGCTCAGGCAGGTCGGCACGCGACCCGTCCGTCGGAATGCTTTCGAAATAATATAGCAGATAGGCCTGCGTCACCACACCCGCGACCTGCACCAGCAATCGCGATACGCCGGCGACGGCAAGGTCGCGGCGCGGGACCGGCAGCGCATCGGCGGCGTCGCCGTCATGGCCGGGCGAACGGACCACGCGGCGGCTTCGGCTGGCCAGCAGCGGCGACAGGCAGGCCGCGACCGCGACGGGGACCAGCGCGAACCGCATCGCCTCCGGCAGCATCGCCTGCCCGACGAGCAAGGCCGACACGCCCGAGGCGACCGGGCTGCCGAGCGACAGCAGACCACCCGCGACGCCCTTTTGCGCATCCGGTATCTCTTCGGACATGATCGCCATCATCGGCGCGAGCACCGCGTTCACCGCAAGCTGGAACGCGACCACCGCCGCGACGATCTGCACCGGCGTGGTCGCCAGCGCGACCAGGGCATAGCTGGCAGCGGTCGCGATCAGGCCGCCTGCCATCCACCCGCGCCGGCCGATCCCGTCCTGCACCGACCGGTCGGACAGCCAGCCGAACAGGATGCCCGACCCGCTGGCGGCGATCGCCCCGGCGGTGACGCAGGCGGTGAAGACGCCGATCCGCGCCGGCCCGCTCAGCAGCTCGATCTTCAGCGGCAGCAGCAGCGTCAGCAACGGCAGGTATGCGATCACGCCGCCGACGTTCGCCAGCGCGAAGACGAGCAGGAAGGCGGGCGATCGGCGGGGGCAGGGATGGCAGGGTCATCGGTTGGCGACCCTGCCCGCGCGGGATCGTTCCGGCAACCGCCCGTTCTGGCATCCCCTTGCCTTACGGCAGGAAACCCCGTCAGGGCTTCATCGTCGCAGCCTCCAGCGTGGCGGAGGACACCATCGTCCGATCGGTGGCATCACGGCCGAGCGCAACGCGATAGCGGCCGGCATCGATCCGCCAGCCGGGCCGTTTGACGTCGTAATCGGCAACGATACGAGGTTCCGCCGTCAGGGTGACGCGCCGCGTCTCGCCCGGCTTCAGCGCGACGCGGGTGAACGCCGCCAGCCGCATCGGCGCGGCCCCGGTTTCCCGCGCAACATACATCTGCGGCACGTCGGCACCGGCACGCGCGCCCGTATTGATCACGTCGAAGGTGACGCTGAGCGTCCGGCCGCCGGTGACGACCGGGTTGCGATAGGCGAAGCTGGTATAGCTGAGGCCGTGGCCGAACGGGAACAGCGGCGTCATCCGCTTCCTGTCGTACCAGCGATAGCCGACGTCCGCGCCCTCGACATAATCGACCGGGAAGCTTTCGAGCACATGCGTCGATGCGGCACCGGGATCGGCAGCGGCGGCCGCGTCGAGTCCGGTCAGGCGATCGAGCCCGACCGGGCGCGGCCGCACCGGCTGCGACGCGTCGGCGGGGAAGGTGATCGGCAGGCGGCCCGACGGATTGACCTTTCCGGTCAGGATGTTGGCGATCGCCTCGCCGCCACGCTGGCCGGGATACCAGGCCTCGATGACCGCAGGGACCTTGTCGATCCATGGCATCAGCACCGGCCCGCCGGTTTCCAGCACCGCCACCGTGCGCGGCTGCACTGCCGCGATGGCGGCGATCAGCGCATCCTGATGGTTGGGCAGCCGCAGGTCGGGGACGTCGTCCGCCTCGGTCGTCCATTGCGTGGCGAAGACGATCGCCATGTCCGCGCCCTTTGCGGCATCGACCGTCGCGTTGAAGTTGCGGCCGTCGATCCATGTCACCTGTGCGCCGGGCAGCGCCTTGCGCAGTGCAGCGAGCGGCGAGGACGCGTGATAGGTGATCCGCGCGAACGACGCCGACCCGCCATAGGCCAGCGGGGTCTCGACGGGCGCGCCGCCGACCGAGCGGACCTGCGACGATCCGCCGCCCGACAGCACGCCGACATCGGCATTGCCGCCGATCACCACGATGCGTCTGGCGGTCCGCGCGATCGGCAGCACGTTGCCCTGGTTCTTCAACAGGACGATCCCGGCCTCCGCGGCGCGCTGTGCGACGTCGGCGTTGCGGGCATAGGGCGGGGTAACCGCGGCGGCGGGCATCGGTGCGTCATAGGCACCGGTCTGGATCAGCCCGGTCAGATAGCGCGCGACCATGTCGTCGAGCCGTCGCTGCGACACCGCACCTTTGGCGACTGCGGCCTGCAACGGCGCGCCGAAATACGGGGCCTTGTCCAGTTCCTGTCCCGATTGCTGGTCGAGTCCGGCGTTCGCGGCCTTGGCGGTGGAATGCACCGCACCCCAGTCGCTCATCACCCAGCCGGCATAGCCCCAGTCGCGCTTCAGCACGTCGTTCAGCAGATGGTCGTTCTCGCACGCCCAGTCGCCGTTGACCTTGTTGTAGGCGCACATGACCGACCCGGGCTGGCCGCGTTCGATCGCGATCTCGAACGCCAGCAGGTCGCTCATCCGGAGCGCCGCTTCGCCGATCCGCGCATCGACGACCATGCGCCCGGTCTCCTGCGCGTTGAGGGCGAGGTGCTTGACCGTCGAGACGATGCGGTTGCTCTGGACGCCGGCGATATGCGCGCCCGCCAGCGTGCCGGCGAGCAGCGGGTCCTCGCCGAGATATTCGAAGTTGCGCCCGTTCCACGGATCGCGCGTCAGGTTGACGCCGCCCGCCAGCAACACGTTGAACCTTTTGTCGCGCGCCTCGGACCCGATCATCGCGCCGCCGGCGCGCGCGATCACGGGATCGAAGCTCGCTGCGGTAGCGAGGCTGGACGGCAGTGCGGTGGCGACATCCCCCTTCCGTTGCTCGACCTGATTGGCGACCCCGAGCGAGGCGTCGCTCTCCCGGACCAGCGGCACGCCGAGGCGCGGGATGCCGTCGATATGACCGGCCGACGGGATCAGTTCGCTCCTGCTCTTGCCTGCCGCCATCGGCGGGAACAGACCGTGGACCAGCAGCAGCTTCTCATCCTGCGTCATCCGCGCGACGATCGCATCGGCGCGAGCGCGGGCCTGAGCGGCGGACACGGCGGCCGGTGACACCGGCGCCGTCTGCGCCGCGGCACCGGCCTGGACCAACGCCATCGTGGCGGCACCCGCCAGGGCGACTTGCAGCAGTCTGGACATCGTCTCTCCTCTCGATCCGGATCGCCATGTCGTGCCGGCAGCCGGCGGTGCAGATTTATCACACCGTTTCATCATCAACAGCATATCCGGTGAACGTTCACAATAGCTGCGACATCCGCTTGACAAAATTCGGCAAAGATTGAAGTGAACGTTCACAGGAGTAGGCACGAGCAATGCGTGTCGCATAGGGAGGATACAGGATGCGTGGCTTTACGGCTCGCTCGCTTTCGCGTTTGATCATCGGCACCTCGGTCGTCGCCCTCGCCGGCGTCCCCGCTGCCGCATGGGCGCAGGACGCTGCCGCTACCGTCGGCAATACCGGTCCATCGGAAATTGCGCCGCAGCCCGCGCAGGCCGCGACGGACCCTGCGGAATCGGACGACATCGTCGTCACCGGCATCCGCGCCTCGCTGCGCGCCTCCGCCGACATCAAGCGCGATGCGCAGGGTATTGTCGATGCGATCTCGGCCGAGGACATCGGCAAGTTCCCCGACACCAACCTCGCCGAATCGCTCCAGCGCATCACCGGCGTCTCGATCGACCGCTCGAACGGCGAAGGCTCGTTCGTCACCGTCCGCGGCCTCGGGCCGGAATACAACCTCGTCGTGCTGAACGGTCGCCAGCTGCCGACGTCGGTGATCGGCGACGGCAACAGCGCGCCGGGTTCACGCGCCTTCGACTTCGCCAATCTGGCGTCCGAGGGCATCGCTGCGCTGGAGGTCTACAAGTCCGGTCGCGCCTCCGTGCCGTCCGGCGGTATCGGTGCGACGATCAACATCCGCACGCCGCGCCCGCTCGACAAGGTCGGCACGCGCGGCTCGATCGCGGCGCGCGGGGTCATCGACACGTCGCAGAACGGCAAGAACGACATCACGCCGGAAGTGTCCGGCATCTTCTCGACCACCTTTGCCGACGATCGTATCGGCATCCTGCTGAACGGCGTCTACCAGAAGCGGCGTGCATCGGTGAACCAGGCGAACGTCGGCTGGCGCGACGGCTATCTAGGGTCGGAGAACAACTGGGGATCGCTGGCGCAGCCGGGCGATCCGCGTGCGGCGAACATCACCAACCGCCCCGACGCGACCGACGTGTACGAAGTGCCGCAGAACGCGTCGTACGACGTCAACAACATCAGCCGCGAACGCATCAACGGACAGCTCGTGTTGCAGGCCAAGCCGACCGACACGCTGACCGCGACCGTCGACTACACCTATTCGCGCAACGAGGTGAAGACGCGCAACGCCAACGTCGGGATCTGGTTCAACCACAACGACACGTCGTCGGCCTGGACCGACGGTCCGGTGGCGGGTCCGCTGTTCTACACCGAGCGGTTCACCGCGGCGGAAGCCAAGGACCTGTCCTATTCCAGCGCGCTGACCGCCTATCGGACCGAGAACAAGTCGCTCGGCGGCAATCTGACGTGGGAAGCACCGGGCGGTGTGACGATCGCGCTCGATGCGCATCATTCGACCGCCGAATCGAAGCCGACCAACAAATACGGCAACAGCAACTCGCTCGGCACCGCGGTGTTCGGCGTCGCCAACCAGACGATCAACTTCGAAAACGACCTGCCGGTCATCTCGTACCAGATGCAGCCGGGGATCGATCCGCTCAACGCGGCGCTGATCGTGCCGACGGGCAACGCCTTCCGCAATTCCTACTTCCGCGACCGGATCAACCAGGTCCAGCTGAAGGGGCATTACGACCACGACGGCAGCTTCCTCGATTCGCTCGACTGGGGTTTCACCTTTACCGACAACAAGGTGCGCTCCGCCTATGGCGTGCTCCAGAACGATACCTGGGGCGGCACCGGCGGCGACAGCGCAGCGCAGCGTGCAGCGGCGGCGGCGCTGTTGCCGGACGATATCTTCAAGGGAATCGACATCCCCGGAAAGTTCAAGGGGGTCAGCGGTGTCGGCAGCGCGGATATCGCCAAGACGTTCTACGGCTACAGCTTCGAACAGGTCGTCGGCTTGCTCGACCAGACATACAAGATCTGCGGCGGCGACGGGAACTGCCTGACGCCCTTCACCACCGATCGTCGTATTCGCGAAAAGACGGTCGCGCCCTATTTGCAGGTCAACAACACGTTCGACCTGTTCAACAATCCGGCGCACCTGATCGCGGGCCTGCGCTACGAGAATACGACGGTCAAATCGTCCGCACTGGTCCCGATCCCGACCGGCACGCGGCAGAATTCGCAAAACGAATTCAACATCGTCTATTCGGGCAACAGCGACTTCACGACGTTTTCGGGCAGCTACGACGAATGGTTGCCGTCAGTCGATTTCGACGTGCAGCCGATCCGCAACGTCAAGCTGCGCGCGTCGTACAGCCACACGATCACGCGTGCGGATTACGGGTCGTTGCAAGGCGGCCTGACGCTCGACCAGTTGTTCCGCGTCGGCGGCGGCACGGGCGCTCAGGGCAATCCGAACCTGGTGCCGTACAAGTCCAAGAACATCGATCTGTCGGCGGAATGGTATTACACGCCGGAAAGCTACATGTCGGCGGGTTATTTCCGCAAGAACGTCTCCAATTACATCGGCAGCACGCAGGTCAACGGCCCGGCGTTCGGCCTGACCAATCCGGCGAACGGCCCGCGCTACCGGGCGGCGCTGGCGGCATTGGGTGCGGGGGCGACCTTTGCGCAGATCCGCGACTATATCGGTGCGAACTTCCCCGGCAGCGTCGTCAACGGCACCATCCTGGGCGCAGCGGCCGACGCGCCGGTGAACTTCGTGATCTCGACGCCGTTCAACAGCGACGAGACCGCGACGATCAACGGCTTCGAATTCGCGATCCAGCACAGCTTCTGGAATACGGGCTTCGGCACCCAGCTGAACTACACGATGGTCAACGGTAACCGCGACTATAACAATGCGCTGCCCGCCAGCGTGTCGCAATTCGCGGTCAACGGCCTGTCCGACAGCGCCAATGCCAGCGCCTATTACGACAAGAACGGCCTCCAGGCGCGCGTATCGTACAATTGGCGTGCCGAATTCCTTGCCGGGGGCGGCATCAATCCGTTCTACACTGAGGATTACGGGCAGGTCGATGCGAGCGCCAGCGTCGAGGTGGTGCCCGGCCTGACCGTGTTCGCCGAGGCGATCAACCTGCTGGGCGCGGACCGCCGCGGCCATCGCCGTTCGGATCGCAACGTGACGTTCGTGGTAAAGCAGGATGCGCGGTATTCGGGCGGCGTCCGGTTCAGCTTCTGATCCCGTCCCGCGAGCCGGGCGAAGGGAGCCATCGTATGGGAACGATGGTTCTTTTCGCCTTGCCGCGGCAGCGGCAGGGGATAGGGCAGGTCACCGACGACTGGATATGAGATCGATATGCCGGACCATGCCATCCTGACCGCCGCGACACATGGCGAGACGCGTGTCCGGCACGATCGTGGCGCCGCATTCGGCGATGCGGTTATGAGTTGCCTGATCGTTCCCGATGAATTCCGACGGGTGCAGAGCGAGTATCTGATCCTGTTTCGCCGCAACATCGAGGACGGCTCGACCGTCGCGCTGGCCCTGTTCGGGTTCCAGAACGGCGAGAACCTGTATCTTGCCGGCGGCGGCTGGGATGCCCGTTACATCCCGCTGGCGATGGAGATCCAGCCGTTGCTGATCGGCGGTGGATCGCTGGGCGGCGACGGCGCGCAGGTGCATATCGACATGGCGAGTCCGCGGATCGGCGCGACCGGGGGATCGCGGCTGTTCGACGACGACGGTCGTCCCTCGGCGTTCCTCGAGGACCGGATCGAGAAGCTGGGCGCGCTGGACGCGGGCTACCGGGCCAGTGCTGCATTCTTCGCCGCGATCGACCGGCACGAATTGCTCGAACCGCTGATGCTGGAAGTGCCGCTGGACGACGGGTCGATCAACAACCTCGTCGGGTTTCACGTCATCGACGAGGATCGTCTGCGCGGGCTCGACGCCGCCGCACTGGATGACCTGCATCGCGAGGGGCATCTCCTGCCGGTCTTCATGGCGCTGGCGTCGCAGGGCAATTTGCCGGGGTTGATCGCGCGCAAGAACCTGAATTTGGGCCATGGCTGATCCTGCGACCGATATCTTCGCGGCATTGCCGCACGTTCCCGAACGCGTGATCGCGGATGCGGCGGAACTCGACGCGGTGCTGCGAACGGCGGATCGTCCCTTCCTCGTCCGCGGGCTGATCGCCGACTGGCCGCTGGTGCAGGCCGGGCGGCGATCGGCGGCGGAGGCGCGGCACTACCTCCTCGATCATCGCCGCGACGTGCCGTTCACCGTCTCGGTGGGGGCAAACGGCAGCGACGGCCGCCTGTTCTATGACGAGGCGATGGCGATGAACTTCGCCACCTTCAAGACGAAGCTCGATGAGGTGTTCGCGCATATCGACACGGCCGAGCAGACCGGCGACCCGCGCCCGATCTATCTCGCCTCGATCGACATGCAGGGCTATTTCGATGGCCTGCACGAGGCGAACCACGTCGATCTCGGCGACCGCGCACCGCTCGCGAGCATCTGGATGGGGACGCGGACGCGTATCGCTGCGCACAACGACGTACCCGACAACCTCGCCTGCGTCGCGGTCGGCCGGCGGCGCTTCACGCTCTTCCCGCGCGACCAGTTCCGCAACCTCTATCTGGGCCCGATCGACAATACGCCGGCCGGGCGTGCGGTGAGCATGGTCGATTTCCACGCGCCGGACTTCGCCGCCTATCCGAAGTTTCGCGACGCGCTGGCCCATGCGCAGGTTGCCGAGCTGGATGCGGGCGACGCGCTCTACATTCCGGCGTTATGGTGGCATCATGTTGAGGGGATGGCGGTGTTCAACGTGCTGGTGAATTACTGGTGGCGGAGCACGCCGCGGTGGCTGGGGCAACCGCAGGACGCGCTGAACCACGCGATCCTCGCGGTGCGCGACCTGCCCGAAGACCAGAAGCGGCACTGGCGCGAGATGTTCGACCATTATGTGTTCGACAATGACGACGCCACGTCCGCGCACATTCCCGAGGGCGCGCGCAGCATCCTGTCGACGCTGACCGCCGAAAGCGCGGGGCGGCTGCGCGCGTTCCTGTTGCGGGCGCTGAGCCGATGAGCGGCGCGGCGCCCGTTCGCCGCATCGTCGTCGCCGGCGGCGGCACCGCAGGCTGGATGGCGGCGGCGGCGATCGCGCGGACGATGGGGCGCACGGTCGACCTGACGCTGGTCGAATCCGACGCGATCGGCACCGTCGGCGTAGGCGAATCGACCATCCCGCCGCTCGTCACCTACAACCGCCTGCTCGGCATCAACGAAGCCGAGTTCATGCGGGCGACGCAGGCGACGTTCAAGCTGGGCATCATGTTCGACGGGTGGAAGACCGCGGGCGAGAGCTATTTCCATTCCTTCGGCCTGACCGGCAAGGACCATTGGTCGGCGGGGTTCCAGCACTTCTGGCTGCACGGCCGGGACAAGGGGCATCTGCAGCCGTACGACGACTATTGCCTCGAACTGCTGGCGGCGGCGGAGGGGCGGTTCGCGCATCTGCCCGACGAGGGCATGAACTATGCCTATCAGCTCGATTCCACGCTGTACGGCCGGTTCCTGCGCCGGATGGCGGAGGCGGACGGCACGCGCCGGGTCGAGGGCCGGATCGCGCGTGTCGAGCTGGATGGCGAGAGCGGCGATATCGCGGCGCTGGTGCTCGAATCGGGCACGCGGATCGAGGGCGACCTGTTCCTCGACTGCACCGGGTTTCGCGCGCTGCTGATCGAGCAGGCGCTGCATGCCGGCTTCGACGACTGGACGCATTATCTGCCCTGCGACGCCGCGATCGCGGTGCAGACCGAAAATGCCGGACCGCCGCCGCCCTTCACCCGCGCGATGGCGCACGATGCGGGCTGGCAATGGCGCATCCCGTTGCAGCATCGCACCGGCAACGGCATCGTCTATTGCAGCCGCTACCTCGATCACGACGCGGCGCTGGAACGCCTGCTCGGCAATCTGACCGGGCCGGTGCTGACCCAGCCCAACAGGCTGCGCTTCGTCACCGGGGCGCGGCGCAAGCAATGGCACCGCAATTGTATCGCGATCGGCCTGTCGGGCGGCTTCATGGAGCCGCTGGAATCGACCAGCATCCATCTGATCCAGCGGGCGATCCTGCGCCTGATCCGGATGATGCCGGCGGGGCCGGTATCCCCCCGCGACATCGCCGAATTCAACGACCAGCAGCATCAGGACATGTTGCAGATCCGCGACTTCCTGATCCTGCATTATAAGGTCACCGAGCGCCGCGACAGTCCGTTCTGGCGGCAATGCGCCGCGATGGAGATACCGGACACGCTGGCGCAGAAGATCGAACTGTTCCGCGAAACCGGGCGCGTCTTCCGCCGCAACGAGGAATTGTTCGCCGAGAACAGCTGGGTGCAGGTGATGATGGGGCAGGGGATCATGCCGCAGAGCCGGCATCCGATCGCCGCCAAGCTGCGCGACGAGGAACTGGCGACGCTGCTGCAATCCTTGCGGGATTCCGCGCGACGGACGGTGGCGGGGCTGCCCGAACACGGCGCCTATGTCGCGCGCTATTGCGGCGCGCCGGGCTAGGTCGTGGCCATGCGGAAACGGCGGCAGTCGGTCACCATCAAACATGTCGCCGCGGATGCCGGCGTATCGTTGCAGACGGTCAGCCGCGTCGTCAACAAGGCCCCGAACGTCCGGCCGGAAATGGCGCAGCGGGTGCAGGACTCGATCGATCGCCTGGGCTATGTGCCGTCGTTGGCGGCGCAGCGGATGGCGGGCGCGCATTCCTATTTCATCCTCGCGCTGAACGATCGCGAACGCACGATCGCCGACTGGCGGCTGCGCGAGGGCACCGACTGGGTCGACCAGATGCTGCTGGGCGGCATGCTGACCTGTGCCGAGCACGGCTATCGCATGATCATCGAGCTGGTCGATACGCACAGCGACCAGCTGGAGCGCGAACTGCTTGCCGCCATCGCCGCGGTCCAGCCGGACGGGATCATCCTGACCCCGCCGCATTCGGGCAATCGCCAGATCGTCGACCTGCTGGCGGGACAGGGGATCAGCTTCGCGCGGATAGGGTCGGTGCGGCCCGGCGGCGGGATCAAGCTGACGATGGACGACGAACGCGCCGCCCGGATCGCGACGGACCATCTGATCGGACTGGGGCATCGCCGGATCGGCTTCATCGCCGGTCCCGCGGATTACGAGCTGAGCGGCTGGCGGATCGACGGCTGGCGCGCGGCGATGGCGGATGCCGGCCTGCGCACGGACGATCTGCTCGCCATCGGTGACTTCAGCCATGAATCGGGACGGTCCGCCGCAGGCCATCTGCTCGCACTGGAGGACCGCGCGACGGCGCTGGTCGTGAGCAACGACCAGATGACCCTCGGCGCGCTGCGTGTCGCCGGGGAGCGCGGCCTGCGCGTACCGGCGGACCTGTCGCTCATCAGCTTCGACGACACGCCGTCGATGCGCCATGCCCATCCGCCGGTGACCGCGATCATGCAGCCGATCGCGGCGGTATCCGCCCGCGCCGTGCAACTCATCATCGAGCAGCGGCGGACCGGCCAGACCCCCGCCGCCCCCGTGGTCATGCCGGCGGAACTCGTTCTGCGGCAGACGACGGGACCGGTCCCCGCGCTGTCCTGATCGCCGGATCGAGGGTAGCCACCGTGGCGGGGCTCCGTCGCCCTTCCGTATCGGCGGGCAGTCGGGTCGGGGGCAGGGATCAGGGCCAAGAATCAGGGCCAGCGATCAGATAAGCGGTCCGGCCGGAGCATCGGCGCCGCCCGTCACTCGACGGGCGGCAGCGCTCACGGCCGGCGCAGGCCGCCCGGATCGACCACGTCGCTGGTCGGGAGGGGCGGTTTCGCCGTGACCGGGGCGATGTGGCGTTTCGCCGCCCATGCGTCCATCGACGCCAGCGTCTGCCCGGTCGCAGGGGCGAAGCGGTCCGACATCATGTATGTGAGGATGGAATGGCGCAACGAGGGCGCCCCGTCGCGACCCGCCATCGCGCCGTCACGCAGGTCGAACGCGCTGACCATCAGTCGACCGCTGCCGACCCGGACCTCGAACAGCAGCGCCAGTCGCAGGCTGCGGTTCCAGTCGTCGATCGGCCGGACGATCGGCCGGACCTCGGGACCGAGCGCCTCCATGTTCATCGCGGTCGTGTTGCCGACCAGATCGATCCACTGCCAGTCGCAATGCGTGTCGGTGGGGAAGCCGGCCAGCGCCGGATGCGCCGCATCGTTGAGCAGACCCAGCATCCACGCGCGGCTGGGATTCATCAGCCGGTTCCAGAAGATCGGGACCGTCGTCATCGCCAGATCCGGATTGCCCTTCGCCGGGTTGCCCGACAGGAACAGCACCCGGCCGCCCGCGGCCAGCGCGGCGCGCGCCTCGCTCCATTGCGATGTCACGACGATTGCGTCGCTGCCGATGGCGGGAAGCGCAGCGGGATAGACCCAGATCGGCCAGCGGTTGCGGGCGGTGGTGCCCTGCAATGCGAGGATCAGCGTGTAGGCGGCGGGGGCGGGAAGCCGCGACAGGTCCGCATCGATGGCGCCGAGCGCGATCCCCTTGCCGCGCGGCGCGGGTCGTCCAGGCAGCCTGCCCGACAGCATCGTGCGACCGCCCGCATCGACGATACGCCAGCGCGGATCGATCGCGGGCAGGTCGCGCGGACCGAAATGGTAGAGTTCCGCCGCCGCGCGCAGCCGGTCCGCGGTCGTGAACACGCGCTGTTTCAGCCGGACCAGCGGCACGGTGGCGCTACAGAATTCGCGCCACTCCGCCGGACCGACATAGCCCTTCTCTTCCCAGAAGGCATCGAGCGGCCCGACCAGCGCACCGCCCTGGCCGAGGTAATCGTGAAGATCGAGCATCTGGAAACCGGAGTGCGAAGGCGTGCGCAGGTTCGCCTCCAGCTCTTCCTTGTAACAGGCCAGTTGGAAGCGGCCGGATGCCCGTGCCAGTTCGCGGTTGATCGTCGACAGGCCGTGTTCGTGCGCGAGGTCGCGCATGATCTCGTAATTGCCGGGCACCATATAGGGGCGGTCGCCCAGATCCTTGCCGAGGGGATAGGCGGCATAGGAGCGGTCGCCGGCGAATTTGGCGATGACCGACAGGTCCGGATAGGCGCACCATTGTCCGGCTTCGTGACTGATCACCGGCTGGGCGACGCCGCCGAGCTGTCCGCGCAATTCGTCCTCGTAATCCTCGCCGAACCAGCCGCGTGGGCCGCGCGCGTCGGCGCCGATGACGAGGAAGTCGGCGGCGAACCGCGTGCCCGGCCCACCGGGAGGACGCGCGGGACGACCGGTGCCGTCGGTGTAGAGCCGCCTCGGGTCGGCGGCCCTCCACCGTTCGTCCCATCCGGGCAATTGCGCATGGAATTGCCCCGCGGGCTCGTTGCTGGCGCCGAGCATGACGAAGGACGGGTGGTTGCCATAGGCCTTGATCAGCCGGGCGGTCTCATCCTCCAGAACCGCCAGCATCCTGCCGGCCGGATCGAAGTTGTTCCACATGCCGCATTCGGGCTGGAGGTAGAAGCCGAGTTCGTCCGCGGCGGTGAACGCCGCCTCCGGCGGGCACCAGCTGTGGAACCGCATGCCGTTCAGGCCCCAGGTCTTGCAGATCGTGATGATCCGCTTCCACGTGTCGACATCGGTCGCCGGATAGCCGGTGAGCGGGAAGCCGCCGCCGTCGTGCGTGCCGCGCATGTTGAGGATCTGGCCGTTGACGAGGATGTCGCGACCCTCGGCCCTGACCTCCCGCATGCCGAAGGTGACGTCGCGGCGGTCGGTGCCGGCGGGCGTGTCCAGCGCCAGCGTCACGACCTCCAGATGCGGGGTGAATTCGGACCAGGGCCGCGCGTCGGGCATCGGCACCTCGATGGACGCCTCGCCGCCCTGTGCGGTCCAGCGCACGGGACGCGACACGCCGTTCGCCTTCAGCATGCCGGTTCCCGCCGTGCCCGATGCGTTGCCGATGGTCACCCGGACCAGCGCGGTGCGTCCGGCGACGTCCGGATGCACCTGCGCATCCTCGATCCACACGGTCGGCGTCGCGGCCAGTTCGATCCGGCCGACGACACCGTTCCACGTCGCGCCCTCGGCGTCCGAGACGCCGTGGCCATCTGGACGGTAGGCCGGTTCCTGCATGCCGTTGTCGATACGCAACGTCAGCCGGTGCCGGCCCACCGGGACAACGCCCAGATCGAAGTCGTGCGGCGCGACCAGCGACCGGTCGGACCCGATCATCCGGTTGTCGAGGAAGACGTCGGTGCGCCACCGCGTCCGTTCGAGATGCAGGGTGATGCGCTTGCCGGCCCAGTCCGGGGGAATCTCGATCTCGCGCTGATACCATGCGACGCCCAGATAATGGCGCACCGGCTGCGACAGATACGGCACCTTGACGTGGCCCGGGGCGGTATACGCCTTGTATTGCGGCAGGGTGTACCAGCGCATGTCGCGCGGCAGGGCGGCGACGAACTGGGTGTCGGCCTCGATCGCGTCGCCGAAGCCCTGCGTCTGGAGAATGCCCGGCAGACGGATGGTGAGGTCCGACGGCATGACCTTGCCGAACCAGTAATCCGCCGCGCCGACGTCCGCCGGATCGAGGGCGAAGCGCCATTCGCCGGCGAGCGACAGGGCCGTCCCGCGAGGGGCACGCGATGGTGCCGCGACGGCATGGAGCGCCGCCGGAACACCGGCTGCTCCCAGCATGCCGAGGAACGTACGGCGGGGCAGATGGGTGTCTGTCATGAAAGCCGTTTTCACGCATGATCATGAATTGCGCAACCGGTCATTCGCTTGCTTGACGGATTTGTATTACATCGTCATATTTTGGAACCGGATACCACGTCCATGGGAAGGCGTCGTACGGGATTGATAACCGGTCGAAATCCGGACGGTGCCGGATGTGGCGCCGTCCCGGCCGGGACAGGGGATCATGTGGGGGCGGATGTCCGGACGGACGCCATCCCGGCATGGATATGGGAATGACACCGGTGTCGGTGGCCCGGATATCGGGCCTGCCTGCACCGGAACGGTCCATCGGCGCGCTTCGCGGCGGACCAGACGATGCGCGGCAAAGCCATAAAAAAAAGAGTCAGTCGGGAGAGGTATGATGAGAAGGCAAGGGGTGAAAGCCGTCGCGCTGCTGGGCGCGTCGACGTTATCGATCGTGCTCACGGGCTTTTTCCCGTCAGCGGCATTCGCACAGCAATCCACCGCATCGCCGGCCGCCGGCGCGACGACGCAGACGCTGCCGGCGGCGGAGCCGGCCACGGCGCGACCTTCCTCCACGCAGGCCGCTCTCCGGTCCACGGATGATGTCGCCCCGTCGCCGCAGACCAGCGCCACGGCGCCTGCGCAGACGGCCCCCTCGACGCGCGATCCGGAGGCACTGAACCAGGATCTGGATCGTCCCGCTCCCCCGGCGGACGACGCGGAACCGGGCGCGGTGGACATCGTCGTCACCGGCGTCCGTGCCGCCGAAGCCTCGGCGATCTCGCGCAAGCGCACGGCGCGCACGGCGCAGGATTCGATCGTCGCGGACGACGTCGGCCAGTTCCCCGACAAGAACGCCGCGGAAGCGATCGCCCGTATCGCCGGCGTCGCGCTCGACGTCTCGGATTCGGGCGAGCAGGGCGGCTTCACCATCCGCGGCCAGTCGGCGGACCTGATCCGCGTCGAGGTGGACGGCATGACCAGCCTGTCGACCAACGACCAGGGCGGCCGCGCGTCGTCGGTGGGCGAACTCTCGTCCGACCTGATCAAGAGCGTCGACGTGATCAAGGGCCAGACGGCGGACATGACGCCGGGCGGCGTCGGCGGCACCGTGCGGATCGAACAGCGCAGCGGGCTCGACTTCAAGGAACCGCTGTACCGCCTGAACCTGCAGAGCATGTACCAGACGCTGAGCGAGCGCGCCTCGCCGCGCATCAACGCGATCGCCACGCGCAAGTTCTTCGGCGGCGACGTCGGCCTGATCCTGAACGGGACGTACGAGGACCAGAAGGTCGGCACCGACTATGCCCGCGTCTCGGTCGCGAACGCGGGGTACATCCCGCTCGGCGACTACGACAATTCGCCGGACAAGACCTTCACCACGCCGTTCGACCCCGTCGCCGCGGCGGTGACGACCAAGGCGGGCTGCGCGGCGCTGTCGACGACGGGGATCAACAGTCGCCTGAACTGCTATGCGCAATGGGAGGATCTGGTGCCGTCCTTCCCGCGTCCGGGTCGCCAGATGAAGTCGGACCAGCGCATCTCGTTCCAGGCGCGCGCGGACTGGCGGGTGAACCGCGACCTGACGCTGTTCGCGTCGTACAATCCGAACTTCCGCCGGGTGTCGTCGCAGGATTACAACTGGAGCGTCGCGACGCCGGTGGGCACGACCAATACGTCGGGCGCGCTGACCGGCAGCAACATCCGCAACGTCGTCGTCAACGAGAACCATTACGTCACCGCGTTCGACATCGCGCGCGGCACCGGCAACCAGTTCAGCAACACGCTGACCGTGACCAGCCAGATCCGCGACATCCAGCGCAAGATCGAACAGCATTATGCGCAGGCCGGGGCGGACTTCATCTCCGGCCCGTGGACGGCGAAGGCGCGCATCCAGTACAGCCGCGCAACATCCAACCGTCAGGACAATGCGTTCTCGTTCCTCGCCCCCGTCGACGTCGCCAATTACCGCGTGCTGCCGGACAGCGGGCTGTGGAACATCACGGTGCCCAACGTCGACCTGTTCAATCCCGCATCCTATTTTCCGACGGTGGGCGCGAACGGCGTCAGCGCCGGCTCGCAATACGAATACACGCCGTATGACGACAAGAACAGCGAGTGGAACTACCAGCTCGACGTCGACCGCAATTTCGAGGATCTCGGCCCGATCGTCCGGGTCAAGGCGGGTATCCAGCACCGTACCCGCGACAACGAAAGCTATCGCAACAACGGGTCGCAACTGTCCCCCGGCGTGGTGCTGACGCGGGCGCAGTCGCTCGACCTCATCCAGTTCTGCGATCCCGCCCTCGCCCCGGCGGCGACGCCGTGCCAGTTCGGATCGACGCCGCGGGTCACCACCGCCGGCACCACCGACCAGCTGTCACGCATCTATACGCTGACCCGCGACCAGTATCAGACCCTGATCAACGCCAGCCTCGTCGGGCTGCCGGGGGCGGAATTCTTCGGCGGTGCGCCCGGTCGCGGCGACCTGATTTCGTCCTGGGGGACCTATGACGTCGGCAAGTTCCAGCAGATCCTGGGCGAGACGATCGACCTCAGCTATCGCAACCTCGGGTGCCTGTACGAATGCACGGCCTCCGACGGCAAGACCTACAAGCGTCCGACGTTCCTGACGTCGGAAGTGACGTCGTCGGCCTATGCGATGCTCGATTTCGAGACGCGGCCGCTGGACATCCTCGTCAACGGCAATTTCGGCGTCCGCTACCAGCGGATCAAGGTCGCCGCGCAGCCGGTGATCGACTTCAGCCGCCGTGTCGCGACGCCGATCACCACGCCGTTCCCCGGCTATACGATCGAGAACCAGTTGATCCGGCGCGAGGTCGGCGACGTGAAGCGGACCAGCGAGGACTGGTTGCCGAGCTTCAACCTCGCAGTATGGCCGATCGACGAGCGGCTGGGCATCCGCTATTCGGCGGCGCTGCAACGGGCACGACCCAGCATCTTGCAGCTGACCGGCAACGGCACGGTGTCGTGCGGTGTGGTCGACCCGGCGCAGCGGGCCGCGCTGGAGGCGTTCATCGCCGCCAATCCGGGCGCGATCCAGGACGACGATCCCTCGACCGACGACAGCGCCGAGGGGAGTGCGGTGCTCGCCAATTTCGTCAACCGCTGCACCGGCCGCATCGGCAATCCCGAACTGAAGGGCTATGGCGCCACCACGCAGAACCTGTCGGTCGAATGGTATCCCAACAAGGATACGCAGCTGAGCGCCGCGGTCTACCAGATCAGCGTCCGTTCGGGCCGTCCGGAAGACGTCAACATCGGCGCCTACCAGCTCGGCGGCGACACCTACGAAGTGGCGACCTATCGCGACGGGCCGAGCGGGCTGCGCCAGCGCGGGTTCGAGGTCGCGGGCCGGACCGCCTTCACCTTCCTGCCCAGCTTCCTGCGGCACACCGGCGGCGGGTTCAATTATTCGTTCACCAAGTCGAACGAAAAGAATACGTTCGTCGACCTGTTCAGCGGAACGGCATTGCCGCCGCGGTCCGAGTCCAAATTCTACTACAACCTCAACCTGTGGTACGACGACGGCAAGCTGAACGCGCGCATCGCCTACCAGAAGCGCGACATCTACTATAATCTGACCGAGGCCAATGCGGTGAACCGCGTCCCGAGCACACCGGGCGTCACCGGAAGCGTGGCGACAACCTATTACAAGATCGTCACGCCGGTCTTCAAGAACGGGACCGAAACGCTCGACGCCCGCGCCGCCTATGCGATCAGCAAGCGCTTCCAGTTGTTCGCCGAGGGCAAGAACCTGCTGGGCACGCCGATCGAGAAATACGCGCCGACGAAGTATCGCGATATCGGCGGCGGCGTGCCGTACATGTACGATTCCCTGTATGCCGGGAAAACCTTCTACGCCGGCGCGATCATCACGTTCTGATGACGGGTGCGGGCCCATCCGATCGTCGCCCCGGGGCGACCCTCTCCGGTCGCCGCGCGGGGGGATGGAGCCCGCGTGCGTTCGTTCTGCGGTGTCAGCCAAGCCGCTCGCATAGATAGGAAATCATGTCCCAACGTCTCCCCAGCCGCCGATCGGCCACCGCAGCGATCCTCGCCACGCCCCTGTCGGCGGCGATCGGTCCTGCCGCGATCGGCGCCACGGCAAGGCCACGGACGCGGTCGATCCGCGACGGCGGCGCGATCGCCGACGGCACGACGATCAACACGCGGGCGATCCAGTCGGTCATCGACGGGCTGGCCCGCGCCGGCGGCGGGACCGTGGTCGTGCCGCGCGGCGTCTTCGTCAGCGGCGCGCTGTTCCTCAAGCGCGGCGTCCACCTGCACCTCGATGCCGGCGCGGTGCTGCGCTGCACGACCGACATGACGCATTTCCCGCCCCGGCGCACCCGGATCGAGGGGCATTTCGAGGAACGCTTCACCCCCGCGCTGATCAACGCGGACGCATGCGACGGGCTGCGGATCACCGGAGAGGGCACGCTGGACGGCGCCGGGCGGCCGATCTGGGACCTGTTCTGGCGGCTGCGCAATGCCGCCCCGGATCCGGGAAACTTTCCCAACCTGGGCGTGCCGCGCGCGCGCCTCGCGCTGATCGAGCGGTCGCGCGGCGTGACGATCGAGGGTGTCACCTTTAAGGACTCCCAATTCTGGAACCTGCATCTGTACCGTTGTCGCGACGTCACCGTGCGACGCGCGCGGTTCGAGGTGCCCGACGATTACAAGCAGGCGCCCAGCAGCGACGGCATCGACCTCGACAGTTGCCAGGACGTGCTGATCGACGGCTGCCACTTTTCGGTGACCGACGATTGCATCGCGGCCAAGGGATCGAAGGGGCCACGCGCACTGGAGGATATCAGCAGCCCTCCGGTCGAGCGTATCCGCGTCCGCAACTGCGTGTTCCGCCGCGGGCATCAGGTGTTCTCGTGCGGCAGCGAGGCGACGATCATCCGCGACGTCACGGTCGAGGATTGCCGGGTGACGGGTGCGATGGTGCTGGCGCGGCTGAAGCTGCGGCCCGATACGCCGCAGCGATACGAACGTATCCGGTTCCGGAACATCACGCTCGACAGCGACGGCGGGTCGATCGTCGCGGTCGAACCCTGGACGCAATATCGCGACCGGACGGGTGAGCCGCCGCATTCGCAGGTCGACGACATCGCCTTCGTCGGTATCCGTGGCCGCTTCGGCGCGTTCGGGACGATCCGCCCGAATCCCGGCCAGACCGCGATCGGCACCATCGTGTTCCGCGACATCGACGTGCGACTGACCCGCGACCGGCTGGCGGCGACCGGCGTTCGCGACCTCCGCTTCGATCGGGTGATCGTCAACGGGCAGGCGCAGCGGAGCCCCGTCGCGTGACACGGATCGCGCTGCTCCTTTCCGTCGCCCTGCTCGCCGCGCCGGCCATGGGCCAGACGCGCCCGGATGGCGATAGGTCGTTGTGGCAGCGGTTCGACACGCCGCCGGTCGAGGCACGGCCGATGGTGCGCTGGTGGTGGTTCGGTCCCTCGGTCGACGATGCCGAGTTGTCGCGCGAGATCGCGGCGATGAAGGCGGGCGGTTTCGGCGGGTTCGAGGTGCAGCCGACCTATCCGCTCGCGCTCGACGGCGAATGGACGAGCGTCCGCAACACGCCATATCTGTCGGACCGCTTCATCGCGTCGCTGCGCCATGCCGGGGTCCGGGCACGGGCGGAGGGGATGCGGATCGACGTCACGATCGGCAGCGGCTGGCCGTTCGGTGGGCCGCACGTACCGGTCAGCGAAGCGTCGTCCGCCATCCGCCGCGTCGTCGTGCCGGTGCCGGCGGGGGCGGAGCGGATCGCCTTGCCGGCATGGGGGCCGGGCGAAACGCCGGTCGGACTGTTCCTGGGCGACCGTCGCCTTTCCCTCGCCGCCCCCAGGATCGCGCCGGCGGCGACCGCGCGGCAGGCGCTGCTGTTCGTCGCGGGCCGCACCGGCCAGCAGGTCAAGCGTCCGGCGCTGGGGGCGGAGGGCTTCGTCCTCGACCATGCGAATGCGGGGGCCGTGCGACGTCACCTGACGCAGGTCGGCGACCGGTTGCTGACCGCCTTCGCCGGCGCACCGCCGCCGACGGCGATGTTCTCCGACAGTCTGGAGGCCTATGGCGCCGGCTGGACCGACGATCTGCCCGCCGAGTTCCGTCGGCGGCGCGGTTACGATCTGCTCGATCATTTGCCCGCGCTGTTCGACGACGGCCCCGATGGCCCCGGTGGCGCGCCTGATCGGGCAGATATCCGCTACGACTGGGCGCGGACGCTGTCGGAACTGGTCGACGAACGCTATCTGCGGCCGATCACCTGCTGGGCGCATGCGCATGGCACGCGGTTCCGCGCGCAGGTCTATGGCTTCCCGCCGCCGACGCTGTCGAGCAACGCGCTGGTCGACCTGCCGGAGGGGGAGGGCGCCGACTGGCGACGCTTCACGTCGACGCGCTGGGCGACATCGGCGGCGCATCTGTACGACCGCGGCGTGGTGTCGTCGGAAACCTGGACGTGGCTGCATTCCCCGACCTGGGCCGCGACGCCGCTCGACATGAAGGTCGAGGCGGATCGCCACTTCCTGCAAGGCGTGAACCAGCTCGTCGGCCACGGTTGGCCCTATTCGCCGCCCGGCGTCGCCGAACCGGGCTGGGCGTTCTACGCCGCCGCCGCGCTCAGCGATCACAATCCCTGGTATCCGGCGATGCCCGCGGTCACGCGCTATCTGGCGCGGGTGAGCGCGATGTTGCGCGAGGGGACGGCCGATCCCGACGTCGCGATCTACCTGCCGACCGAGGATGCGTTCGCCGCGATGCGACCGGCACGGGCGTCGCTGAACGAGGCGATCCGCGCGCGCCTCGATCCCGCGCTGATCGATCGGGTGATCGATGCGGGCCGGGGTGTCGACCTCATCGATGGCGCGGCGGTGCTCGCCGGCAAGCTGCGTCACCGGACGCTGGTCCTGCCGCAGATCGAGCGGATCGATCCTGCGGCCTATCGGGCGATCGCGGCCTATGAGGCGCGGGGCGGCGATGTGATCGCGCTCGGCGCTTTGCCAAGCCGGGGCGTGGGACTGCGCGAGGGGCCGGCCGGCACGCGAACCGTCGCGGCGCTGTCGCGTACGCTGGCGGGATCGCGGCACGTGCGCGTGGTCGCGCCCGATCGCCTGTCCGGCGAGCTCGCATCCCGTGCCACGCTGGCGCTGGCGCGGCCCGATCCGGCGATCGGCTTCGTCCGCCGGCATCTGGCCGCCGGCGATCTGTACTTCGTGGCGAACACCGGTCCGGTGGCGGTCGATACGACGGCGCGCTTCGCCGGCGACACCGGCAACGGCCAATGGTGGGACCCGGTGACGGGCGAGCGGAGCGCCGCCGGCACCGGCGCGATCGCGATCCGGCTCGCGCCCTACCAGTCGCGGCTGCTGATCTTCGGTGCGGATATGCCCGTTGCGACACCGCCGCCGCCGTCCGGAACGCGCATCGTCAGCGACCTTTCGAGCGGGTGGCGGACCAGCGCCGGTACCGGATTGCAGCCCGGTCGATCGTGGGACGGCGTCGCGGGGCTCGAGGGCTATTCGGGCGCGGTCACCTATGCGCGCGATGTCGACGCACCGGGCGCGGGCGGCGGGCGGCTGTTGCTCGACTTCGGCGAGGCGACCCCCCGTGCGGGGGACACAGAGCCGGATCGGCCGCGCGCGGCGATCGATGCGCCGGTGCGCGACGCCGCGATCGTCCGGGTCAACGGACAGCCGGCCGGTACGCTGTGGACCGCGCCGTGGCGGATCGATGTCACCCGATGGCTGAAGCCGGGGCGCAACCGGGTCGAGGTGACGGTGATGAACACCGCGCTGAATGCGCTCGCCGCACGCCCTGCGCCCGACCGGCGGTTGCTGGTCGCGCGCTATGGCGACCGCTTTCAGGATCAGGACCGCGACAAGGTCGCGGCGCAGCCGTCCGGGCTGATGGGCCGGGTGACGCTGCTGCGGTCGCGATAGATGCCGGCGCGGCATTCCGAAGGTTTCGAAGATGGAGAGCGACGGTGACACGGACCAGAACGGCAATTCTCACGATCGGCGCGATGTCCTGCCTCGCGGTCGTCCAGGCCACATCCGCGGCGGCGAAGGTCGTCGGCATGAACCAGCCGGCGGAAAGCGTGACCGCAGCACGGATCGCCGCCTTGCCCGTCGGTCAGCGCGGTGTCTGGACCGCCTATCTCGTGCGGTCGCAGGCGGCGATGCGGGCCGACAAGGCGGCGCTCGCCGCGGAGCGCAGGCCGGGCGCTCCCGTGCCGCCGGCACCGGCGACGGGCAATGGCGTGCTGACCATGCCGCTCGACCGCGCCGCCGGCTGGTATGCGGGGCCCGAGGCCCGGCGGATCGCCGATTCGATCGTGAGCTTCCAGACGCCGGCGGGGGGCTGGAGCAAGAACCAGCCGCGCGGGGCGACGCGGTTGCCGGGGCAGGCGTACGTCGCCGACAACGGCAACACGGCGGCGCGGCCCGGCGACTTCGATCCGCCGGAGACATGGCATTATGTCGGCACGATCGACAATGATGCGACCACGCATGAGATCCGGTTCCTCGCCATGGTCGCCACCGGGCTGGGGAAGGATGCGGCGGCGGGGCCGTATCGTATGGGTGCGGAGCGGGGCCTGCGCTATCTGCTGAACGCGCAATATCCCAATGGCGGATGGCCGCAGGTCTGGCCGCTGGAGGGCGGGTATCACGACGCGATCACCCTCAACGACAATGCGATGGCGCAGGTGCTGGACCTGCTGACGGATGCCGCCGACGGAACGGGCGATTTCGTGTTCGTGCCCGCGGCCTTGCGGTCGCAGGCGCGCGCGGCGGCGGCACGCGGCGTGGCGTGCATCCTCGCGATGCAGGTGGTGCGGGACGGACGTCGCACCGGCTGGGGGCAGCAGCACGACGCGCTGACCCTCGCGATCACGTCGGCGCGCAATTACGAACCCGCCGCGCTCGCCGCTCCAGAAAGCGCGGCGGTTCTCAAGTATCTGATGGGGTTGCCGCGGCGCGATGCCGCCGTCGAGGCGTCGATCGCCGCCGCGGCGGACTGGTTGCGGGCGAGCGCGATCCACGGACAGGCGTGGCGCGATGCGGGGGACGGGCTCGGCCGGCGCCTGATCCCGGACACGGCGGCACCGCCGGTGTGGGCGCGCTTCTACACGGTCGACGGCAACCGGCCGCTGTTCGGCGACCGGGACAAGACGCTGCACGACGATTACATGGAACTCAGCACCGGACGCCGCCGCGGCTATGCGTGGTTCGGGACCGCACCGGGCGCGGTGCTCGCGGCGTATGACGCGCGGGCGGGCCAGCGGTAGAGGCATACGCAGCCCGTCAGCGCGGCGCGTCCTCGATCGTCGCGGCCACCAGGCCGATCACGACGTCGTTGGCGCGCGCGCGGACGGTGAGCGAGCGCAGCGACCGGCGCGGATCGAGCGGCAGGCCGAGCACGGTCGCGGCGCCACCCTTCACCTCTTCGCCGCCCGCGCCGCCGGAGCGCACCCGCCCGGTCGCCAGATCGACGCGCAGTGGCCGGGGGCCGGGGACGCGGAACTGGTAATCGTCGATCAGATAATCGCGCTCGATCGGCCACCACGTCGTCGGATTGTAGAGCGCCAGCCGGGCTGTGCCGCCGTCGGCGTAGGTCACGACGACGTCGCCATTGTCGATGCGGCTCTGCATCGGGTTGGTCGTGCCGGTCATCAGCAGGCGCAGGAAGCGTCCGCGACCCGTCAGCGGGATCGTCACGGCGTCGGGATAGGCGTCCCAGCGGGACACGAACAGCGCGTTGGGGCCTTCGCCCGGCGTGCGGAAGCCGCCGCCGTCGGGCAACCGGAACCAGCCGCCTGCAGCATCGGCGGCACGCCGCAGCCCGCCGTCGTCGATCGTCGCGGTGGCGTTCACATGGCCCGCCCATGCGCCCACCCCCTGCGACGGCAGGGCGAGCGAGACGAACGGCGAGCGCGGGCTGCGGTATTTGCCGGCCTCGACGATCGCATCGACACGGTCGTTGAACAGGCGTGACAGATCGACGGCGCGTTGCGGCCCGACCGGTGCGCGATCGACCACCATCGGCGGCGCGGATCGTGCGACCGGTGCGCCGGCAGGAGCCCACCAGCGCATCGTCCCCTGACGCTTCGCGACCAGTCGCGCTCCGCCCGCAGGCACCGGCGCGATCGGCGGTCCGGACCATCGCACGACGATCTCCGCACGCGATCCGAACGGCGTATCGACGAGGATCGCGGGCGCCCCGACCGCGTCTGGATCGCGCGTCCACCGCGCGGGCCGGCCATCGACGGTCACCGCCGCGACGCCGTCGCGTCGCGCGACCAGCCG
>JGI20283J15916_100065_pt1 | contig 42666 bp, 37 predicted proteins | sample Plalitdecfosmids_FD_15916 | JGI IMG/M metagenome (IMG submission 15916) | reverse complement strand
CGACATGTATCGCACGCGTCTGGAACGCTCGGGCAGCGGCACCGAGATCTACATCAGCCATCGCGGCGCGGTGGAAGAGCTGACCGGCAGCGAAAAGACCCAGACCATCTGGACCGCGCGTCCGAATGATCCGGGCCTGGAAGCTGAATTCCTGAGCCGCCTGATGGTCCGTCTGGGCAGCGACACCGATCGCGCCAAGACTGCCGTGGCGCTGGCCACCCCGGTCAATGATCCGGCCCAGGCACCGCGCCTGTTGACGGTCACGCCGAGCGGCGCGCTGCAGGTCAATGAATCGTTCGACCGCGCATGGCGCCGGGTGGGCCTCGCGCTCGACCGCGGTGGCTTTACCGTGGAAGACCGCAACCGCGCCGAAGGCACGTACTTTGTGCGTTACGTGGATACCGACGCCGTCAACACGACCGAAAAGCCGGGCTTCTTCAGCCGCCTCTTCAAGCGTGACACGACCGAAACGCGTCCGCAGTTCCGGGTGAAGCTGGCTTCGGCTGGCGAGCAGACCCAGGTCACCGTGTTGAACAGCCAGGGCGCGCCTGAAAACAGCGCCACCGGCCGTCGCATCCTGACCGTGCTGGGTGATCAACTGAAGTGATGGACAGGCAGTCCGCAACGGGCCGCCAGGAGCTGGACGGGGTCTGATGCGATACACCAGTCTGGGCAGCGGCAGCGAGGGCAATGCCCTCGTTGTCGAAGCCACCGAAGGCGCGAGCACCACGCGCATCATGATCGACTGCGGCTTTGGCCTGCGTGAAATCGAGCGGCGCCTGCTGGCTCGAGGCCTGGAGCCCGGCAGTCTGAGCGGCATTCTTGTCACGCACGAACACGGCGACCACATCGGCGGCGTGTTCAAGCTGGCCCGCAAGCACAACGTTCCTGTCTTCCTGACCACCGGCACGCATGCCGCGGTCGCGCACAAGATTCCCGACGGCATGTGGGTGGTCCGGTGCGACAGCCACATCCCGTTCGGGATCGGCGCCTTGCAGATCCTGCCTTTTCCTGTCCCGCACGATGCCCGCGAACCGGTGCAATTCGTGATGACGGACGGCGCGCGCCGGCTGGGCGTGCTGACCGACCTGGGCGAGGGGACGCCCCATGTGCACCGCATGCTGTCCGGCTGCGATGCGCTGGTGCTGGAATGCAATCACTGTCCGGATCTGCTGGCCGAGAGCGCCTATCCGTATTCGCTCAAGATGCGGATTTCGGGCCGGCTGGGGCATCTGTCCAACTCCGCCGCGGCAGCCGTGCTCAAGGCCGTGGACCGGAGCCGGCTCAAACGCGTTCATGCCGCGCATCTGAGCAAGCAGAACAACGCGCCCATCCTGGCGCAGATGGCCCTGGCGCCTATCCTGGGCTGGTTGCCGGAAGAGGTGGGCATTGCGGACCAGTCCGAAGGGTTCGACTGGGAAGTGATCGGCGGGTAGCCGCAGGGGTGCAGACGACAAAAAGCCAGCTCGAAAGCTGGCTTTTTTTCATGCCCCGCTTGCGCGCGGCATGTATCCCGGTGGTCTGACCCAGGCGCGGCGGGGGTTCGCCTGCGATGGGGGGATATCCGATCGGATAAACGCCCGGGTGTTCGACCCGTGCTACTTAGGAAGCGGTAGCAGGAGCAGCCGGATCAGCAGGCGTCATCGGGGCTGCAGGAGCGGCCGGGTCAACTGCTGGCGGGGTGGTGGGTTCCATCGGAGCCGGTGCCGGCGTGGTCACAGCTGGCGGGGTCGTGTCAGCAGGAACAGCAGCTTCTTCTTTCTTGCCGCAAGCCGACAGAGCGATTGCAAGCATCGATGCCAAGAGCAGAGTCTTTTTCATAGTAGATCCTTAGAATTTATAGTAGTGATCGGAGATCAAAAACGAACTAGAAATAGCGCTATTTCCGGTAGATGTCCGGGCCTTCGGCGCAGCGAGCAAGTGATTCTGCTCATATCTACAACCGCGATCTGGACAAGTGTAAATTTTAGCAGCCCGGTCAGATTTTTGCCACGATGAGGGCAAAAAGTAAGTCTCACGTAAGCAATTTGTGTATCAGTTCGGTCAAGAATGTGCGAAAGCGTTTCGAGTCCGTGGCTTTATCACGTCTTGCTTACGCCGGGCCGACAAATCCCGCGCTATCGCCTGGCGGATTTCCTGGCCGGTGCCGCGGGCTGGTCGGCAAAGTGCAGCCAGCCATCGTCCAGCCAGTCTGTCAGCATGCTGCGTTCCGCGTCGGTCAACTTGCGGCAGACCGGATCGGTGCAATCCAGCGTGCGGGCGTCGGCCAGTTGCCGCAGGGCGGCGCTGGCCGGATGGTCGATCATTTCCCCATTGATGAACGCGGTGCGTTCCCGGTAGATCATCAGGGTCCGGCGGTCCAGCGTCAGCACGCCCGCGGCAGGCCAGTCTTCGGCCAAGTCGGGCAGGGTGTCCATGTCGACGGCATCGAACACCACATCCGGCTTGGGTTCGGTCAGCCAGCAGCCCAGGAAGCGGCTGGCCAGGGTACGGTCCAGCGGCACGGCCGCTGCGGCGGCCAGGGCGGCGTCGACCAGGGTCTCGGGCAACGCGGCGGGTTGGTCGATCGCAGGCTGGTCAGGATCACGATAGTGGCCCTTGAGCGGCGTCGGTGTCCGATCCGATAGCTGATCGGCCGCCGCCTCCAGCATGCCGCGCGCCAGTTCCACCAGCGAAGGCGACCGGAAGCCGATCGAAATCGTCATGCATTCGCCTTCGGCAATGCCGTCGTGCGCGTACGCGGGCGGCAGGTACAGCATGTCGCCCGGGTTCAACACGAATTCTTCGGTCGGCGTGAAGTTCGCCAGGATCTTGAGTGGCGCGTTGGGGTCCAGGCTCAGGTCCTTCTGTTTGCTGATGCGCCAGCGCCGCTGTCCGACTGCCTGCAGCAGGAAAACGTCGTAGCTGTCGAAGTGCGGGCCCACGCCGCCGCCGTCCGTGGCAATGCTGATCATCAGGTCGTCCAGCCGGGCGTCGGGCACGAAGCGGAAGCGATGCATGAGCGCGGCCGCCGCATCGTCGTGCAGATTCACGCCCTGCACCAGCAGCGACCATTCTGGTTCCTTGGCGGGCGGCAGGCGGGCGAACGGGCCCGATTCCATCTGCCACTGGCCGTCTTCGCGCCAGACCAGCCGGGACTCGACCTCGTCCTGGCGCGACAATCGTTTGACGTCGGCAATCGACAGCGGTGGCCGGAAGTCGGGGATGGCGCCGCGGATCAGCAGGGGCTTCTTCTGCCAATGGCGTTGCATGAATTGGGCCGGGGTCAGGCCGGCAAGCAGGGCGGTGGATTCGTTAGCATTCATGGCCGCGATCATAACAAGCTGGTAACAAGCGCGGACAGGCACCATCCCCGCGTCAGACTGTAAACTGCCGGATTACCAGTACAGATTACGGATGTCCCTAAAATGGCCGATTCCAAACTTGATTCCGCACTGACAGTCGGCGAAAACACGGTCGTCACCGTGGAATTCTGGATCACCGATACCGATGGCGAGGCCCTGGACGACAGCGGCGGCCCGGTCAGCTTCCTGCATCGCGGGCTGGACAGCCTGCTGCCGCGCCTGGATGACGCCATCGAAGGCAAACAGGTCGGCTTCGAAGACACGTTCCACCTCGAACCCAGCGACGCATTTGGCGACTACGACGCCGACCTGCTGCGGGTCGAGCCGCGCTCGCGTTTTCCGGAGCCGCTTGAAGTCGGCATGCAGTTCGAAGGCGTGCCGGGTCCCGAAGGCGACGAAGGCGATGGCCCGACCGTGACCGAAGCCGATGACGATGACGAACTGTCCGAAGACTCGCTGATCTTTGTCGTGACCGACCTGTCCGAAGACAAGGTGGTCCTGGATGCGAATCATCCCTATGCCGGCATGGCGCTGCGGGTACGCATCAAGCTGCTGGGCGTGCGCCCGGCGGATGCCGAAGAGATCGAGCAAGGCCACGCCGAAGGCGCGGACGAAGACGACGATGAAGACGTGCTGGATGCGTTGATCGAATCGCGCCGCAATCCGGGCGTGCTGCACTGATCGCTTGCGTCGTGCCTTGATAGGGCGGCCCGCTAGGGACCGCCTGCACCGCCTGCCGACTGCACTGGCCAGGCGCGCTGCCGCCTGCTACGGGCGCGGGGGTTCCGCCACCGCGTTCCGGTTTTCGACCCGGATCTGCCCCTTGCGGCCAGGTTCCACTTCCACCTTGACCCAGAACGCGGCGCTTCCGACGCCATAGGCGCGGATGCGCATGACGTTTTCCAGCGGCTTGCCGTTCACCTTGAGCGGATGGTCGGGCTTGGGCGGGGTGCCGACACCGGGCGCCGCGCCATGCACGATCAGAACTTCGCCCGGAAATTTGGCGGCCAGGCGGGCCAGGGTGAGCTTGAACTCGGCAAAAGGATCCCGGCCATCGCTGGCCGTCAGGTTCTGCTGTCCGTCAAAATGCGGGTCGGCATCAAAGGCAATGACAATGGCCTTGCGTTTGTCGCGGGTGGCGTTCGAAAAGGCCTGGCGCAGCCAGAAGGCATTGGCCAGGATACGTTCTTCGTACTCGCCATTGCGCCCGGCGCCGCTGCGATAGTTGTTGTGGGTGCCCGGCATGTTCAGGGTCACGAACAGCACGTCGCCGTATTCCCATCGCGCGTTTTCGGGGTAGCTGCGGTAGCGGGCGGTATCGCTCAGGCGCTGCAGGCCCAGCGTGATCGTCCCCATCGTTTCCGACGACTCAAAAAACAATTCCCGCAGCCGATTCAGGCGTTCCACCGGGCCGAACTGGCCGGCCAGGTCGCGATCGCAGGTCGCCCAGTCGTTGCTGCCCGGTGCAAGCACGAACGGGACCGGGCTGGCGTCGAACAGGTCGCGCCGGCGCTGGTAAGTGGTGTCGTCGCAGCGTTCCGTCTCGTGCTTCAGATTGCCGACATGCACGATCAGATCGGCTTCGCGGCCAATCTGCGCCAGCACATTGACCACCGTGGCTTCGTCGCGCGACCCGGCTGGCGTGTCCCCGATCACCGCAAAATTGAATCCACGGCGGGCGGCGTAGGACGATTCCGTCACGGCGCTGGCTGGCGTGGCCCAGCTGCCACAGGCGATCGCGCAGGCGGCGGCCAGCAGTCCACGCCGGGCAGGGGTAAACGGCAGGCGCCAGCAAGCGCGTAGGGAACGGATCATGACGCCGATTGTAGAAGGCTCTTCAGCCGGTACAGGGCATCCAGGGCTTCGCGTGGACTCAACACATCAGGATCGATGGCGGTCAATGCGTCCTTGACGGCGTCGGCCGCAGCCGCATCGGCCGCCGCCTCGTCATTGGCCGCCGTATCGGGCGGGGGGCTGAACAGCGGCAGCTGCGGCACCTGGGCGCCCTGCGTTTCCAGCTTTTCCAGTTCACGGCGGGCCATGCGCACCACGGCCGACGGAATGCCGGCGCGCTGCGCCACCTGGATCCCGTAGCTGCGGCTGGCCGGACCATCGCGCACTTCATGCAAAAAGACGATGCCCTTGTGCGATTCGGCAGCGGCCAGGTGCACGTTGGCGGCTTCGGGCTGCACGGACGGCAAGCGGGTCAATTCGAAGTAGTGGGTTGCGAACAGTGTCAGCGCCCGGTTGTGCGTGACCAGCTGATGCGCGATGGCCCAGGCCAGCGACAGTCCGTCATAGGTCGAGGTGCCCCGGCCGATTTCATCCATCAGCACCAGGCTGTCGGCCGTGCTGGCGGACAGAATGGCCGCGGCTTCGATCATCTCCATCATGAAGGTAGACCGGCCACCGGCCAGGTCATCCGCCGCGCCAATCCGCGTAAAGATCCGGTCGATGCGGCCGATACTGGCGGATCGCGCCGGCACGAAACTGCCGATGCGGGCCAGCAGGACGATCAGCGCCGTCTGCCGCATGTAGGTCGATTTGCCGCCCATGTTGGGGCCAGTAATCAGCAGCATGCGGCGGGTGCGGCCCAGGCGGCAGTCGTTCGGCGTGAAGCGTTCGATGACGCGTTCCACGACCGGATGCCGCCCCTGTTCGATCACGATGTCGGCAGTATCCAGCAATTGCGGCGGCACCCAGTCATGGTCGCGCGCATGCACCGCGAGCGACGCCAGCACATCGATTTCGGCCAGTGCCGCGGCCACCTGCGTCAGGGACCGCACGTGCGGCGCCATCTGGTCCAGCAGCTGTTCGAACAGCCATTTTTCGCGGGCCAGCGCCCGGTCCTGGGCCGACAGGATCTTGTCTTCCCAGGTCTTCAATTCAGGGGTGATGTAGCGTTCGGCGTTCTTGAGTGTCTGCCGGCGGCGGTAGTCGTCGGGCACCTTGTCGGTCTGCCCGCGCGTGACTTCGATGAAAAAGCCGTGCACCCGGTTGAATTCCACCCGCAGATTGGCAATGCCCGTCCGCTCGCGTTCGCGCGCTTCCAGCTGCACCAGGAAGTCACCGGTATGCGATTCCAGGGTCCGCAGTTCGTCCAGGTCGGCATCGAAGCCCGTGGCGATGACTCCGCCGTCGCGCACGTTCACGCTCGGCTCGGGCGCAATGGCGCGCGACAGCAGCGTGCCGATCTCGGGATCGATCACGATCTGCGCGGCCAGTTCGGCCAGCTTCGACACCCCGTCCGTCAGTTGTCCGCCTGACGATACAAAGTCGGTCAGCGTGGCATGCAGGGCCGGCGTCAGCGCGACGGCGTCACGCAAGCTGGCCAGTTCGCGCGGGCGCACGGATCGCAGCGCAACCCGCGCGGCAATCCGCTCCACGTCGGGCAGCGGCGCCAGGGCCGTCTGCAGGCTGCGCGGATCGCCGCCGGCCAGCAGCATGCCGATCGCTTCCTGCCGCGCGGCTACGGTGGCGTTGTCGCGCAGGGGATGGTGCAGCCAGCGGCGCAGCAGGCGGCTGCCCATCGGGGTCTTGTTGTGGTCCAGCGCCGAAAACAGCGTGGGCGATTCTTCGCCGCGCAAGGTCTCGGTCAGTTCCAGATTGCGCCGCGTCACCGGGTCCAGCAGTACGTATTGGCTGGCGCGGTCGGCGCTCAGTTGCTGCACGTGGGCCAGCGCCTGCGACTGCGTGTGCGACACGTAGCGGAGCAGGGCGCCTGCCGCGCAGACCGCCTCGGGCATGTCATCCACGTCAAAGCCGGCCAGCGAATCGACCTTGAAATGGTTGAGCAGTTGCTGGCGCGCGCCACTGCTTTCAAAGTGCCAGTCAGGCACCGGGCTGATGGACGCCACATAGTCCACGGCCAGCGGCTGGCCTTCGATCAGCACGACTTCGGCGGGCGCGATGCGATGCAGTTCGCTTGCCAGCTGGCCCAGCACGCATTCGGTCAGGCGGAATTCGCCGCTGGCCAGGTTCAGCCAGGCAACGCCGCAGCGGCCCGTGGCGCCCTTGCTCTTGCTGGTCCCGATACACACAGCGGCAATGGCGCGGTCGGCCTTGGCCGGCAGCAGCGCGTCGTCGGTCAACGTGCCGGGCGTCACGATCCGCACGATGCGACGTTCGACCGGGCCCTTCGACGTGGCCGGATCCCCGATCTGCTCGCAGATCGCCACCGACTCGCCCAGCTTGACCAGCCGCGCCAGGTACTGTTCGACCGAATGATGCGGCATGCCGCACATCTTGATGGGCACGCCGTTCGATGCGCCACGCGTGGTCAGCGTCAGGTTCAGCATGCGCGATGCCTTCACGGCATCGTCATAGAACAGTTCGTAGAAGTCGCCCATGCGGTAGAGCAGCAGCATCGATCCGGCCTCGGCCTTGAGTCGAAGGTACTGCTGCATCATGGGGGTGTGCCCAGCGGTGTCGGGAAGTGTCATTCAGGGAATATCGGTCGCGGGTCAGGCCAAAGGGGTATTTGACCATGAGAGTGGGAACGACGACCGAAACGAGCCGGAAGGGGCGAATGACCCGGCACACTTGGGCAAGGATGACGTGCAGGAAGGGTTGGCGTGGATCAAGGCGAAGCTGGACGCCGCGCCTTGATCAGGTAGAGCCGAAGCGTCACGGGCGCGAAGGCTTCAGTGTGCTGTCGTTCTTGTCGTCGCCGTCGACCCGTTCGACTTCCACTTCGGTGCCGCGCAGGGTGTCGTGGATGGTCTCGGTCCGCTGCGACGACTCCTTGCCCACCACCACTTCTTCCACCACGCGCGCGGTCTTCTGGATCACCGGCGTTTCGTCGGTTTCCTTGACCTCGACAAAGGCTTCCTTGCGATCGGCGTCAGTTGCCGCGCGATCGACCGGGCGACGTTCGATCGATGCGTGTTCTTCACGCAAGGTCACGTCTTCCGTCACCGGCGTGGACGTAGATCGTGTGTAGACGCGGTAGGCGCCGGTCTGCACCTTGCGTTTGCCGACGGCCAGTTCTTCTTCGATCACCGGCAGGGCCTGCTCGTCGGTCGTACGGGTGGATCCCGTCGATCCGAACGCGCTGGCACTGCCGCTGCCTGCCTTGCGATCCGAATCCAGATCGTCATCCAGGTCGGTGTCCAGCGGGCCCATGTCGGTCCCCAGTCCCGTGGTGCCCATGCCCGTGCCCGTGTCGACCGTGGACGCGATCTCGCGGTTCGTACCGGTTCCCCCCGCGGTGGTCGGCATGCCTGACGCTGTGGTGGATCCCGAGCCGGCTGAAGTCAGGTCGCCATCGGTCGCCAGGCCCGTGCTCGCGCCCACGCCCGAACCGCTGCCCAGGCCGCTGCCGGTCCCCATGCCCATGCCGGACGAAACGCCCGTGCCCGTGTCGTCCGACGCCGAACGCTCCCCGGAAGTCAGGCCTGCGGGCGAGCTTGCGCCGGTGGTCGATACGGTGCCCATGCCGCTGCTGGAACCCATGCCGGCGGTGGCGCCAATGCCAGAGGTCGATCCCATGTCGGCCCCAAGTCCCAGTGACGAGCCCGTACCCGGCTGCAGGGTCGATGGCGCGTCACGCTCCAGCATGGGATCCAGGTTGGTCTCGGGGGTGCCCGAGGTCGTGGTGCCCGTGACCCCCGCGGTATCCGCCGTCACGTTCGAAGTCGTGCCGCCGGTCGTGTCCGACGTCGTGCCTGCCGTCGTACCCATGCCGGCGGTGGCGCTCATTGCGCCCATCGACCCCATGGTGCGGCCCCCCGTCGACGTTTCGGTCGAGCTTAGCGTCTGTCCGGCCGCCATCGTGCGTCCGCCGGCCATGTCCTGGCTGGCCCCCTGGGTGCCTTCGCCCAGATGCCCGCCCGTCGTGCTGACGGTCGGCTCGTCGGTGCCGCCCACGCGATAGGGCGTGTAGCCGCTGCTCTGCCATTGCGCCGCACGCTCATCGATATCGACAGCGCCCGCGTCATCCAGCACGCGTTTGACCTTGTCGAAGTCGTCGTCATCGCGAAGGTCCACCGACACCAGCGCGCCGCCTCGGCGGATGGCTTCGTGGTAGTGGCTGAATTCGGTGGGGCGGTCGTTGTCGCCGACCAGGTTCGAAAAGAAACGCTCGATGCGTTCAAAGAATCCGGGGTGCGCATGATCATGGTCGCCCGACACGTGCGTCGTGCCTTCGTCGGGCGGCGTGGTGCCGGTTTCCTGCGAATGGACCTGGACGGCGGAGCGCGGGATGCCCGCGTCGACGAGATCGCGCACGGCGTCGTCGGCGTCGGTGGCGTTGTCGAATGTGCCAATGACAGTCTGGTTCATGAGATCACCTTTTTGTGTGGGGTGGCCGCGGCGTGGCCGCTGCCGGTGTGATGGCGCGGTAGCGCGGTCAAGGTGGGATGGCGGGCGGATCGTCGGGGACCCACTCGCCCGCCGGCCCCTGCCGGCGTTCCACGATCAATGTGTCCTTGCGGACCGGTACGGTGTGGATCACCTCCTGTTCGACGGTGCGGCGCGTGATGTGGATCTCCTCCTTCAACATCAGGCGCAGCTCGGTGACGGGGACATATTCGAAGACCGGCACGATCCAGGTGTCGCCGACCTGGCGGGGACCGTACTCGCTGTCGACCTGACGGTTTTCCGGCACATGGCGGACGTCGACCTGTTCGCTGCGCAGGGTGACGGGCACATCCACGAAGTCTTCGTGGACGACCTTGCGCACCCGCACGGCGCCGGTTTCGTGCCGTTCCACGCCGACCGTGACCTGTTCTTCGACCACGGCCAGCCGCACCGGCGCATCGTCGGTCACGACGTGCGTCGGCTCGGTGGGATCCAGGGGCGGCAGATCGGGCATGCGGGACTCCGGGCAAAGCTGCGTGGGCACGCCGCTTCACGCAACGGACGTTCCCGCGACCCCGCCCGGCAGGCCCTGCCGGTCCCCCGCGCGCCGCCTGCTAGCGCGTGTCCTGCGCCATCAGCTCTTGTCCGACCGCCTGGATCACGGCCGACTTCGACGCGTCGCGCCAGCGGACCAGGGCAATCTGCCGCGCCTCGGTCGTCGCGGTGATCGGCAGCACGCGCAGGCGGGGGTCCTGGTGCCAGGCGCTGGCGCGGGGCAGGGGCAGGATCGAGACGCCCAGCGACGACCGCACCAGGTCGGCAATCGCCTCCAGTGAATTGAGTTCCAGGAATTCGCTGGGGCGGATGCGCAGTCGGCGCAGCGTGCGTTCGACCAGTTGCCCCGTCTGTTCCTGGCGGTCGAAACGGATGAAGGGATAACGTTCCAGCAACACCCTGATGTCGGTTTCGCGCGAGTCGGGCGGGGCGACCAGCGCCATCGGCTCGGCATACAAGGATTGCCACACCAGGGTCGGCCGGTTTTCACCGGGGTCGCGCACCAGCACGGCGCAGTCGAGCTTGCCGGCATCGACCTGCGCAACCAGTTCCACCGATTTGGCCGCCGACACATGCAGGTCCAGACCCGGATGCCGCTGCTTCAAGGACAGGGTCGCCCGCAGCAGCCGCGGCAGCGCCGACACGATGGCCCCCAGGTGCACGGTGCCGCTCATGGGTTCGGGCGCGTCGGGGTGTTCAAGCATCTGGCCGTACAGGCTGATCATCTGGCGCGCGAGCGGCAGGAGGGCGCGGCCATGATCGTTGAGGACGACAACTTTCCCGTTGCGTGTGAACAGCTTGCGCTTCAGGTCGTCTTCCAGCGTGCGCATCTGCAGTCCGACGGCGGCCTGGGTCAGCGCGACCCGATTGGCGGCGCCGGTAAAGGATCCCTCGGCGGCAACGGCCAGGAAGGTTCTGAAAAGACGGAGACTGGACATGGGACTTCCTTGCTCGAGATGCACCAAAACGGAAAGCTCTTGAAAGTTTTCCTTTCGTTACTCTAAAGCAATATTCGCTTTCCTTTGGTGAAGACGGCTCGCACAATCCTTTTCATGACGTCGGAAGGCACCTGGGACTGCGGTCCCGCCGTCCGCCAGCCAACCTGCCATCGAGCGACGAATCGCCAAGGAACATCATCATGTCGACCCTGTCTCCCCTGTCTTTTACCCGCCGCTCGCTGCTGGGCCTGGCGGTCCTTGCCACCACCGCCTGGGGCGCCCAGGCCATTGCGGCCGACGCCTATCCGTCGCAGCCCCTGAAGATGGTGGTCGGCTTCGCAGCCGGCGGCGGCAACGATGTGATCGCGCGCATCATCGCCAAGGAAATGCAGCAGAGCATGGGCCAGACCATCGTGGTGGAAAACCGCGCCGGTGCGGGTGGCCTGATCGCCGCCGACGTGGTGGCCAAGGCCCCGCCCAACGGCTACACGCTGCTGCTGGGTTCGACCGGCAGCAACACCGTCGCGCCCCTGCTGGCCAGCAAGCTGAGCTTCGATCCGCGCAAGGACCTGGCGCCCGTGTCGCTGGTGGCCGAGTCGGGCAACGTGCTGCTGGTGAATGCCGGCGTGCCCGCCAACAGCGTGAAGGAACTGGTCGCGCTGGCCCGCAAGGATCCGGGCACGCTGAATTACGCGTCGTCCGGCAATGGTTCGACGCTGCATTTGGCCGGCGCGCTGTTCGCCAAGCAGGCCAACGTCAACATCGTGCACGTGCCGTATCGCGGCAACTCGCAGGCCCTGACCGACGTCAGCGGCGGCCAGGTGCAGATGACGTTCTCGGGGATTCCGCCGGCGCTGCAGTCCGCCAAGACCGGGCAGACCAAGATCCTGGCCGTGACCACCAAGGAACGCGTGAAGTCGTTGCCGAACATTCCGACCATCGCCGAAGCGGGCGTGCCGGGCTATGAATTTTCGACCTGGTATGCCGTGTTCACGACCGGTGGCACCGATCCCGCGATCGTCGAACGCCTGGCCGCCGAAGTAAAGAAGGCCGTCGCCAAGCCCGAGGTACAGGCCATGCTGGCCGCGCAGGGCGTCGAGCCATCGACCAACACGCCGGCACAGATGCGCCAGAAGATCGACACCGAACTGACCCAGTGGGGTCGTGACCTGAAGGCATTCGGCATCACCGCGCAATAAATCGGAAGCTCACCATGCAATTCAATTTCTCGAATCCCTATCCTTCGGCGCGCATTCCGGTGTTCGCCCGTAACGTGGTCTCGACGTCGCACCCGATGGCGTCGCAGGCGGGCCTGCGCATGCTGGCTGCCGGCGGCAACGCGGTCGACGCCGCCATTGCCACTGCCGCCTGCATGACGCTGCTGGAGCCGGTCAGCAACGGCCTGGGGTCGGATGCGTTCTGCATCCTGTGGGACGGAAAGGAGTTGCATGGCCTGAACGCATCGGGCCGTTCGCCCCAGGCGTGGACGCCCGACTACTTTTCGAAAAAGTATGGCGATGGCCAGACGACGCCGCCCAAGCGCGGCATCGATTCGGTCACGGTGCCGGGCGCGGTCAGCGCGTGGATGGCGCTGAGCGAACGGTTCGGCAAGCTGCCTTTTGCGGATCTGATGGCGCCCGCCATCGAGATCGCCGAACGGGGCTATCTGGTGCCGCCGGTGGTGCGCCAGAAGTGGGCCGCCGGCGCCGCCGAGCTGAAAAGCCTGCCGGGTTTTGCCCAGGCCTTCATGCCCTGGGGCCGCGCGCCCGATATCGGCGAACTGTTCCAGTTCAAGGCAGCGGCGCGCGCGCTGCGGTCGATCGCGGCAAGCAAGGGCAAGTCCTTTTACGAAGGCGAGATCGCCGATGCGCTGGTGGCATTTTCGAAGGAACTGGGCGGCTCGTTGACCAAGCAGGATCTGGCCAATCACCGCGCCGACTGGGTCACGCCGATTTCGCGTGATTACCGCGGCTACACGCTGCACGAAATTCCGCCAAGCGGGCAGGGTATCGCCGCGCTGATCGCACTCGGCATTCTTGATCAGTTCGATGTCGCGGAACACGGCGTGGATTCGCCCGAGACGCAGCACCTGATGATCGAAGCCATGAAGCTGGCCTTTGCCGACGTGTATGAGTTCGTGGCCGACCCCGACCACATGCGCGTGACGGCGGCGCATCTGCTGGACGATGCCTATCTGGCCTCGCGCGCCAAGCTGATCGACCGCAACAAGGCGCAGGACTTCGGCTTTGGCAACCCGGTCAAGGGCGGCACCATCTACCTGACCGCCGCCGACGAAAACGGCATGATGGTCAGCTTCATCCAGAGCAATTTCCAGGGCTTCGGATCGGGGGTGGTGGAACCGGAGTTCGGCATCAGCCTGCAGAACCGCGGCTTCGGTTTCACCCTGGATCCGGCCAGCGCCAATGTGGTTGCGCCGGGCAAGCGGCCGTTCCACACCATCATTCCGGCCTTCCTGACGCAAGACGGGCAGCCGGTCATGAGCTTTGGCGTGATGGGGGGCAACATGCAGCCGCAAGGCCACATGCAGACCCTGGTCCGCATGCTGGACTTCAAGCAGAATCCGCAAGCCGCGTGCGATGCACCGCGCTGGCGCTACAACGCCGGCCTGGAGATCAACCTGGAAAGCGCGGTGCCGGCCGACGTGGTGGCCGGACTGGCGGCGCGCGGCCATCGCACGGCGATCATCAACGATTCGTACCAGGACTTTGGCGCCGGGCAGTTCATCTGGAAGATGGGCGATCCGGGCACGCAAGGGTACGTGGCCGCCAGCGATCCGCGCCGCGATGGCGCCGCCGCCGGCTTCTGATTCACACGGCCAGCGTTCAGAAGGTCCGGGTCAGGCTGATCAGGACCATGCCCTTTCCAAGGTAGCGGCCGCGCGTGTTCGTGTACACGCCGCGGTCCGCATTGGTGTCGAGCCACGCGGCCGCCAACACCGTGCTCGCGCCCAGGTCTTTCGACAATCCCACCCGCCAGTCCGAATACGACGCCGCCGACAGGTTGTGCACCCATTGGTGCCCGACATGGGCGGTCGCGGTCATGCCCCACACCCCGGTATCCATCGTGCCCGTCAGGTCCGCATAGCCACTGTTCTTGGTGTCGGCGAAACCGAACAGGTTGGTGAGCGCATGCGAGTACTTGAACACCACCGGCCCCGCGCCGGCGCTGGCGTACACCTCGGTCGTGTCGGGTGACGTGAAGCCGTCTGGCCGGCTGCCCGGGTAGGCGTATTGCAGCACGCCCACGTCCCACGCGACGGGTCCGGTCGCGGCCTTGTAGCCACCATAAAAATCCATCTCCAGTGACGACGATACGCCAGGGTTCGAGTCCGACAGCCAGCTGATGTTGCTGTTCCAGTTGCCGACATAAAAGCCACTGGCGTGCACCAGGTCAAAGCCGCCCTGCAGTGCCGGGCGGCCGTTGGTCTGGCCGATACCGCGATAGCGATATTCGTTGGCCAGCGCCACATTTGCCGTCACCGTGACGTCGTTGGCAAAGGTGGCAGCTTTCGGGAAAAAACCGGTGTCCGGGGTCTGCGCGGCGGCGGTCGCGCCCAGGCTGCACAGCAGACACGCGAGCAATGCGGGTCGGGTCATCATTGAAAACATCCTTGTGGTCAGCGCCGGGAACGCATGCCCGGCGTGCCGACACAGTAGGGACTCGCCTGCAAAAAAGCTGTCAAGACAGGGCGTCTTTACGCTTTCTTGATACCCCGTGCCGAGCTTTCTACACCGATTTGACGGGCATCTCCCTACGCTGGAGGCCTCGTCAAGATATCGGTATGAGGCATGTATGGATCTGATTTTTCTCGCCCTGACCGCAGGCCTGTTCGGCCTCACGCTGGGCCTGGTCGCGCTGTGCGACCGGCTGGGCGCCACCCCGGGAGCCCGCACGTGAACGCGATCATGATCGTGAGCGGCGTGCTCGCCGCCGGCCTGTTCATCTACCTGCTGGTGGCCCTGTTCCGCGCGGAGGACTTCTGATGAACGCCGCAGGCAATTCGTTGACAAACGCAACGACCGACGCGCTGATCACCGGCCAGTCCTGGATGCTGCTGGCCGTCTTCCTGGTAGTTCTGTTCTTGGCGGCATGGCCCTTGGGCCTGTGGCTGACCCGGGTGGCCGACGGCCGCTTTCCGGCGCCGCTGTCCCGCGGCGCGCAGATGGAACGCGGCCTGTTCCGCCTGGCCGGTGTGGACGCCGCGCAGGGCATGGGATGGAAGTCCTACGCCCTGTCGCTGCTGGTCTTCAACCTGATCGGTGTGCTCGCGGTGTATGCCCTGCAACGGTTCCAGCTGTCCTTGCCACTCAATCCGCAAGGCCTGCCGGCGATCAGCCCGGACTCGGCCTTCAACACCGCGATCAGCTTCGCCAGCAACACCAACTGGCAAGGCTATGCCGGCGAAGCCACGATGAGCTATCTGACCCAGATGCTGGCGTTGACCGTGCAGAACTTCCTGTCGGCCGCCACTGGCATCGCGGTTGTGTTCGCATTGATTCGCGGCATGGCCGCGCGGTCCAGCGCGTCGCTGGGCAACGCCTGGGTGGACCTGACCCGCGTCACGCTGTACGTGCTGCTGCCCCTGGCCATCCTGTTTGCTCTGTTCCTCATCAGCCAGGGCGTGGTGCAGAACCTGGATGCGTATCTGTCGGTCACCACGCTGCAAGGCGGGGCCGATGCCACCCAGGCGATCGCGATGGGTCCCGTGGCGTCGCAGGAAGCCATCAAGATGTTGGGCACCAATGGCGGCGGCTTCTTCAATGCCAATTCGGCGCACCCCTTCGAAAACCCGACCGCGCTGACCAACCTGCTGCAAATGCTGTCCATCTTTCTGATCCCGACCGCGCTGTGCGTCATGTTCGGCAAGCTGGTGGGCGACCTGCGCCAGGCCTGGGCGGTGCTTGCCGCCATGACGCTGATCTTCGTGGTCGTGGCCACCGGCACCATCGCTGCCGAACAGCAGGGCAACCCGTTGATCGCCGCGTTGGGCGTCGACCAGTCCTATGGCATGAGCCAGGCGGGCGGCAACATGGAAGGCAAGGAAACGCGCTTCGGCATCGGGGCATCGGCACTGTTTGCGACGGTGACCACGGCCGCATCGTGTGGCGCGGTCAATGCCATGCACGACTCGTTCACGCCCCTGGGCGGCATGGGACCGATGGTGTTGATGCAGCTGGGTGAAGTGGTGTTCGGCGGCGTCGGCACGGGCCTGTACGGCATGCTGGTGGTGGCGCTGGTCGCCGTGTTCCTGGCGGGCCTGATGATAGGCCGCACACCCGAATACCTGGGCAAGAAGATCGAGCCCTTCGAGATGAAGATGGCCGCGATCGCTCTCCTGGCTGCGCCCATCCTGACGCTGGTCGGCACCGCGCTGGCCGGGGTGCATCCGGATGGCCTGGCGGGTCTGGCCAACCCCGGGCCGCATGGCTTTTCCGAAATGCTGTATGCGCTGACCTCGGGCGCGAACAACAACGGCAGCGCCTTTGCCGGCCTGTCGGCCAACACGCCCTTCTACAACACGCTGCAAGGCGTGGCGATGTGGGTCGGCCGCTTTGCCGTCATCGTGGCCGTGCTTGCGCTGGCCGGTTCATTGGCCGCCAAGAAACGCGTGCCTGTCACCGCGGGCACCTTGCCGACGCATGGCCCCCTGTTCGTGACCCTGCTGGTGGGCACCGTGGTGCTGATCGGCCTGCTCAATTTCGTTCCGGCGCTCGCCCTCGGGCCGATCGTCGAACACCTCATGCTGTATCCCGGCCACTGAGGAACCCGAGACTTCCATGACACGACATTCTTTTTCCCTTTGGGATCCGGTGCTGGCCGCCGGCGCGGTCAAGGCCGCGTTCATCAAGCTCGACCCCCGCGTGCAGTGGCGCAATCCGGTCATGTTCGTGGTCTATGTCGGCAGCATGCTGACGACCGCGTTATGGCTGCAGGCGCTGTTCGGTGAAGGCGAGGCGCCGGCGGGTTTCATCCTCGCGATTACCGCCTGGCTGTGGTTCACCGTCCTGTTCGCCAACTTTGCCGAAGCCATGGCCGAAGGCCGCAGCAAGGCCCAGGCCGCCTCGCTGCGCGGGCTCAAGCAAAGCACGACCGCCAGGAAACTGGCCCGTCCGGACCGGGCGGGCGGATGGCGCGAGGTGCCGTCCACCGACCTGCGCAAGGGCGACCTGGTGCTGGTGCAGGCCGGCGATCTGGTGCCGGTGGATGGCGAGGTGCTCGACGGCGTGGCGTCGGTGGACGAGAGCGCGATCACCGGCGAATCGGCGCCGGTCATCCGCGAATCGGGCGGCGATTTTTCGGCCGTGACGGGCGGCACCCGCGTGCTGTCCGACTGGCTGATCGTGCGGGTCGCGGTCAATCCGGGGGAAGCCTTCCTGGACCGCATGATCGCGATGGTGGAAAACGCCAAGCGCCAGAAGACGCCGAACGAGATCGCGCTGACGATCCTGCTGGTGGCGCTGACACTGGTGTTCCTGGTCGTCACGGTCACCTTGATGCCGTTCTCGTATTACGCGGTCACGTCATCCGGTGCGGGGTCGGTCGTCTCGATCACCGTGCTGGTGTCGCTGCTCGTATGCTTGATTCCGACAACCATCGGCGGGCTGCTGTCCGCCATCGGCGTGGCCGGCATGAGCCGCATGATGCAGGCGAATGTGATCGCGACGTCCGGCCGCGCGGTGGAAGCCGCCGGCGATGTGGACGTCCTGCTGCTCGACAAGACGGGCACCATCACGCTGGGCAATCGCCAGGCGTCGGCCTTCGTGCCGGCCGGGGGCGTCACCGAACAGGCGCTGGCCGACCTGGCGCAACTGGCGTCGCTGGCGGATGAAACGCCCGAAGGCCGCAGCATCGCCGTGCTGGCCAAGCAGCGCTTCAATGTCCGCGAACGCGACATGGCCAGCCTGTCGGCCACCTTCGTTCCCTTCACGGCGCAGACCCGCATGAGCGGGATCGACCTGGCAGGCGAGGGCGGTCCGCGGCAGATCCGCAAGGGCTCGTCGCAGGCCGTGCGCCAGCATATCGAGGCCCTGGGCGGGACCTTCCCGGCCGACGTGCAGGCAGCGGTGGACGCGGCCGCGCGCAACGGCAGCACGCCGCTGGTGGTGGCGGATGGCAGCGAGGTCAAGGGCATGGTCGAACTCAAGGACATCGTGAAGGGCGGCATCAAGGAACGCTTTGCCGAACTGCGCCGCATGGGCATCAAGACCGTGATGATCACGGGCGACAACCGGTTGACGGCCGCGGCCATCGCCGCTGAAGCCGGCGTTGATGACTTCCTGGCCGAAGCCACGCCCGAAGCCAAGCTCAAGCTGATCCGCGATTACCAGTCCGAAGGCCGCCTGGTGGCCATGACGGGCGATGGCACCAACGATGCGCCCGCGCTGGCGCAGGCCGACGTGGCGGTCGCCATGAACACCGGTACGCAAGCCGCGAAAGAGGCGGGCAATATGGTCGACCTGGATTCGAATCCGACCAAGCTGCTGGAAATCGTTGAAACCGGCAAGCAGTTGCTCATGACCCGGGGTGCGCTGACGACCTTTTCCACCGCCAATGACGTGGCCAAATTCTTTGCCATCATCCCGGCCGCTTTCGTGGCCACCTATCCGCAATTGAGCGCGCTCAATGTCATGGGGCTGGCCAGTCCATCGTCCGCCATCCTGTCCGCTGTCATCTTCAACGCGGTCATCATCGTCGCGCTGATTCCGCTGGCCTTGCGCGGCGTCGCGTATCGCGCCGTGGGCGCCAATGCGCTGCTGCGCCGCAATCTGCTGGTGTACGGCCTGGGTGGCCTGATTGCCCCGTTCGTCGGCATCAAGCTGATCGACATGGCGCTCGTCGCCCTTCATCTCGTCTAAGGAATCGTCATGCGCCAATTACTGCGTCCCGCCCTGACCCTGTTCGTATTGCTGTCGGTGGTCACCGGCCTTGTCTACCCATGGCTTCTGACACGTGCCGGTGGCGCGCTGTTTCCCGACCAGGCGCAGGGGAGCCTGGTGCGGCACGACGGCAAGATCATCGGCTCGTCGCTGATCGGTCAGTCCTTCACCGATCCCGGCCTGTTCTGGGGCCGCCCGTCGGCCACCGCGCCCACGCCGTACAACGCGGCGGCGTCGTCCGGCTCCAACCTGGGACCGACCAACCCTGCGCTGGTCACGGCCATCCAGGGCCGGATCGATGCCCTGAAGGCCGCCGACCCGGCCAACACGCTGCCGGTTCCGGTGGACCTGGTGACGGCATCGGCCAGCGGCCTCGACCCGCACATCAGCCTGGCCGCCGCCTACTACCAGGTCGGCCGTGTGGCGGCCGCGCGCGGGCTGTCGCCCGATGCGGTGCGTGCGCTGGTGGAAACGCACAAGGAAGCGCGACAATGGGGTTTCCTGGGTGAGCCGCGCGTCAATGTGCTGGCCTTGAACCTGGCCCTGCTGGCGTCCCTGCCCGGGGCCTCGACCCCCATCGCTTCGACCGACAAGGCGAAATGACCGCTGCCCGTCCCGATCCCGATCAGTTGCTTGACCGCCTGCGCAGCGACGAACTGCGCGCGGGACGGGGCCGGTTGCGGATCTACATCGGCGCGTCGGCCGGCGCCGGCAAGACCTACGCCATGCTGACCGCCGCGCACGAGGCCGTGGCCAAAGGCGTGGATGTGGTGATCGGCGTCGTCGAGACCCACGGCCGCGCCGACACCGCCGCCCGTGTCGAAGGCCTGGCGCGGCTGCCGCTGCGCGCCGTGCCGCATCGCGGCCGCGACCTGGCCGAGTTCGACCTGGACGCGGCGCTGGCCCGCCGGCCCGGCCTGCTGCTGGTGGACGAACTGGCGCATTCGAATGCGCCAGGCTCCCGGCACCCCAAGCGGTGGCAGGACGTGGAAGACGTGCTGGCCGCCGGGATCGACGTGCTGAGCACGCTCAATATCCAACATCTGGAAAGTCTGAACGACGTGGTTGCGGGCATCGTCGGCATCCGGGTGAAGGAAACCTTGCCCGATTCGGTGTTCGACACTGCCGACGAAGTGGTGATGGTGGACGTGCCGGCCGACGAACTGCTGGCGCGGCTCAAAGCCGGCAAGGTCTATGTCGCGCCGCAGGCCGAACGGGCGGCGCAGCACTTTTTTCGCAAGGGCAACCTGATCGCGCTGCGCGAACTGGCGCTGCGCCGCATGGCCGACCGCATGCAGGGCGATGTGCTGGACTACCGCGATGCCCAATCGATTCGCGACGTGTGGCGCACCCAGGAAGCCTTGCTGGCTTGCGTGGGGCCGGGGCCGGAAGGCGAGCAGGTCGTGCGCAGCACGGCGCGCCTGGCCGGCCGGCTCAACATCGCCTGGCATGCCGTGTACGTCGAAACCCCCGCCTTGCAGCGCGCGCCGCGCACCGAGCGCATGCGGGTGCTGGCCACGCTGCACCTGGCCGAAACGCTGTCCGCCACCACCGCCGTGCTGACCGGCGCCAACGTTGCGCAGGCTCTGGTGGAGCATGCCCGCGAACACAATCTGTCGACCCTGGTGATGGGGCCGGCGCGGCCGAAAGGGGGGGCCTTATGGCCGCACCCCTGGCACAGGCAGCCCGCGGACGAGGTCGCCCGTTGCGGCGCCGACCTGGACGTGATCCGGATCGGCGCGCCGCGCAGCGACACGCCGTCACCGTCCGGCACGGCCGGGCGCGACGCCCGATCGATGGCATCGCGCGCCGCCGAGCCGGCCTCGGGCCGCAGCCGCTGGACTGCCTACCTGTGGCCGGTGCTGGGCGCGGTGATCACGACCGCCTGCCTGCAACCCCTGTCCGACCTGCTGGAACCGACCAATATCGCCATGCTGTTCCTGCTGGGCGTGGTCGGGATCGCGGTGCGCCAGGGGCGGGGGCCGGCGGCGCTGGCCGCCTTGCTGAACGTCGCGGCCTTTGACCTGTTCTTCATCCCGCCCATCCTGTCGTTCACGGTCAATGATGCCCAATACGTGCTGACCTTTGGCGTCATGCTGGCGGTTGGCCTGGTCGTCGGGCAACTGACGGCGGGCCTGCGCTTCCAGGCGCGCATCGCCGCGCACCGCGAAACGCGCGCCCGCAAGCTGTTTGAATTCGCCCGCGATCTGTCGGGCGCCTTGCAGCGAGACCAGGTGGTCGAGTCGACCGGCAGCACCTTGTCGTCGGCCTTTGGCAGCCAGGTGGTGTTGCTGCTGCCTGGCGACGACGATGCCCTGGTCATGCCGCACCCTGCGCCCGATGGCCTGGACCTGGGCATTGCGCAGTGGGCGTGCGACCAGGATCGGCAGGCGGGCCTGAGCACCGACACCTTGCCCGCCAGTCCCTTTCGCTACGTGCCGCTGCGCGCGCCGATGCGCATTCGCGGGGTGCTTGCCATCCGCCCGCAAGACCCCCGCTGGCTGTTGATTCCCGAGCAGCAACGCCAGCTCGACACCTTTGCCAGCCTGATCGCGATAGCGCTGGAACGGGTGCACTATGCCGACGTCGCGCGCCAGACCCTGGTGGGCATGGAGGCCGAACGCCTGCGCAATTCCTTGCTGTCGGCCATGTCGCACGACATCCGCACCCCATTGACCGTGCTGGCGGGGCTGGCCGAATCGCTGGCCACCGTCCCGCCGGCCTTATCGCCCGATCAATTGGACCAGGTGCATGCGATCCGCGACGAGGTCATGCACATGAGCACGCTGGTCGCCAACCTGCTGGACATGGCGCGCATACAAAGCGGCGCGATCACCTTGCGGCGCGAATGGCAGTCGCTGGAAGAAATCATCGGGACGGCGATCCAGTCCGTGCGCCGACAGCTGGGGCCCCGAGCGGTCACGGTCACGCTGCCGCCCGATCTGCCGCTGGTCGAATTCGATGCCGTCCTGATCGAACGGGTGCTGGCCAACCTGCTGGAAAACGCCGCGAAGTACACGCCGCCCACCACGCGCATCACCCTGTCCGCCGCCTGCGTCGGCAAGGACCTGCGCGTGACCGTGGCCGATGACGGTCCGGGCCTGCCGCCCGGCCGGGCCGACCGCCTGTTCGACAAGTTCACGCGCGGGGACTCCGAGTCGGCCACGCCCGGCGTGGGGCTGGGCCTGGCCATTTGCCGCGCCATCGTCGATGCGCATGGCGGCCACATCTCGGCCGGCGCGTCGGCGCAGGGCGGCGCTGCCCTGACATTTACCTTGCCTTTGGGCACGCCACCGGTCATCGATGCCGATGCCGAGCTGCCCGTCCTACCGGAAACCGCCTGATGTCCGACCCGTTGCCCACCGCGATTTTGATCGAAGACGAACCGCAGATCCGCCGCTTCGTGCGCGCCGCGCTGGAAGGCGAGGGCTGGAGCGTGTTCGAAGCCGATACCGTCAAACGCGGCCTGATCGACATCGGCACGCGACGGCCGGACCTGGTGATCGTGGATCTGGGCCTGCCCGACGGCGACGGCGCCGAATTGATCCGCGATGTGCGCAACTGGTCGTCCGTGCCGGTGATCGTTCTGTCGGCCCGCGCCGACGAAACCGACAAGGTCAAGGCGCTGGACGCCGGCGCCGACGACTACCTGGTCAAACCGTTTGGCGTGGCCGAACTGATGGCGCGGGTGCGCGCAAACCTGCGGCGATCGCGCAGCGACAAGACCGCGTCGCCCGTGTTCACGTTCGGCAATGTCGAAGTCGACCAGAGCGCGCGCATCGTGCGCAAGGCCGGCGCCGAAGTGCACCTGACGCCGATCGAATACCGGCTGCTCGGCGTGCTGATTGCCAATGTCGGCCGGGTGATGACGCATCAACAATTGCTGCGCGCGGTGTGGGGACCGGGCCGGTCCGACAGCAGCCACTACCTGCGCGTGTACATGGGCCACCTGCGGCAAAAACTGGAAGACGATGCCGCGCAGCCGCGGCACATTCTTACCGAGACCGCGGTGGGCTATCGGCTGGTTGAAGACGCGCCCGGTCACTGACGGTTGCATCACTGCCTGGCTCACTCGGGCAACTCGTGGCACCCTTGCTGATTCACATCACCGGCCACCTGACCGGAGCCCCCCATGAAACCTGTCTTGCTGTCTCTTTTCATCCTGGCCCTGTGCACTGCGTGCCAGTCCTATCCCCGCACGCCTAACGAGACGACCAGCCGCAGCGGCATCGAAGTCTATGGCCTGGTGGATGTCGGCGTCACGTCGACACGTTGATGGACTGTCCTTTCTGATCCTTCCTGGTCGATCAGATGCGCGCACCGTTGGATGGCCTAGTCCGCTTTCAGGTGCAGGTCAGCCATAGGAATGGTTTTTGCTGATGCGCTGGTGAATTCTCTCTTCTCATTCACCACCGGCCGCGCCGGCAAATAGGCAGCGCATGTTCAAACGTTTTTTCGTCCTCGCCAAGAAATCGGTCAATGCATGGGTGGACGACTATGCACCCAGCATGGGCGCCGCCATTTCGTACTACACCGTGTTTTCAATGGCGCCCCTGCTCATCATTGTGCTGTCGGTCGCGGGCTTCATCTGGGGCCGTGAAGCGGTCGAAGGCCAGCTGTATGGCCAGCTGACGTCCATGATCGGGACGGAGGGCGCGGCGGGCGTGCAGAGCCTGATCGCGAGTGCCGACAAGCCCGCCGCAGGCATCGTTGCCACCATCATCAGCGTGGCCGTGTTGATCTTTGGTGCGACCACCGTGTTTGCCGAGTTGCAGAGCGCGCTCGACCGCATCTGGCAGGTGCCCGAAGACCAGAAGCAGAGCGGCATCCTGTCGACGATCCGTGCCCGTTTGCTGTCGTTCGGACTGGTGCTCTGTCTGGCCTTCCTGCTGATGGTGTCGCTGGTGCTCAGCGCCGGGCTGGCCGCAGTCGGCAGCTATGCGACGGACCTCTTCCCGGGGTGGGAAGTCTTGATGCGGCTGTTGAACATGGCGGTGTCGCTGGCGGTCACGACCGTGTTGTTCGCCCTGATTTTCAAGATGATGCCGCAGGCCAAGATCGCCTGGCGCGATGTGTGGGTCGGCGCCTTCGTGACGGCCGTGCTGTTTGAAGTCGGCAAGCTGCTGATCGGCCTTTACATCGGCAAGAGTTCCGTCACGTCATCATTCGCCGCCGCGGGTTCGCTCGTGATCGTGTTGCTGTGGGTGTATTACGCCGCACAAGTGTTCCTGCTTGGCGCGGAATTTACCTGGGTCTATGCCAACGAGCACGGATCGCGCGCGAATGAAGGCGTGGATACCGATACGGGTAAACAGAGCAACCTGCCACCAAGCAAGTCGGACGATCCGGCGGGCAACGCCACGGGCACGACGGCTGGCAATGCCGGCAGTGCCGGCGCCAAGCCGGCCTCAATCCCGGCCGTGCAGCCGCTGATGCCGCGCCTGGCGTCGCGCAAGCAGATGCCTTACCGCCGCAGCGCTACCTGAACGCGGCCGGGCCGCCCAAGCCCCCCGGGCCGGCGGTTGGTATCATGGCCGCCCGCCCGCACGGCGCTTGCCGCGGGCGGGACTGCCATTTCAGGACACCATGACGATCAAGATCAACGACGAACTGCGTGCGTACATCGACCCGCTGACCCCCGACGAATACGATGCGCTGGAGCGCAGTCTGCTGGCCGAAGGCTGCCGCGACGCGCTGGTGCTGTGGGGTGACCTGCTGGTGGATGGCCATAACCGCTACGCCATCTGCACCAAGCACAACCTGCCGTACAAGACCATTCAGAACGAACGCTTCACCAGCATCGACGATGTCCACCTGTGGATGATCGATAACCATCTGGGGCGGCGGAGTGTGTCCGACTTCCAGCGCGGCATCCTTGCCTTGCGCAAGAAAGACATCGTGCTGGCGCGCGCCCGGGCCCTGGAAGACGCCGCGGCGGCGGCCCAGGCCAATCAGGACGCTGACGCCGCAGACGCAGCCGCCGCTGACGCGGAGCGTTCCGCGCCGCCCCCCGTGCTGGCCACCCGCGAATCGATCGCCAAGGCTGCGCGGGTCAGCAGCGCGACCATCGGGCAGATCGAAAAGATCCAGCGCGAGGCCGCGCCGGAACTGGTGCAGGCCGTGAAAGCCGGGGAGATCTCGATCAACGCCGCGGCTGCCGTGGCCACGTTGCCGGTCGATGCCCAGCAGGCCGCCGTGGCGGGTGGGCGCAAGGAACTGCGCGAAGCCGCCCGCCTGGTACGCGAGCAGAAAGCAGCCGCCCGGCCGCCCAAGGCGCCGAAGGAAGAGGGCGGTGACAGCGACAGCAAGGCGGCGGGTCCGGCCACCGACAGCGAGCACGCGCGCCTGCTGGAAAAGATCGCAACGCTGGAAGACGAAAACGCGAAGTTGCGGCGCCAAGTGGTGGGCCTGACGACCGCATTGGAAGCCGCGCGCCGCGAGGCCAGCGAAGGGTGATACGGGGCACGCGCTGCCAATAGGCGGTCCGGTGACCGCTTGTTGGGCAGCGCCGTGCGGCCAGCGACGGCCGGAACAGCGACGGCGGAACAGCGCGCCGCCAGTTGATTCCACTCTGTATACAGCGTAGCCGGCATGGTGCATCAGTCCGCATGCTGCCCTCTGCAAAGCCAAGCCTTAATCCCAAATAATGAGCCAATCGGCCGGCAAGCTAGGGGATTTCCCTTGATCCGGCTGCGCTTCGTTGCTCACCGCCGACCCGCTGTATACACTGTGTATTCATGTTCAATGCCCAGGCTTTCTTGCGGCGTTGACGGTCCCCGCAGCGAGTCCGGCCATGCACGACGACACCATCAGCTCCCTTGACAGCAAGACCCCCGCCACTGCCCAGGCCGCCGCCTCGCAGACCGTGCGTGCCCTGCTAGGCCTGCGCGAACTGATATTGGGCGGGGAACTGGCTGCCGGTGCGCGCATCTCCGAATTGTGGGTGGTCGAACGCCTGGGGGTGTCCCGCACGCCGGTACGCGCCGCGCTGATCCGCCTGCAGGAAGAAGGCCTGCTGGACGTGATCCCGTCGGGCGGCTACGCCGTCCGCCTGTTCTCGGAAGGCGAGATCCGCGACGCCATCGAATTGCGCGGCACGCTGGAAGGCCTGGCCGCGCGGCTGGCCGCCGAACGCGGCGTGTCCGAAAACTGGCTGCGCCACATGCAGGACTGCGTCGACCAGATCGACGAGATCCTGGCCGGCGAACTGACCGAAGCCAAGTTCTCGACCTACGTCGAGGTCAACGAACGATTCCATCGCCTGCTGGCCGCGGCGTCCAGCAGCAGCGTGATCGAACGCCAGTTGGAAAAAGTCATGTCGCTGCCGTTTGCATCGGCCAGCGCGTTCGTCATGGTGCAGGCGATCGACCCGGGCGGCCGCGATGTGCTGGTGCTGGCCCAGGCGCAGCACCGGTCGCTGCTGCAGGCGATCCGCCAGCGCGAAGGTGCGCGGGCCGAAGCCCTGATGCGGGAACATGCCCGCATCGCGCATCACAATCTTCAAAGCGCCTTCGACAACCAGAAGGCGATGACCCGTTTGTTGGGCGGCAACCTGATCCGCCGCCCGGCGGCGTAGCCTGCGCTGCGCCGCTTCGCCATAACCAGAAGTCGTGGCCGCGCCCGGGTGCGCGGACTGCACCGGTAACCCCTGCCGACCGGCCGCCGCCGGAGGCGCTACGGAGATAGACATGTTCCTGAAAAATACCTGGTACGTTGCCTGCACCCCTGACGAGATCGACGGCAAGCCGCTCGGCCGGCAGGTGTGCGGTGAAAAGATCGTGTTCTTTCGCGGACCCGACGGCAAGGTCGCGGCGACCGAAGACTTCTGTCCGCACCGCGGCGCCCCGTTGTCGCTCGGCTTCATGCGCGAAGGCCGCCTGGTCTGTGGCTATCATGGCCTGGAAATGGGCACCGACGGCAAGTGTGCCGGCATGCCCGGCCAGCGCGTCGGCGGATTTCCTGGACTGCGCACCTTTCCGGTCATCGAACGCTACGGCTTCATCTGGGTATGGACGGGCGAAGCCGAACTGGCGGACCCGGCCAAGCTGCACCCGCTGGAATGGGCCGAGAGTTCGGACTGGGCCTATGGCGGCGGCCTGTACCACATCAATTGCGATTACCGGTTGATGATCGACAACCTCATGGACCTGACCCATGAGACCTATGTGCACGCAAGCAGCATCGGCCAGACCGAGATCGAAGAGTCCGCACCATCGACCAAGATCGAAGGCGAGTCCGTGGTGACCAGCCGCTTCATGGAAAACGTGATGCCGCCGCCCTTCTGGGCGTCTGCCTTGCGAGGCAACAACCTCGATGGCGATGTGCCGTGCGACCGCTGGCAGATCTGCCGCTTTACCCCGCCCAGCCATGTGCTCATCGAAGTGGGCGTGGCGCATGCGGGCAAGGGCGGCTATCACGCCGACCCCGCGCACAAGGTGTCGAGCATCGTGGTCGACTTCATCACGCCCGAAACCGAAACTTCGATCTGGTACTTCTGGGGCATGGCGCGCAACTTCCGTCCGCAAGACGAAGCGCTGACCGCCATGATTCGCGAAGGGCAGGGCAAGATTTTTGGCGAAGACCTGGAAATGCTGGAAGCGCAGCAGCGCAACCTGCTGGCCAATCCGACGCGCCGCATTCTCAAGCTCAACATCGATGCCGGCGGCGTGAAGTCGCGCGAAATGATCGACCGTTTGCTGGAACAAGAAAAGCGCCCTGAAGCAGCGTGATCGACCTGTATTGACGCGGAAGAAAAAATCCATGCAGATGCATGGATTTTTTTTGGCGCATGCGTTGATGACAGCAGCGCCAGCCGCCCCGGCTTGGTGCGGAAATCGCCAATCGCTGGATATTTGCGCCTGTCCGCCCTGCGCCGCACTATATAAATTATGCGCGATCGCATAAAATCAGGGGTCTGCGCGGCAAGACCTTCCTGGTCCGGCGCGGTTTTTCTGGCCCACGCACCATGTCATCGCATCTGCCGACTCAAGATTTCCCGCCCACACGCACGCTTTCGGAGCGCGCGTACCGGCTGCTGCGTGACGACATCCTGGCGGGGCGTCTGGAACCCGGTTCCAAGCTCAAGTTGCAGGCGCTGCAAAAGCGCTACGGACTGGGCATCAGCCCCATCCGCGAAGCCTTGATGATGCTGTCCAACGAACGCCTGGCCGCCAACGAAGGCCAGCGCGGTTTCAGCGTGGCCGAGGTGTCGGCGGAAGACCTGGCCGACATCGTCAAGGCCCGCCGCCACATCGAAGGCATCCTGCTCAAGGAAGCCATCGAAAACGGCGACGACGAGTGGGGCGCCGCCATTGCCGCGGCCTACTACAAGCTGGCGCGCACGCCGCTGCCCAGCGACACCAGCGACGACGAAGCCATTGAACGTTTCGAGCGCGCTCACCGCAATTTCCATCTGGCCATGTTGAGCGGCGCGCGGTCTCCGTGGCTGCTGCGCATCGACGAACAACTGGTCGCGCATTCGGAACGGTATCGCCGCATCCGCCTGCTGCATGTCGAAGGCGTGCAGTCGTCGTCGGCGTACGAAACCCGTGAAGAAGACAATGTGGTGGCCGAACACGAACGGCTCATGCAGGCGGTGCTGGACAAGAACCTGCCTGCCGCGTTGGCGTTGCTCGACCAGCACATTGGTGACACCGGACGGCTGGTGGCGGATTACCTGGGATACGACGGCAAGGGCGCGCCCCGCCACTGCAAAACCATCATCGCGTGCGCCTTCCCGCCGGCCGGCGGCGTCGTCATCGCCTGACACCGCGCCCGTGCCTGCGCGAGAGCGCAAGCCGCGCAACCGCAACGCGGCCAGTCCCGCCTGATAAAAAAAGCCACGCAGTGCGTGGCTTTTTTACGTCTTTCCCAAGTTTCCTGGCCAGTCCGTGCGTCACCTGCTGTCCCTAGCAAACAGGTGACGCACGCTGCCGTGGCGCGCGCGGACGACGCGCGCCCACGCTCATTGCGCGGCCGGTGCGCCGAACGCCACGAGTTCGATTTTCATGCCAGGCACCACGAGTTGCACCGCGGCGCTCGACCGGCTGGGGTAGGGCGCGGTAAAGAACTCGCGGTAGATGCCGTCGATGACTTTCATGTCCTTGACGTCGGTCATGTAGATCAGGACCTGGGCCACATCGGCCAGCGTGCCGCCACCGGCTTCCATGGCCTTTTGCAGATTCTGAAAGGTCAGGCGTGCCTGGTCTTCGATCGGCCCGGTGTCGATGCTTCCGTCATCCCGCACCGGCCCGGCCGACGTGAAGATCACGCCATTGGCGCGCACGGCCCACGAAAAGGGTTGGCCCACATCGGGCAGATTGACGTCGAGGACTTCTTTCATGAGTCGGTGTTCCGTACGAGTTGATCGAGGTCAGCGTACCACTGGTCCGCGGGGTCCCGCAGGGTCAGGTGCGTGTCGAAATGGGTCATGCCGGCGCGCATGGTCAGCGTCGTTGAGGCAGGCTGCGCCGCCAGCAGGCGCGCCGTGCGGCGGTTCGACAGGATCACGCGCGCGCTGTCGTTTTCGCCGTAGCTCAGGCGCATCGGCACCCGGTTGCCGCGCGTCCAGCTGATCGGGCTCATCATTGCGTCGTCATACCGGTCGGACAGCACCGCCGTGTATACGCGATCATCCAGGCTGCCGGGTTCGGGCGACGTGTGATGCAGGTCCAGGATGCCGCTGATCGGCAGGCAGCCGCGGATCGATGCCGCAGGCACGCCCACCTGTTCCAGCGCGTCCGGCTGCAACGCCGTCATCATGGCCAGATGGCCACCGGCCGAATGGCCGCTCAGGTACATGCGCGTGGCGTCGATGCCATGCGATGCGCCGTGCGCCACCAGATGCGCCAGCATCGCGCGGCAGTCGTCGATCGGCGCCGGCATGGGGTAGTCCGGCGCCAGGCGATAGGTGGGTGCGACCAGCACCATGTTCAGCCGCGCCACCTGCGACGCCATGAAACCGGTGAATTCCTTGTAACCATTGGTCCACCCGCCACCGTGCCAGAACACCAGCACAGGCAGGCCTTGCGCGTCCATCGGGGCAAACACGTCATACCGGTGGGCAGCGTCCGGACCATAGGCCAAGTCACGCGTGATGACGAGGTCATCGGATACCTCGGCTGACCACGCAAGTGCTTGATCTGCATAGTCTTCCGCGGCTTTGAACGGAAGGGGAGGTTGCGGGGCCAGAGTGAAAGCGATGAGCCGGGTCAAGGAAGTCATCCAGTCGAAAAGACGCCATATGGTGATTCAAAAATATGGCTAGCGCAATAATTTATATTTTCTTCATAAACTTATATTGACACTGTCGTTACAGAAAACAGAGAATAAAGATCAGCAAGCCGGCACTCACTCTTCGCGCCGGCCACCCCTTCCTGTCTCTTGCATTGTTCCTCTGGAGTCTGTCGATGAGTCGCCACACGTTGTCCCTGCTGTGCAAGCGCACACTCGCAATGGGTCTGGTCGCCACTGCCGCCGCGGCACTGGCTGCGCCCGCCGCGTATGCGCAACAGCTCGTCCGCATCTCGGCGGCGTCGATTGACACGGACGCGCTCAGCAAGTCGCTCGTGACCTTCAAGGACACGCTGGAAAAGTCGGCGCCCGGGCGTTTCGACATCAAGGTCTACCCGGCCAGCACGCTGTTCAAGCAAGGCACCGAAGTGCCCGCCATGCAGCGCGGCAACCTCGAAATGAGCACGATGACCACGTTCGAGGTCGAACAGCAGATTCCCGAATTTTCCGTGTTCAGCACCGGCTATCTGTTCCGTGACTACGGCCACATGAAAGCCGTATTCGCCAGTCCGATCGGAGCCGAGTACGCCAAGAAGGTGGAAGAGGTCATGGGGATCAAGATCCTGCAACCCTTCTACCTGGGCACCCGGCAGGTCAATCTGCGCAAGGCGCGCGACGTGAAGGGACCGGACGACCTGAAAGGCGTGAAGCTGCGCGTGCCGGGTGGACCGGGCTGGCTCGCCCTGGCGCGTGGCCTGGGGGTCAGCCCGACGCCGATGGCCATGCCCGAGGTCTATCTGGCCCTGAGCACCGGCACCATCGACGGCCAGGAAAATCCCTTGTCGATCATGCGCGCCAACAAGCTGGAAGAAGTCACGCAGCAGATCGTGCTGACGTCGCATCTGGTGCAGCCCGTCTTTTTGGCGATGGCCCTGCCGATCTGGAACAAGCTGTCGGCCGACGACCAGGCCAAGGCCATGGCCGCCGCCAAGGTCGCGGCCGACGCCAACGACAAGGCCCGCATCGCCGAAGAAAAAAGCATTGTCGACGAACTGCAGGCCAAGGGCCTGAAGATCGCGCGGCCGGATACCGCCCTGTTCCGCAAGGCCGTGATGGCGCAATACGAATCGTCGGGCCTGAAAGCCAAATGGCCCGCCGGCATGTATGAACGCATCGAACAGGTGAAGTAATGGAAGACGTCGAACGCACGCCGCCGGGTGCGATCGAACGCGCGGGGCTGGGTGTGCGCCGGGTGTTCGAGGTGCTCGGTGTCGCGCTGCTCGCTCTCGTCCAGCTGACCTTCATGTACGGCGTTATCAGCCGCTACGTGTTCCACCGTCCGGTGGAATGGGCAGACGAGATCGTGATCGTGACCTACCTGTGGTCGATGTTCCTGGCCGCTGCGTTCACGGTCACGCTCAAGGAAAACGTGGCGTTCGACATGATCTATACGGCGCTGCCGGCCAAGGGCCAGCGCGTCATGCTGCTGGCCGGCTCGGCGCTGGTTGCGCTGTTGCTCGCCTGGGCGACCCCGGCGGTGTATGCCTATGTGGCGTTCCTGACCCGTGAACGGACGCCCGTCCTTGAGTGGCCCCTGAACGTGGTCTATAGCTGCGTCGTCGTGTTCTTCGTCGTGACCGTGGTCCGCGAGCTCTGGCGCTGCGCGGTGTTGATGACGCCCAAGTGGCGCGAGCACCTGTGACCGCCTTGCCTTCCTACGCCGAGAGCCGTGAATGAGCCATTCTTTCCTGTTGATGATCGTGGTGTTCTTCGTGCTCGCGCTGGTGCGCGTGCCGTTGTCGCTCGCGATGATAGGCAGCAGCGTCGTGTACTTCATCGTGACGGGCCAGGACCTGGGCCTGATCGCCGACCAGATGATGAACTCGCTCATGAGCAGCTATGTGATGCTGGCCGTGCCGATGTTCATCCTGGCCGCCAACATCATGAACGCGGCCACCATCAGCGACCGTCTGTGGGCCGCGGCCAATGCCATTGTCGGCCGCGCGCAGGGCGGGCTGGCGTACGTGTCCGTCCTGCTGCTGATCGTGTCGTCCAGCATGACGGGCAGCGCGATCGCCGATGCGTCGGGCGCCGGCATGATGTCCGTGCGGATGATGAAAAAAGTCGGCGGGTATCCCCGGGGCTTTGCGGCTGCCGTGGTGGCCGCCGGGTCGACCGCCGCATCCGCGATTCCGCCTGCGATCCCGCTGGTGATCTATGCGCTGATCTCGGGCGCGTCGGTGGGCGCGCTGTTCCTGGGCGGCCTGCTGCCCGGCATCCTGATGGGTGCGGCGCTGATGGCCGTCATCTACTTCCTGGCGCCGCGGATGAACCTGCCGCGTGGCGAGGCCGTGCCGCGTCGGGACCTGCCCAAGGTGTTCGCGCAGGCGATCATTCCGATGACCCTGCCGGTAGTGCTGCTGGGCGGTATCTGGGCCGGCATCTTTACGCCGACCGAAGCCGCTGCCGTGGCGGGCGGTTATGCGCTGCTGCTGGGCCTGTTCGTGTATCGCGCGCTCAATCCCAAGGTGCTGTTCGCGGTGTTTGCGGAATCGTCGCGCGCGTCCGCCGTGGTCATGCTGCTGATCGCCGGCGCCTACGTCACCAACTATGTGGTGACGGCCGAAGGCCTGGATCGCATGTTCCTGACGTGGGTCCAGAGCCTGGGCCTGGGCCCGGTCGGATTCTTCCTGACGGTGAACGTGCTGCTGCTGGCCATGGGCATGCTGTTCGATACCGGCGTGCTGCTGCTGGTGGTCATTCCGATCCTGATGCCGACGGTCAAGGCGCTGGGTATCGACCTCGTGCATTTCGGCGTCGTGATCGTTATCAATCTAATGATCGGCTTGTCAATGCCGCCGCACGGCATGTTGCTGTTCGTCCTCAGCGCGCATTCGAAAACGCCTGTGGGTGAGATTTTCAAGGCAATCTTGCCCTTCATTGCCGCATTGTTGGCAGTATTGCTGTTGATGACACTGGTGCCGCAAACCGTGCTCTGGTTGCCGCAGCTGTTTGGTTATTGAGCTTGTGAAATCGTGCCTGTGCGGCAGGTCGGGGGGCCTGCCGCACTCCCGGAAATAACGATGTTTCCTTGGTACAGAGGCGGTTCGAACCGCTCGCCCCTATCGGATTATTTCTTGGTCCTTGCAGTTCCTGGCACGATTGGCGGACATCCGGTCCGCCCATCGTCGACTTGTCCTTATCAGTTCACGATCGGAGAAATCGAGTGAAAAAGCTCACGCTTCCCTTGGCCGTCCTGGCCGCCTTGTCTGGCAACGCCGCGTTCGCACAAAGCAACGTCACCCTGTACGGCCTGATTTCGGAAGGCTACGTCTACACCAACAACGTCGGCGGCAAGAGCATGTCCGAGCTGAAGGGCAACCTGCAGCAGGGCTCGCGCTGGGGGATCCGCGGCAGCGAAGATCTGGGCAACGGGAACAGCGCCATCTTCACGCTGGAAAGCGGCTTTTCGCCAGACACCGGCACGTCGGCCCAGGGCAACCGCCTGTTCGGCCGCGCCGCCGTCGTCGGCCTGTCGAACAAGACCTGGGGTACCGTGACGGTCGGCCGCCAGGCTGATGCCATGTCGCAGACTTTGCAGGGCTACGAGTCGGCCATCCAGATCGCCGCCACCGGCACCCACATCGGTGACAACGACAACTTGTTCCCGACCTTCCGTATCAACAACTCGGTGCAATATTCGGGTCAGTTCGGCGGCCTGGGTTTCAAGACCGTGTACGGTTCGTCGGACCGCGCCGGCGCCCCCAGCGACAACCGCAGCTTCAGTGCTGGCGCCACCTGGGCGCAAGGCCCCTGGGCGGTCAGCGCCGCCGTGCACGACATCCGTCGTCCGAGCAGCGCGACCAACGCGGCCGGCGCCGTCACGCTGGACTACGGTGCGTTCTCGCCGTTCATCACCAGCCCGGTGTCGGGTGCGGGCGTGGCACGCCAGACCGCCAGCGGTGCAGGCGGCTCGTACGCCCTGACCGCGGGCACCAAGGTGTCGTTGCTGTATACGCACACCGAATTCAAGTACATCGACAACACGGGCTTGAAGCTGTCGAACTATGAAGCGTCGATCACCAGCTTCGTGACGACCAACACCCAGCTGGGCGCAGGCTATGTGTTCACCAATGGCAAGTACGACAGCAACGGCAACAAGCCGAAGTGGCATCAGCTGAACCTGGCCGCCGACTACTTCTTCTCGAAGCGCACCGACGTGTACCTGGTCGGTCTGTATCAGAAGGCTGCTGGCGACGCGCAATACGCGCAGTTGTTCACGACCGGGCCGTCGGACTCCAAGTCGCAGGCGCAGTTGATCGCAGGCATCCGCCACAAGTTCTGATCGGATTGTCCGCTGTGCTTTCTGCTTGAACAAATGCCGGCGATGCCGGCATTTGTACTGGTAAATCGGTAACAAAACAGCCTACGCACTCACCGTAGCTCCGAGAACGCCGTCATACACTACGCGGCAAGCTTTTTTCTCTTCTCGGATGCACGAATGCCTCAGTTGCCCTGGTACGTCTACGTACTCTTGGCCATCATTGCCGTCTTGGGATGCTGGCTGCTGCTGCCGGCACGCAAACCGAATCCCCGCGATCGCGATACCTTCCGCCGCAGTTCACCTGCCACGGCGGCAACGGGCGAGCGCGCGCGTCAACTGCTTCCCGGATTGATCCACGCCGTCGACTTCGGCGCCACCGTCGACAGCCTGAGCACGGGCGTGAAGCGCGCCCGGGTGGCCAGTGCCTTGAACGACTGGTGGAACATCGGCAGCACCGAGCAGGCGCAGTCCACATTGGGCTGGCTGCTGCAGGAAGGGCACCGCGCGGTCTGGCCGCATGTGTGGCGCATCGCCACGTCCGAGCCGGTCGAAAACTGGACGGCGTCGGTCTATGCGATCCGCCAGAAAGTGGATCGCGACCAGATCCAGGAATATCTGAACCACCTGGCTGAGACCCTGCCGGGCTTGCAGGAGCAGGGTGTCGTCCAATCCAGCGACGATCTGGCGCGCGGCATCGTGGCGTGGGACATGAGCCGCGCGATCATGGTGGCGCGCATGTGCTACGACTGCAAGCTGATCACCGAGCCGCAGGCCTGGGAAGTGATTGCCTATGCGTCGGCGGCCGTCTCACACAGCCTGTCGTCGTGGGAAGACGTGGCCAAGAGCACGGTGATCGGCCGGGCGATGTGGACCGGGCAGGGCGCCCCGCTGACGGAGCTGACCGCCATTGCGGCCCAATGCCGGAATGACCCGGCCAGCCCGTGGACCACGACGCCATTCAAGGCGACGCCGACGGAAGTGTGAAGCAGGGCGCAGGCGCATCAACACAAAGGCCGTTCCAGTGGAACGGCCTTTGTGTTTGCAGCGAGGGAATCGTCGACCCCCCCACTGTCCGTGCTTATTCGCCGACGGTACTCGAGAAGTCCCGCACCACATGCACGACCCGCTGCGCGCCCAGACGCATCTGCTCGATCGCGGCGCCGGCTTCGTGCGCCAGGACCACGCCCTGTTCGACTTCGTCCAGGCTGCTGTTCATGCTTGTGACGGCGGCGCGTGTGTCGACCTGCACGCGGTCCACCGTACCGGCGATTTCGGTCGTGGAATTGCGGGTGCGTTCAGCCAGCTTGCGCACTTCGTCGGCCACCACGGCAAAGCCGCGGCCGGCTTCGCCAGCCCGTGCCGCTTCGATGGCGGCATTCAGCGCCAGCAGGTTGGTGCGATCGGCGATTTCCTTGATCGTGGCGACGATGGCGCCAATCCGTTCCGAATGCGCGCCCAGGTTCGACACCTGGCCCGATGCGTCTTTGACCATGGACGAGATGGCGCGCATCTTGTCGACGGTTTGCTGGATGACCTGTTCGCCATTGTTGGACAGGGCTTCCGTTTCCAGGGAGATGCGGTAGGCGCTGGCGGCGCTGTCCTTCTCGGCCTGCAGGCGCTTGATGCGTTCGGTCACGTCGGTCGCGAACTTGACGACCTTGATCGGGCGGCCGTCGGGGTCCAGCACCGGGTTGTAGGTCGCTTCGAGCCACACGGTTTCGCCGCGCTGGTTGACGCGTTCGCACTGGCCCGAGAAAAAGGCGCCGGAATTGAGACGTTCCCACAGCTGCGCGTATTCGCGGCTGGCGGTGTATTCCGGTGTGCACAGGATGTTGTGATGTTTGCCACGCACGCCGTCCAGCGTGTACCCCATGGCTGACAGAAAATTGTCATTTGCCGTCAGGATCGTGCCGTCCATCCCGAATTCAATCACCGCCATCGACCGGCCCAGGGCTTCGGTCACGCTACGCAACATGCCGGATTCGCGCACGCGCTCGGTAATGTCGGACGCGACCTTGACGATCTTGACCGTGCGGCCGGCGTCGTCCAGCACCGGGGAATAGGTGGCTTCGAGCCAGATCGGCGCGCCGGATTTGTTCATGCGCGAGAAGCGGCCCTGCATCGGTTCGCCCTTGCGCAGGCGGTTCCAGAAGTCGGCGTAGTCGGCGCTGGCCGCGTATTCAGGGTGGCACAGCGTGCGGTGATGGCGGCCCTGCAGTTCTTCCACGCGATAGCCCACGCTGGAGGCGAAGCGGGCGTTGCACCGGAGGATGACCCCGTCGGTGCCAAATTCCACCATCGCCATCGACGCGTCCAGCGCGTCGTGCAGGGCGGTGAAGTGCTGGAGTTCGTTCTGTGTTTGCGCAAGTTGCGCTTTGGTCTTGTTATTGAACATGGTGCGTGGCTTTTTCTACAGTTCTGATTCGGTGGGAGCGCTTCGGCTGAGGATCTTGACCTGGGTGATGCACATGTAGCCGACGCCATACACGTTGCGCAGCTGCAGTTCGGGCGTGCCATGGCCTTTCAGTTTCAGGCGCAGGCGGTGGATCATGGTGTCGAGCCGGTGCGGATCGTAGGCGTCGGGCGATTCGCCCAGGGCAATGATCAACGCGTTGCGGCTGACGGGCATATGGCTGCTGTTCACGAGGGCCGACAGCAGGCGGCTTTCGCCTTCGGTGACGTCGATCATGCGGCCTGCCGGCGAACAGAGCCGGCGCGCGGGCGGGTCGTAGCTCCAGCCGGCGATGTCTTCGGGCGGGGCCGCTTCGACCAGGCGCAGGCGGCGCGACAGAGCCGACAGCGTGGCCACCAGTTCGGCCAGCTTGACCGGCTTGGTCAGGTAGTGGTCGGCGCCCGCGCTGAGGCCATGCACGCGGTCCTGGCTGCGCAGGCGGCCGGTCAGCATCATGATGCCCATCTGCGGCGCGGCGGCCCGCAGGCGCGCGACATGGTTCAGGCCATTGCCGTCGGGCAGGTTGGCGTCGAGGATCAGGATGTCGGGCGCGCCGGCCTGCATCAGGGTATCGAGCTCGGCAAGCGTGCTCATGTCCTTGACCTCGTAGCCCAGCTGGGAAAGATGATCGGCGACAGTATTGCGCCAGTCATCCTGATCTTCGACGATTACGACGCGCATGATGAGGACTCCGACGTGCGTGGCGCGGAAAGCGTGAGCGATGAAATGTGCACGGCCAAAACGACTCCATTAGGGGCGATCGAATCTCGTTGGAAGGGCCCGGAAAGACCATGCTGCCAGAGACGTGGAAACTATATAGCTCATCCATTTTGGTGAATGTTCACGAATATTCACCCAGCATGAAGGCCCCGGAAATGCTGCTGCAGCAGGCGTATGGCGTTGCCTACGGCGTGGCAGGATGTGCTCCTGAGGATTAACGACCCGACTTCGCACTCGCATAGTTGTAAGAATACTTACCCATTCACGCATCTGCCGTTGTTGCCGCGCTGCACTCCCGATCCGCCGTGGTGCAGGTTATTGAGCGTCCACCTCGCGGCAGCCGAGCCGCCGGAGAGGCTGTCGGGCGGCCAGACGGTAACAGTGCGTGGGAATCGCTAAATATCATCGGCGCCTTGCCGTTATACGTGTGACTGGCGATCTTGCTTCGCTGCGACTCACCCCGGGCAGGCAGCTCGTCGTGAGCCTTCCTGCCGCCCTGTAGCTTATGCATTCTCATCTGCAAGACGTCCTTTCCCCGCCGCTCGCCGCTCTGGAGCAGGCGATCGATTTCCTTGCGCGTATCGACGCGCGAGGGCGCTTTACCTATGTGTCGGAGCCGGGGCTGGCGTTTATCGGGTATCACCGCGAATACCTCAAGATCGTCACGCTGGCCGATCTGGTGCCGGCCAACGAACAGGCGATCCTGAACGCCACGCTGGAACGGGTGCGGCTGACGCGGGAAATGCAGCGCTGCACCCTGCACCTGGTCAAGACGCTGACCTACCCGCAGCTGGTCGAACTGCGGATCCTGCCCGACGTGTCGCAGCCGGGCGAATGGCTGGTGGTCGCGCAGGACATGTCGACGTGGGCGGCCAAGGAAGAACGCCTGACCTACGAAATGCACCACGATGCGCTGACCGGGCTCGACAATCTGGCGTCGGCGCGCCGCGAGATCGAACGCGCCAAGCACGAAGCCAACGCCACCGAATCCCAGTTTGCGCTGCTGCTGATCGACGTCGACGAGTACTACCGCGTGAACCAGGCCTTTGGCTACGAAGCGGGCGACCTGGTGCTGGCCGAAATCGCCATGCGCCTGAAGTCCGCCGTGCATGCGCGCGAGTTCGTGGCGCGGTGCGACAGCGATTCCTTCCTGGTGCTGCTGCGGAACATTCCGGGCCGGGCCTACGTGCAGGAAGTCGCGCGCCGCATTTCGGACGCGATCCTGCAGCCCTACACGCATCACGGGCAGAACCTCCAGCTGTCCATCAAGATCGGCGCGGTGGTGTTTCCCGACGCCGCGAACGACAACGGGCAACTGCTGCGCCTGGCCGACGAAGCCATCGTGCAGGCGCGCAAGGAAGGCGGCAGCTCGTTCGCGTTCTATGCGCCGTACAGCCTGCCAGCGCGCACCGATACGCTCAAGCTCGAATCCGACATGCACAACGGCATCCGGAACGGCGAATTTTCACTGCACTACCAGCCGATCTACGATCCGTTCGACGAACGTGTGGTCGGGATCGAAGCGCTGATGCGCTGGCAGCATCCGGTGCATGGCGCGGTTCCGCCCGGCGTGTTCATTCCGCTGGCCGAATCCGCCGGGCTGATCGGTTTTCTGGGCGACTGGGCGCTGCGCAATGCCTGCATGCAGCTGATGCAGTGGGATCGCCTGGGCATCTACCTGGAATACGCCAGCGTGAACGTGTCGGCGCAGCAGTTCCGCGACACGCGCTTTCCGTCGGTCGTGCGCGACGCCGTGACGCTGACCGGCATTTCGCCGCGGCGCATCGTGCTGGAAATCACCGAAAGCGTGCTGATGCATGATCCGCTGCATGCCAAGGGCCTGCTCGAAGACCTGACCGCGCTCGGCATCCGCTTTGCGGTGGACGACTTTGGCACCGGCTACTCCAGCCTGGCGTACCTGCAGAGTTTTCCGCTGGCCACGCTCAAGATCGACCGCCGTTTCATTACCGACCTGCCCACGTCGCGCAACGATCAGGCCATCGTCGACGCCGTCGTGGGCCTGGCCAGGACGCTCGAATTGCAACTTGTCGCTGAAGGGGTGGAAACACAGGAACAACTTGGTATGCTCACGGCCCGCGGATGTCACCTCATACAGGGGTGGCTTATTTGCAAAGCGCTGCCCAGTGCCGAGTTGACGGAAAAATTCCAGCAAGGCATGCTCCGTACGCAGAAACAATGACATGCAGATGTCCATCTAATTGCAGTCCCTTATGCCGGATCCCCAAGACAAGAACGCAGTGATCAGGAAGTTGTGGCTGCGCATCAATGAGCGCGGCGACTTCCCGCTGTTGTCGAATTCCCTGCGGACGACCATCTCCGCGATGCAGGGTAACGACTACGATTTCACTGCCCTTGTCCAGGTCGTGCTGTCCGACTTCACCCTGACGCAACGCGTCATCCGCCTGGCCAACTCCGCCATGTACATGGCGTTTGGCGGCAACATCACGACGGTGTCCCGTGCGCTGATGGTGCTGGGCATGGAAGCGGTGGGGCACGTGGTGCTGGGCCTGAAGCTGGTCGATCACTTCCAGCAGACCGGCACCCGCCGCATCGAAGCCAAGATGGAACTGAACCGCACCATGCTGGCGAGTCACGTCGCCCGCAAGGTGAGCGAATCGCGCGATGTGCTGGCCAGCGAAGAAGCGGTGGTCTGCACGCTGATGCGCCAGCTGGGCAAGCTGCTGTGCCTGTTCTATCTTGAAAACGAGTGGAACCAGATCCGCGATCACGCGACGCGTGAAAACTGCGACGAAGAACTGGCCTGCGTGGCCGTGCTGGGCATCTGCTTCGAAGAGCTGGGCGAAGAAGTGGCCGAACGCTGGGGCCTGCCGCCGATCATCCGCGAAGGCATGAAGATGTTCGAAGCCGACCCGGATGCGGACCCGGACGTGCCGATTTCGGGCGCGACGTGGCTGCAGGCGATCGCCAGCTTCTCGACCCAGGTGTCGCACGACATGACGCTGCCCAGCGCCGATTCGATGGCGCGGGCGCAAAGCCTGAAACGCACGGCCCTGGAATACGGCAAGCTGCTGTCGGTGCCGCCTTCGGTGCTGATGGACATCGTCACGGGCATGGAGCGCGAGCAGGAAAGCCAGCAGTTCATCAAGGAAATCGACGACCTGCGGATGCAATCGGCGCTGGCCGAAGGCGACGCCGAACAGAACATTCGGTATGGGCTGGGTGACCTGCGGTCGCTGCCTTCCGAAAACGCGCTGGCGCCGGTGCTGAGCATGGCGTCGGAAACGGTTCTGGCCAGCTTGCGGCTGTCACGCACGATCGTGTTCGTGCGGGATGCGCGCAGCAATGTGTTCGAAGCCAAGATGGGTCTGGGGCCGCATACGAACGACCTGCTGCCCGACCTGCGTTTTGACGAATCCTTTTCGGTGGACGTGTTCCACCTGGCCATCACGAATTCGATCGGCATCTTCATCGAAAACGCGCGTGACCCCAAGTTCAGCGCGCACATTCCGGCGTGGTTCAAACGCCTGCTGCCTGACGCCGAAGCCTTTGTGCTGTTGCCGGTCGTGGCCGACAACCACCCGGTGGCGCTGATCTACGGCGACTGGAACAAGGTGGACCAGGTCCGCAAGATCCTGCCGCACGAAATGAAGGCGCTGAATGAACTGGCCAACGAGCTGGGGCGGTTCTTCCGGCACGCCACGACAGGGGTTGCTGCCCCGCTGTGATGACGTCACGGTTGCAGTGAATTCACCGCTGCAGTGACTTCACCCATGCAGTGAACTCATCCCTGCATTGACTACACAGCTCCAGTATCCGCCTGCTCCGGCTCCGGCCATTGCCGCATCACATTCCGCACGTCGTCCAGGCAGCCAATGAACAGGTCGACCAGCGCCGGGTCGAAGTGCCTGCCGCGCTGGTCCACCAGATAGGCCACTGCATCCGCTTCGCTCCAGGCCGACTTGTAGGGCCGCACGGTGGTCAGCGCATCGAACACATCGGCAATCGCCGCAATGCGGCCTTCCAGCGGAATGGCCTCGCCCTGCAAGCCGGCCGGATAGCCGCTGCCGTCCCACTTTTCATGATGCGTCAGCGCGATGCGCGCGGCGGTCGCCAGCAATCCATCGGCATGGTCCCCAATGATCTGGCCGCCGATGCGCACGTGGTCACGCATCACTTTCAGCTCGTCGGGATTCAGCGGGCCGGGCTTTTGCAGGATCGCGTCCGGAATGCCGATCTTGCCGACGTCATGCATCGGCGCGGCATGCAGAATGTCGTCGGCCTGCTGCGGTGTCATCCCGGCGGCCAGCGCCAGCAGGCGCGAATAGTGGCTCATGCGGATCACGTGCATGCCGGTTTCGTTGTCTTTGTATTCGGCGGCCAGGCCCAGGCGCTGCACGATCTGCAGGCGTGTGTCCTTCAGTTGCTGGACCTGCACCAGGGACAGATGCGTGCGCACGCGGGCTTTCAGGATTGGCGCGCTGACCGGCTTGGTGATGTAGTCGACCGCGCCCGCATCGAAGCCTTCCAGTTCGTCGTCGGCATCGGCCAGCGCGGTCACGAAAATGACAGGCACGTCTTTCAGCGCCGGCAGGGCCTTGAGCTGGCGGCACACGGCATAGCCGGTCACGCCGGGCATCATCACGTCGAGCAGGATCAGGTCCGGTCGCTGCTGCTGCGCCAGTTCCAGTGCGCGCACGCCGTCTTTGGCGAACACCAGCCGGTAGTCGGCCTGCAGGATCTGCCGCAGCAGATGCAGATTGGTGGCTTCGTCGTCGACCGCCAGGATCAGCGGGGCATGGCTTGCGGGGGCGGGCATCAGGAAGCGTCCTCGTGCGGAGCCGACAGGCGTTCAAGCAGCGCGTCCAATTCCGCGGCCGCCGACGCAAAGTCGAAGTTGTCGGTCAGGTATTGCAGTCGCGCC
>JGI20283J15916_100086_pt1 | contig 43034 bp, 31 predicted proteins | sample Plalitdecfosmids_FD_15916 | JGI IMG/M metagenome (IMG submission 15916) | reverse complement strand
CCACTCGGCGATGGTCTTCATGCCCAGGTTCACCGCCAGGCTGACGATGGCCTCGACGATCGCCACGTTGGCGGGATGGGCGTTGATGTTGACGATGAAGCTGCCGTCGATCTTGAGCACGTCGGCCGGCAATTCCTTCAGATACGAGAACGAGGTGTAACCGGCGCCGAAGTCGTCCAGCGCCACCTTGACGCCGAAGGCGCGCACCTGGTCGATGAAGCGGCGCGTGTTGTTCAGGTCGTGCAGCGCCACGCTTTCCGTGATTTCCATGCACAGGCGGCTCGCCACATGGGCGTAGCGCGACAGAATTTCGAACGTGTCCGCAACAAAACGCTCGTCGTTCAGCGACGCGCCCGACAAGTTCATGCAGACGAAGCGGGTGTTGCGCAGCGAGCCCAGGTTGTCTTCGATCCAGGCCAGCACCGTCGACAGCACCCAGCGGTCGATCATGCTCATGCGCCCGCTTTTTTCGGCGGCGGCGATCAGCGGACCGGCCGGGCCGACGCGCCCGTCGGGGCCGTGCATGCGCAACAGCACCTCGAAATTGAGCGATTCGTGCGGCGACACCAGCGACATGATCGGCTGCATCTCGAGGAACATGCCGTCGGTCGCGTTCGGACCGGCCAGGCGCTCGACCAGGTCCAGCTCGACCGCGCGCTCCTGGAAGGCGTTCGAGCCGCGCTCGTACACCACCAGGCCGTCGCTGTGGCCGCCCTTGGCTTCGCGGCAGGCGCGGTCGGCGGTCGAGACCGCGTCCTTGATCGCCATCCCCGGCGAGACTTCGATCAGGCCGACCGAGCCGCGCACGTGGAACGCCTTGTCGCCGACCCGGTACGGCGTGCCGCCGATGCGGTCGACGATGCCGCGGCAGATCAGCGTCGCCAGCGGAATCGCGGTGTCCGGCATGACGATCACGAACTCGTCGCCGCCGACGCGGCCGATCTTCTGGCCGCCGGCCAGCGTCAGTTCCATGCGTTCGCAGACCTGCTTCAAGACCTCGTCGCCGGCCGCGTGGCCGAACAGATCGTTGATCAGCTTGAAGCGGTCCAGGTCGATGTAGGCCAGCGCCAGCGGCTTGCCGGCGCCGAGCGACTGCACCGCGGTCTCGAACATCTTTTCGACGCCACGGCGGTTGAAGACCTTGGTCAGCGGATCGTTGTTGGCCATGAAGCGCAGCTGCTCGTTGGCCTCGTATTTTTCGGTGACGTCCTGCAGCACCGCCTCGATGCGCCCGCGCGCGAGGGTGGCGCTGACCATGAAGCGCTGGCTGCCGTCGCGGCTGGCGATCTGCATCTCGGCTTCGCTTTCCATGTGCACCTTTTCGTGCAGCTCGAGCCAGAAGCTTTCGGCGAAATACTGTTTCCAGCTGGTGCGCCCGGGGACGATGGCGGTGATGTCGAGCATCTTGCGCAGCGCTGGATTCGCGCTCAGGAAATGGCCGTACATGTCGAGCGTGAACAGGCCGACCGGCATCGCTTCGAAGGCTTGCTGCAGTTTTTCCTGGGCTTCCATGCGCTTTTCGGTCTCGATGCGCATTTGCTCGGCGACCGCGAGCGCGGCCAGCAGGCTCGAGGCCAGCGCCGCAGTCACGCTGTTGATCACGTCGACGATCTCGCGCATGCCGAGCGCGGCCGCGACCACTTCGGCCAGCGAGGACAGGAAGGTCACCGCAAACGAAGCCGCAAACCACATCGCCACCCGGTTGCGCGAACGCAGCATGCTGGCCGCCAGGCCGAGCGTCATCAGCGCCAGGCCGAAGGCGACGACGCCCCACATCAGCGGCAGGAACATGCGGTAAGGCAGCACCAGCGCGCATGCCAGGAACGGCAGGCACACCCATTGCGAGAAGCGCAGCAGCGGGCCGAAGCGGGTGTTCGAGAGTTCCGCGCCGAACAGCGTCTGGTACAGCGTCAGCGTGGACATCGCATACAGGGCGATCGTCACGGCGCGCAGCAGCAGCAGCCAGTCGTGCGGCACGGCCTGGCCCAGCCACTGGAAATCCCAGCCGGCCGACAGCGCGCCGACGCGCAGGTTGAGGATCAGCCAGCCGGCGAACTGCACGTACAGCACCTGGCGGTTGATCAGCGCGGTCAGCAGGATGAACACGGTCAGCACGATCATGCCGCCGTCGAGCAGGCCGGACTTGCGGTGGAATTGGTGGATCGATTTTTCGAGCTGGCCGGCCGGCCATTGCAGCACGGTCAAGTGGGCCGGCCCGACGAAGCCGACGCGGCACAGCACGCGCTCGACACCGGCGGAAAGATGCAGCGCGAAACCGGACTTGGCCGCGGCCATGGCGCCGTGCGCGCCCGCGCGCGAGGCGTCGCCCAGCGGCGCCAGGGTGCGGCCATCCCAGCATGCGACGTCGATGGCGTGGCGCGAAGGGAATTCGATATCGCCGTCGGGCGCGCCGGCCGGTCCGGCCTTTTGCTGGAAAGCGCGGGCGGTAAAACTGAACCACACCGGCGCCTCGGACAGCTGGGTGTCGTAGGACTCGACCGGCGGACGCAGCGACAATTGCAGCAGCGCCTGCGCCGGGCTGAGCGGCAGGTTCGCCGCCAGCACCTGCATGCCGAGCTCTTCATCGCCGCCGGAAACGTAATGCTGCTGCCAGGTTACCAATGCGATGAGCGACAAGATCGCAATGCCAACCGGCACGATATAGATGGCAAAAAATCGCAAAACGACATCCAGGACACGCTGGGCCAGCGAGGGTGCCGTTTTTTTACGCGATACGATGAAAGGCTTGAGCATAGGTGACGATCGGCAGGCGGTGTGTCCGCCCCCAGGTCACCCTGCCAGCGGCATCAATCCGCCAGCATACAGCGTGCAACAAATGCCGTCATGCAATTTTTGTTTTACGCCAACGCAAAGCACGCGCTTGCAACACTTGCGGTATTTTGACGCGCCGCAGAGTGTGTCTTCGGCGCGACCAGGCGGGCACGTTGCACGATGTCGATGTCGGGGTGATGCGTGTGGCGGAAGAAGCCCAGCAGGGGATGCTTGGCGGCGCTCCAGCGCTGCTCGCCGGTGCCGATCTCGAACGACATCACGCGGTGCGGGATGTTGCCGACGTGACGCAGCGGGACCATGTCGCCGCCTTCGAACACGTCCGCGAACAGCAGCTGCTCATACTGGCGGTCGATCGGGGCGCGGCCGGTCACGACGGCGTAATCGATGCCGTTTTCCTCGCAATAATCGAAGCAGGCCTTGATCAGTGCAATCTTGACAATGCGGCCGATACGGCCCTCGCCGATGCCCAGGCGCGTCACTTCCGCCAGGCGGCGGCCCTGCAGCCAGGATGGCAGTTCGACCGAATCCTCGACGTGCAGCGCGCGGTGGAAATTGGTCTGGATGCGCGCCGTGCCCAGCGCCGAGCCGTCCAGCTTCGATTCGGCCAGCAGCACGACGGCGTCATCTTCGTAGTCGCAGGCTTCCGGGAGTTCCAGCGTACGGGCGAATTCCGGCACGTGGCGCGCATACGCGGCGTGACGGATCTGCACGGCTTTCAACAAGCTGTCCTCGGTCTCGACGCGGCGGATGGTGAAGGGCAAACGCTCCGTCGACTTGGCTGCCTTGGCGTCGGCCTCTACGGCGATGGAAGAGCGCGTCTGGATTGCTGGGAAAACAATGCTGCTCGATTCCATGAGGATTTCCTTGATTGACTATTGATAAATTGCTTCGTGTGTTGATTATTATCAATGCTTCTAAGAAATCCTAAACGCGGAGCAGGCATGCTTTTCACCCTTATTTCTTCGTCAAGAATGTTATCGAATTTCCTTTAAGAAATAACAACGCCTGTCCTGGCAGATTACAGCCGCCGCGCCGTGCCCGCTACGCGGATCGAACTGCCCGGCGCCGGCGGGATGTCGGCGTGCAGGCGCGAACGCATGCCCATGTCCTCGCCCTGCACCACGTCGATCGCGCCGCCATGCGGCCAGCCGAGATCGCGCAGGTAGCCGGCCAGGGCCGCGGTGCCGGCGCCGGTGGCCGGGTCTTCGTACACGCCGCCGATGGCGAACGGATTGCGGGTATGGAACAGCTGCGGCGTCTCGGCCCAGGCCAGCACGATGGTGCACAGGCCATGCGCCGCCATCAACGCCCGTCCGGCCTCGAGTTCGTAATGCATGGCCGCCAGCAGCGCGCGGCTGGCCAGGGCGATCACCAGGTGGTCGGCGCCGGCATGGGCGAACCCGGGCGGCAGGCGCGGATCGAGGTCGGCATCGCGGTAGCCGAACAGCGCCAGCGTTTGCGCGACCAGCGCCGGATCGGCCGGGCGGCTGTGGGTCGGCGGCGATTGCAGCGCCGCGCCGGTCAGCTCGACGTGGGCGCCGACCGCCTGGTAATCGCGCCGGCCTTCGACCGTGATCGCGGCGCGGTTCAGCGTGAGCGGATAGACGCCGTCGCCGTATTCGCGCGCCAGCACGGCGCCCAGGGCGATGGTGGCGTGGCCGCAGAACGGCACCTCGGTCGCGGGCGAGAAGTAGCGCACGCGCCAGCCCGCGCCATTCGCCTGTGGCGCGGCGAATACGGTCTCGGAAAAGCCGACCTCGCGGGCCAGCTGCTGCATCTCGGTATCGAGCGGCAGCTGGGCGCCGATCCAGACGCCGGCCGGGTTGCCGCCGCTGACGCCGTCGGAAAAGGCGGCAACGCGCTGGATGGCGGCGCCGCTGGCGCCTGCTGTCTGGGTAGGGATCAAGCCAATCTCCTGATGCGTTGGCGCCGCTGAGCGCAGGGAGCTCATATGATAGTGCGCCGCCGCCGATCGTGCATGCGCCTGCGCGGGCGCGGGACCGGGGCCGGCCGCAAACCCGCGGCGCATATCCATGATCCTGCTCAGTTCGGGCATGCGCGGCTCCCGTAAGCTGGCCTTGTTCCCGACTTTACCGACCCGGGTTTCAGGAGGTTTGCATGCCGGCATCGACACGCCTGCTCCCGTTTCTACTGACGCTGCTGCTCGCCCTCGCCCTGGCGGCGCCGGCAAGCGCCGCATCGGCTTACCCGTTGCACGCGGCCGCTGCGCCCGGCGCCGCCGCCGGCCCTGCCCCGCTCATCGACATCGACGTCGGCATCGACAAGGTGGCCGGCACCGACTGGGACCCCGATGCTGCCATGGCCCGCGACGACAGCGCCCGGCTTCCCCTGACGGCCTGCCGCTTCAATGGCGACTGCGTCGCGGTGCGGTTCGATCCGCGCTCCCCGCTGCCGGAGCCGGGCGGCCTGGCGATGCTCGGGTTCGGCCTGGCGCTGGTCGTGCTGCGCGGCCAGCGCCAGGCCAACATGACTTTCCGCACGGAGTGAGCGTCGCAGCAGCAACAGCAGCCCTGCCGCTGCACCCGCCCAAGACCGGTTCAGAAGCCCGGCGGACGCTCATGCATCGCGCCGGTCGCGCGCTCCAGCGCCAGGCCGACTTCGCCGATCGTGCCTTCGTCGAACAGCCGGCCGATCAGGGTCACGCCATGCGGGACGCGGCGCGGCGGGTTGAAGGTCGGCAGCGGCTGGGCCGGATTCGGCGCCCAGTCGCTGCGCGCCTGCGCTACCTCGACGAAGCCGGTACGCAGCGTCAGCGACGGGTGGCCGGTAAAGTTCGAAATGGTCAGCATCTCGTCGCGCATCGACGGCACGATCAGCAAATCGACCTCGTGCATGATGCGCGCCATCTCGAGCGCGACCTTGCGCCGCAAACGGTCGCCCTGCACGAAGTCGACGGCCGACAGGAAGCGCGCTTCGCGAAACAGGTTGGGCCAGGCGTCCGGCACCTGCATCTTCAGCTGGTCGGCGCGTCCGTCCAGCGTGATCTCCTCGAACGCGGCGGCCGCTTCGGCAAACAGCACCGTGTTGAGCGACTGGTAAGGCCAGTCAGGCAGCGTCACCGGCACCGCTTTCAAGCCCATCCTCTGCAACGCGGCCAGCGCGGCGCGGTCGATATCGGTCGCCGGCGCTTCCTTCATCCAGTCGGCAAAATAGCCGACCTTCAAGCCGGCCACTTTCGCGCCGGCATCGAAGTCGAGCCTGGCCGGGCGGCCGGCAACGTCACCCGCGTCGACGCCGGAGATCGCCTGCAGCACCAGCATCGCATCTTCGACGCTGCGCGTCATCGGCCCCAGCTTGTCGAGCGACCAGCACAGCGTCATGGCGCCGGTACGCGGCACCCGGCCGTAGGTCGGGCGCAGGCCGGTCACGCCGCAGCGCATCGACGGGCTGACGATGCTGCCGCCGGTCTCGCTGCCGATCGAAAACGCCACCAGCGCCGCCGCGGTCGCCGCACCCGGGCCGGCGCTGGAGCCGGAAGCGCCCTCCTCGAGCAGCCACGGGTTCACGGTCTGGCCGCCGAACCAGACATCGTTCAGCGCCAGCGCGCCCAGGCTCAGCTTGGCCACCAGTACCGCGCCGGCCGCATTCAGCCTGGCCACCACGGCGGCGTCCTGCGCGGGCACGCGGTCGCGGTAGAACTCGGCGCCCCAGGTGGTGCGGATGCCGGCGGTGTCGAGCAAATCCTTCACGCCGTAGGGAATGCCGTGCAGCGGGCCGCGGTACTTGCCGGCGGCGATCTCGCGGTCGGCCTGGCGCGCCTGGGCCAGCGCGTGCTCGTCGGTCAGCGTGATCACGCTGCGCAGCTTGGGGTCGAGGCGGCGGATGCGCTCGATGTAGATGCGTGTCAGGCGCTCGGAACTGATGGCGCGCGCCTCGATCCAGCGCGACAACTGGGTTACCGAGGCGTAGGCGATGTCCTCGTCCCTGGCTGGCAGCGCGCCCGCGCCCGCGCGCGTGCGCACGAAGCGCGCCTGCGCGGGGCCTTGCAGACCGGGCGCGATGCTGGCCGGATCCCACACCGTGGCCGGCGCCAGGCTTGGCTCCAGTGCGACTTTCTTCGGCCCGCTGCGGCGCTCCATGGTCGATGCCAGCGAAATGCGCCAGTTGTCGGCGGCCATGCGGCGCTGGGCCGGCGTGAGGCTCACCTGCATCAGCTTCTCGGCCTCGGCGAAGGTCGCGGGCGTGACTGCGGGGCCAACTGCAGGCGTGGCGCCGAAGGTGGGCGGTGCGCCAGGGGTGGCGCCGTCCTGCGGCAGCGGATCGCCGGCTCCGATATCGGCACTACGGACGGCGCCGCTCACGGCCAGCAGGCCAAGCGGGGCGTTGATGAGGAACTGGCGGCGTTGTGTCATGGGGCTCCGGGGATCGGTCGATGGTGCTGCGATCCTACCTCAGCCGGGTAGCCGGAACAACCAGGACATGCCGACGCCCGGGCCGGCGCCGGGGGTCCGGCTCAGGGCTCGCCCTCCAGCTCCGAATAATGGCGGAAGACACCTTCCTCGTTGAACGGAAGGCGCCGTCCGGAAGAGAGGTAGGCCTTGATGCGCGGGCGCGCCGCCACCCGTTCGCGCAAAGCGCCCAGCAGCGGATAGTTGGCGTCGATGCGCGCCAGCGTGCCGGGGAAGGCATAGCGCAAGCCCTCGATGACCTGGAACAGCGACAGGTCGGCGTAGCTGACCTGGTCGCCGAGCAGGTAGTCCTTGGGCTCGGGCCGGCCCAGGATGCCCTCGAAGTAATCGAAGAACTTCGGCACCCGCGTCTCCAGGAAATCGGCGGCGCGCCGCTTGGCTTCGGGCTTCTGGTCTTCGTAGTACAGCGAGGACGCGATCGGGTGATGGCTGTCGTGGGCCTCGGTCACCAGGTCGGCGATGGTCAGCTGCAGCTGGTTGACCCACAGCCGGCCCTGCTCGTCGCCAGGGGCCAGGCCGTGGCGCTGCCCGATCGCCAGCAGGATATTGGCCACCTGGCCCACCGCCAGGCCGTCGGCCTTCAGGAAAGGCGGCGCGAACGACGGATGGTCGGCGCCATCCATCGCCGCCATCATGCGCGCCATGCCGCCCGGCTCGCGCGCCACGTCGACATAGGCGACGCCGGCCTCTTCCAACGCCAGCCGCACGAACTCGCCGCGCCCCTGGATCGTCGGCCAATAGAAAAGTTCATACGTCACGACACCCTCCTTATGTTGTTCGGTTTGACTCAATTATTCATCGTGATTTGGATGTTCGGCGCGGCAATCGTGCTAGTCTTCGGTTTGCCAAACTAGCGATGCTAAAAATCAATAACAAGAGACATGATCACAACAAAAACAAGACATGGGATCGGTGACGGCATGGGTCGAACTTGATGCTCTGAATGATTTGTTTCCTTTGAGCAATCTCACTTTGCCCAAGATGCGAGTGCGACAAGATATAACCCGTTACCCCATCCTTACGGAGCGCTTCATGATTTTCGCTCACCTGACCAAGCACTGGATTGCCCGCCGCAGCGAGACCAGCTTTTCTTCGTGGGTGCTGTGTGTCGCACGCAGCCTGCGCGTTTTGGCCTATTACCGCGAGCACCGTGCGCTGTGCCGGCTCGGCGTCTACCGCGACCACGTCGCCCGGAGCGGCAACGACGACCTGTTCCACCACCTGAGCCACCGCGACTACCTCATCAAGGGCCTGACGGTGCGCCAGCGCGTGCAAGCCGTGCTGAGTCACTACCGCTACGAGGAAACCACCTTCAACGATGCCTACAAGGCCGCGGTCTACGCCCAGCGTGGCCTGCCGCTGTGGCAGTACGAGGGCGACGGCAGCAGCTTCACCATCCAGCTCGAGATGGCGTCGCGCAGCAATGCCGAGGGCGACCTGACGCTGGCCCTGTTGGCGGACGGCACATGCCTGCATCGCCTGTCCTTCAGCTGGCTGGAAGGCACGATGGTCGGCCTCGACGCCCCGGTCGTGCCTTTCGTCGCGCGCAACCAGGGGCGCTGGGCCGATTCCGGTCCGGCCTTCGACGCCTTCGAACGCGTGTTCCCGAACAATTCGCCGAGCTTCTTCTGCTTCGCCGCGATGCAGGGCATTGCCCAGGCGGTCGGCATCGACAAGGTGGTGGCGATCCGCAGCGAGGCGCACGTCGCCTACGATCCGGCGCCCGAAAGACACTTCGCCAATGCCTACGACGGCTTCTGGAAGATCCTGGGCGGCGCCGAAATGGCCGCCGGCCCGGGCTACGTGATTGCGCTGCCGTTCTACGTCAAGCCGCTGGCCGACATGCCGTCCAAGCACCGCAAGCGTGCGGCCCAGCGGCGCGAACATTGGCGCCTGATCGGCGAAGCGGCGCGCACCACGCTGCAGCGCCATTTGTTGCACGCGCGCGCGTATGTCGAACATCCGGCACCGGTACTGGAGCCGGCGCAGATCTAGCGCATTGACAGAAGCACCACCACGGCGCGCACTCGTGTTACACTCGCGCCTTCGCTAGGGGTCCTGGAAGTTCGTTTCCGGGTGAGAGATACCCTTCGTACCTGATCTGGATAATGCCAGCGAAGGAAAGCGCAAAGCAGCCTCCCTCCTTGTTTGCCCTTCCCCGTTGGCTCCGGCTTTATGAAAAAGCAGCGCAGCCCAACGGCGCGCCAAGAGAGCAAACCCATGAACAAACCATTGCAGTACTCGATCCTGGCCTGCGCCATCGCCCAGGCCTTCGCCATCGACGCGCAGGCACAAACCGCAGCCCAGCAAGCGCAAGCAACCGGAGCGGTCGCCGAAGTGGTCGTCACCGGCGTCCGCAGCGGCGCCGAGCGCGCCGGCATCGGCGGCTTTTCCGATGCGCCCCTGGTCGACACCCCGGTCTCGATCGACGTGTTCACCCGCACCCAGATGCAGGACCTGTCGATCCGCTCCACCACCGACGCGATGCGCTACGACGCCTCGGTCAGCGACGCCTACAACGCGGTCGGCTATGCCGAATCGTTCTCGATCCGCGGCTTCAACCTGGACAACAACTACAGCTACCGCAAGGACGGCTTCGCGATTCCGGGCGACACCCAGATCCCGCTGGAGAACAAGGAACGCATCGAGGTGCTCAAGGGCCTGGCCGGCCTCACCGCGGGCATCGCCACCCCGGGCGGCATCCTGAACTTCGTCACCAAGCGCCCCACCGCGACCCTGCTGCGTGAAGCGACCGTGCAGGTCAGCGAGCGCGGCACGCTGTACGGCGCGATCGACCTGGGCGGGCGCTTCGCCGATCCGCGTTTCGGCTACCGCATCAACGCCGCGGTCGAGGACATCCACCCGTACGTGGCCGGCGCCAACGGCGACCGCCAGTTCATCTCCGGCGCCTTCGATTGGCAGATCAGCCCGGACGCGCTGCTCCAGCTCGACATGGACTACCAGCGCAAGGCGCAGATCACCGCGCCCGGCTTCCAGCTGATCCAGAACCAGTATTTGCCGAGCGGCGTGTCGGCCAAGATGCTGCTCAACGACCAGCCCTGGACCAAGCCGGTCGAGACCTGGGACACCAACCTCGGCCTGCGCTTCGAGTACAAGCTGGCGCCCGACTGGCTGGCCACCGTGGCCGCCAACAAGCACTGGTTCCGCCGCAACGACTACACCGCCTTCCCCTACGGCTGCAGCAACGAAGGCGCCGGCTACTACCCGGGCTTCTGCTCGAACGGCGATTATGACGTGTACGACTACCAGAGCACCGGCGAGCGCAAGACCCCGTGGGGCGTACAGGCGCAAGTGCACGGCAAGTTCGCCACCGGCCAGTTCCGCCACGAGCTGACCTTTGGCGCCTCGTACGACGAGCGCCACGACAGCTTCGGCGACGACGTCTACGACTACGTCGGCTACAGCAATATCTATCATCCGCTGGTCTCGCCGGACGTTGCGCCCGGCCGCGTCACCGGTCCGGTCTCGGTGCGCCGCACCGACCAGGAAAGCGCGGTGTTCGCCCAGGACATCGTCAACCTGAGCCAGGACCTGACGCTGCACCTCGGCCTGCGCCACGTGCAGGTCAAGCGCAGCGAGTACGACGCTGATCTCGACGTGCCCGGCTTCGTCAAGAGCGACAAGAGTTTCACCCTGCCGAACCTGGCGCTGGTCTACGCTGTGACGCCTGGTTGGAACGTGTACGGCGCGCTCAGCTCTGGCCTGCAGCACGGCGGCATCGCCCCACTGGAAACCACCAACCAGAATCAGGTGCTCGATCCGGCCCGCTCGCACCAGGTCGAACTCGGCGCCAAGGGCGCGTTCGGCGATGCGCTCGAGCTGTCGGCGGCGCTGTTCCAGATCCGCCAGGGCCTCGAATACACCGACGCATCCAACACCTACGTGCGCAACGGCGAGGAAACCCATCGCGGCCTGGAAGTGACGGCCGGCGGCAAGGCCACGCGCGACCTGCACTGGAACCTGTCGCTGATGGCGCTGAACACGCGCCAGGAAGGCACCGGCGATCCGACCCTGGACGGCAAGCGCGTCACCGACGTCCCGGCCTTCAAGTCGGTCGCCTGGGTCGAGTACGCGGTGCCGAACGTGCCGGACCTGAAGGTCGACGCCAACTGGCGTTACTCGGGCAAGAAAGCCTTCGACGTCGAGAACAGCGTATTCGTGCCGAGCTACCACGTGTTCGGCCTGGGCGCGTCCTATCGCCTGGCGCTGGCCGGGACGAAAGTGACCGTGCGCGGCCGCGTCGACAACCTGTTCGACAAGTTCTACTGGGGCGACGTCACGCCGCAGCTGGGCGGCTACCTGATCCCGGGCGCGCCGCGCACCTTCCGCATGTCGGCGCAGGTGGATTTCTAGGACTGCACCGAGGCGCCCAGCAGCGCCTCGACCTGCCGCACGCGCTGCGGCAGGTCGCCCTGCACCAGGACATACGCGATGGCGCGCGCCTCCAGCACTTCCAGCAAAGTCGCGTGCACGCGCGCGCGCACGTCCGCCGAATCGCGCATCAAGCCGTCCGCCACCCACGGCAGATCCGGCGCCGCCACCAGCGTCAGCGCGTAGTCGTGTTCGGCCTCCAGCGCCAGCAGGTCGGGCGGCACGCGGCCCCAGTAAAAGCGGCTGTAGACGGCTGTCATCAACGGCGCGGTGTCGCAGAACAGCAGCCCGCGTGAACTTACATGAGCATCCGCGCGCGCGGCCAGTTCGCGCGCGCAGGCGTCCTCGCGCGCGCGCTGGGTGCGCGCGATGCGCAGCTGATCATCTTCGTAGGGCACACGTCCCATCGTATCGACGAACTCGCGCAGGTACTCCGGCACCCACGGCGTGCCGTGGCGGCGCGCCAGGGTCTCGGCCAGCGTCGACTTGCCGGTCGATTCGGCGCCGAGGATGGCGATGCGCGCCGGTCCGCCTGCACCTGCACCTGCAGCTGCAGCTGCGCCAGGCAGCGTCATGCCGCCACCGCCGTACCCTCGACACTGGCCGCGCGCTGCCAGGCACGCAGCCCGACCACGGCCAGCACCACGAACACCGCGTACAGGACTGCCGTCAGGTGCAGCCCCTTGTAGACGTACAGGCCGACGTACAGCACGTCGACCACGATCCAGGTGTGCCAGTTCTCGATCTTCTTTTTGGCCGTGAGCGCGGTGCCGAGCAGGCTGCCGGCGGTGAGGAAGGCGTCAATGCGAGGCACGTCTGTGTCGGTGTAGACGCCCAGGAAGTTCGACAGCAGCGCGTAGCCGAGCGCCCAGCCGGCCAGCGACCAGGCCCAGCCCCTGGGGCTCAAACGCGACACCGCCAGCCCCTTTTCGGTAGCGGCGCTGTCAGCGCGCAGCCACTCGTACCAGCCCCACATCGACGCCAGGATGAACACGCCTTGTAGTCCAGCATCGCCGTACAAGCGCGAGCGGAAGAACACGATGCCGTAGGCGGCCGAGGACACGATCGCGAACAGCCAGGCCCAGTGATTGCGGCGGATGTTGAGCAGTACCGTCGCGACCGCGAGCACGAAGGAGGCCAGCTCCAGCAAGGTGGTGGTAAAGCCAAGGAAGGAGATCGGGTCGTTCATGCGCGCGCTGGGAAAGGTGGAGTCGCGGCTGCCATGGGGCAGGCCAACAGTCGATTATGGAAGCTGGGGGCTGAATGCGCAAGCCGTGCGCCGGCGCCGCCGGTGTCTGGAAACGGACAGTGCTGCCCGCACGCGGGCACACGCGGGTGCGGGCGCGCGACGCCGTCCCAGTGAAGCGCAGCTGGCACGGCCCTTGCAAGGAAGGAAAGCATTCGAACTTTCCCGCTTACGCTCCATGGACCAGGCCCTCAGCATCGACCTTCTGCGCCGCCGCAGCCGCCAACGGCTGGCCGCCGGCGTGTTCGCCTTCGCCGCCTTGGCCGGCGCGGCTTGGAGCCTGAACCGCGTGCTGCGCCCGAGCGTGTCCGGCGCCGACGTCGCCATCGCCGAAGTGCGCCGCGGATCGGTCGACAATACCGTAGATGCCACCGGCGTGGTGGTGCCGGTGCACGAGGAAGTCGTGTCCAGCCCGGGCGCGAGCCGGGTCGCCAAGGTGCACGCCAAGCCCGGCCAGCAAGTGAAGGCCGGCGACCTGCTGCTGGAACTGGACGACCGCGAAATCCGCCTGGCGCTCGAATCGTTCAAAGAGCAGCTGGCGCAGCAGGACAACCGCATCCTCGTGCTGAGCCAGGAGATGGAGCAGAAGCTCAAGCAGACCCGCAGCGCCATCGAGCTGCTCGAGATCGACCTGCAGGCGGCCCACGCCGCATTTGACCGCAACCAGCAGCTGCGCGCCAGCGGCCTGGTCTCGGGCGAAAACCTCCTGACTTCGCAGCTGAACGTCCAGCGCCGCGACATCGAACTGCGCCAGCAGCGCGAGCTGCTCGACGACACGCGCCGCAGCACCGCCAGCAACGTCGCGGCCGCACGGCTGCAGCAAGCCATCCTGCAAAAGCAGATCGCGCGCCAGGCGCAGCTGCTGGACCAGACCCGCGTCTGCGCGCCGTTTTCCGGCATGCTGACCTGGCTGCTCGAGCAGGAAGGCGCCAGCGTCGCGCCGGGCCAGCTGGTCGCGCGCGTCTCGGAATTGAACAACTACCGCGTCGAAGCCACGCTGTCCGACTACCACGCGCGCCTGCTGGCCCCAGGCCAGGCGGTGCGCGTCGAGCAGAACGGCGAAGTCATGAACGGCAGCGTGCACACGGTCCTGCCCGAAGTCGACAACGGCAGTATCAAGCTGCTGGTCGACCTGGCCCAGCCGCGCAACCCGCACCTGCGTAACAAGATGCGGGTCGACGTCAAGGTCGTCACCGCGCACCGCGACAAGGTGCTGGTGCTGGATACCGGCCCGGCCTTCAACGGCAAGGGTCCGCAGCCGGCCTTTCTTATGCAGGAGGGCATGGCACGCAAGACCACGCTCGACCTGGGTGCCAGCGACGGCAAGGTGGTCGAAGTGGCGGCCGGCGCACGCGCCGGCGAGCGTTTCATCGTCTCCGACACCGCCGCCTTCAAGGACCGCGACAGCATTCGCATCACCAATTAAACGAACTGAGTCAACCAAGGGGATCGCCATGATCAGACTGAACAAAGTCAGCAAGACCTACCGCACCGACAAGATCGAGACGCTGGCGCTGAAGGACATCGACCTGCGCATCGAGCGCGGCGAATTCGTCGCCATGATGGGACCGAGCGGCTGCGGCAAGAGCACGCTGCTCAACCTGATCGGCCTGCTCGATCGGCCGGGCAGCGGCAGCGTCGAGATCGACGGCGCCGCCATTGCTTCCTACCGCGACAAGGACGTGGCCAGGCTGCGCAACAGCACCTTCGGCTTCGTGTTCCAGAGCTTTCACCTGATCCCCGACCTGCGCGTGATCGACAACGTCGAACTGCCGCTGCTGTACCGCTCGATGGCGGCCGGCGAGCGGCGCGCCCTCGCCCGCGAGGCCTTGGAGCGGGTCGGCCTGGGTGCGCGCATGGACCATTATCCGAACCAGCTCTCGGGCGGGCAGCAGCAGCGCGTGGCGATCGCGCGTGCCATCGTCGGCAAGCCGCAGGTGCTGCTGGCCGACGAGCCGACCGGTAACCTCGACAGCAAGATGGGCGCCGAGGTGATGGACATCCTGCTCAAGCTGAACGCGGAAGGCACCACCGTCGTGATGGTCACCCACGACGAGCAGGAAGCGCGCCGGGTCGGGCGCATCGTGCGCGTGTTCGACGGCCAGCTGGTGAGCGAGGGGCATCTCCATGCTGCGTAACTACCTGCTGACCGCCTGGAAGGTCTTCATGCGCCGTAAACTCTTCACGGCGATCAACCTGGGGTGCATCGTGCTAACGCTGGTGGTGCTGATGGTGATCACCGCCCTGCTCGACACCGCCTTCTGGCCGAGCGGCGTCGAGCGGCGCAGCGAGCGCTTCCTGCAGGTGTATGGCATCCGCAGCCAGAGCGCCGACCATCACGAGGTCAACACCTCGCTGATGGGCTACAAGAGCGTCGACAAATACCTCAAGCCGCTGGGCCGCCTGGACGGCGTCGAACGCGTGTCGGCGATCACGACCACGAACGCGGTCTCGGTCTACCAGGGCGACCGCGTCAGCCAGCTCGAACTGCGCCGCGTCGACGCCGACTACTGGAAGATCATGGACTTCAAGCTGCTGGCCGGGCGCCTGCCGAACGAGGACGACGACCGCATGGGGCGCCTGGTGGCGGTCGTGAATGCGACCACCGCGCGCCGGCTGTTCCCGGGTGGGGACGCCGTGCGCCAAGCGGTCGGCCAAACCATCAGCGTCGGCGGCCAGCGCTTCCAGATCGTCGGCGTGGTCGGCGACGCCATGCAGATCAACGCCTACGCCGACATGTGGGCGCCGCTGACCAGCTTCCCCTCGACCAATTACCAGAACGAGCTCACCGGCCAGTTCGCCGCGCTGATCCTGGCGCACTCCCCGGCCGACCTGCCGCGCATCCAGCGCGAGGTCGAACGCGTCGCCAAGACCTACGTGCCGGAAGATCCCAAAACCTATCCGATCACCACCTTCTGGGCCGACAGCAAGCTGGACGTGGTCGCGCGCGCGCTGCTCGAACGGCACGACTATGCCGACTCCGGCGCTACGCGCCTGCTGGCGATGATCGGCGCCGGCATGCTGGTGTTCATGCTGCTGCCCGCGCTGAACCTGGTCAACCTGAACATGGGCCGCATCATGGAGAGGAGCAGCGAGATCGGCGTGCGCAAAGCCTTCGGCGCCACCAGCATGCAGCTGGCCGGCCAGCTGGTGGTCGAGAACATCGTGCTGTGCCTGGCCGGCGGCCTGCTGGGCCTGGCCTGCGCCCGGTTGGTGCTGTGGTGGCTGGAAGCCTCGCAGCTGATCCCCTACCTCGAGGTGAACATCAACCTCGAGGTATTCGGCGCCGGCATGCTGATCGCGCTGGTGTTCGGCCTGCTGTCCGGCCTGATCCCGGCCTGGAAGATGTCGCGCCTCGATCCCGTCCACGCCTTGAAAGGAGCCGCGTGATGCTGCGCCATTTGCTGAAGCTGACCTGGAAGCGCAAGTCCAGGAACCTCATGCTGAGTCTCGAAATCCTGGTGGCGTTTGCGATCGTGTTCGGCATCGCCGCGGTCGGCCTGCGGTATCTGGAGCTGTACCGGCTGCCACTCGGCTTCGACGGCACGGATACCTGGAAAATCGACGTGCAGATGGGCGACGCCAAGCCCGAGCAGGTCGACCCCGGCACCTACGACCGCATCCGGCGCGACCTGCTCGAACTGCCGCAGGTGCGCGCGGTAGGCTTTGCCAGCTTCACGCCCTACCAGCTCTCGTCCTGGACCAGCAGTTTCAAGTCGCCGCAGACCGGCGCCGACATCCGCAGCAACCGCATCGACGCCAGCGATGACCTGGCCGCGGCGCTCGGCATGCGCGTGGTCGCGGGACGCTGGTTCGACGCACGCGACGAAGGCGCCCAAACCCTGCCGGCGGTGCTGAACCGGCGCATGGCGGCGGCGCTGTTCCCGGGACGGCAGGCGCTCGGCCAGCGCTTCACCGGGACCGAAAAAAGCAGCGTGACGACCTTCCAGGTAATCGGCCTGGTCGACGAATTCCGCAACAAGGGGCCGTTCATGACCCCGACCAACTTCACCATCACCCGCTTCGCGCCGCACACCAGCGCCGCGCGCCTGCGCACGGTCCTGGTCAAGGTCGCGCCAAACACGCCGCGCGCCTTCGAGGCCCAGCTGAACGCGCGCCTCAAACTGATCCGCAACGACTGGGGCTACCAGATCGAACCGCTCAAGTCGATGCGCGCTTCGCTGATGAAGGAACAGCTGATGCCGCTGGCGGTGATGGGCGTGATCGCCGTCTTCATGCTGGTGATGGTCGCCTTCGGCCTGTTCGGCGTGCTGTGGCAGAACACGACGCGGCGCATCCCCGAGATCGGCCTGCGCCGCGCGGTCGGCGCCAGCGCCACCCACATCTACCGCCAGATCGTGGCCGAACAGCTGCTCCTGAGCTCCGTCGCGATCGGGGTCGGCCTGGCGCTGCTTGTGCAGCTGCCGCTCACCGGCGCGCTGGGCGACATGCTCGGCTGGACCGTCTTCGGGGGGGCGGCGGCGCTGTCGATGGGGGTGATCTATCTGCTATCCTTGCTGTGCGCGCTGTACCCGGGCTGGCGCGCCAGCCGGCTCGACCCGAGCGCGGCGCTGCATTACGAATGATATGGAAAGCACCATCGCATGGAATCCAAGCGCAAACGGCGCGTGCTGATCGTCGACGACGACGGCGCAGTGCAGGTCTCGCTCGCCCTTTTGCTCAAGCAGCACGGCTTCGAGGCCGCGTGCGCCGACGATCCGCGCGCGGCGCTGGCGGCGCTGGCAACACTGGCGCAGGCAAACGCAGCGCCCTTCGACCTGGTCCTGCAGGACATGAATTTCTCGCTGCAGACCAGCGGCGAGGAAGGCATGGACCTGCTCGGGCGGATCAAGGCCGCACACCCGAATCTGCCGGTGCTGCTGATGACGGCCTGGGGCTCGATCGCACTGGCGGTGCGCGGCGTGAAGGCCGGCGCCGCCAACTTCTTCACCAAGCCGTGGGACAACGCCCAGCTGGTCGCGTTGATCGAAGCCACGCTGGAGCTGGCCGCGCCGGCATCATTCAAGGCGCAAGCCGGCACGCGCGCCGCGCTCGATGCGAAGCACGATTTCGAAGGCATCGTCGGCGCGCATCCGAAGCTGCTCAAGGTGCTCGAGACCATCGCCCAGGTCGCGGGCACGCGCGCGCCGGTGCTGATCCTGGGCGAGAGCGGCACCGGCAAGGAGCTGGTCGCCGACGCCATCCACCGCAACAGCCCGCGCAGCGCAGCGCCCATCGTCAAGATCAACATGGGCGCGATCGCGACCACGCTGTTCGAGAGCGAGATGTTCGGCCACGTGCGCGGCGCCTTCACCGATGCGCGCGCGGACCGCAAGGGCCATATCGCGGCGGCGCAGGGCGGCACGCTGTTCCTCGACGAGATCGGCGAGCTGCTGCGCGGCGACCAGGTCAAGCTGCTGCGCGTGCTGCAGGACGGGCGCTACCAGCCGGTCGGCGCCAGCAGCGCCCTTCAGGCGGACGTGCGCGTGGTCTCGGCCACCAACCGCGAGCTGGCCGAGCTGGTGGCGAACGGCGAGTTTCGCGAAGACCTGTTCTACCGCCTCAACCTGATCACGATCCGCCTCCCGCCGCTGCGCGAACGGCGCAGCGACATCGCCCTGCTGGCACGCCACATCGCCGCGCGCGTGGCCGACGACTACGGCCTGGGCGAGGTCGCGCTGGCGCCATCGGCGCTGGACTGGCTGAGCGCCCAGGCCTGGCCCGGCAACATCCGCCAGCTCAAGCAGACGCTGGAACGCACGCTGCTGCTGGCCGCGAAGGCGCAACTGACGCAGGCCGATTTCGTGGCCACCAGCGCGGTCGACGAAGGCGCACCGGGCGGACGACTGGGCGTGGACGGCATGACGCTGGAACAGGTCGAAAAGCTGATGATCGAGCAGGCGCTGCGCCAGCACAGCGGCAACATATCGCGCATGGCCAAGGCGCTCGGCCTGTCGCGCACCGCGCTGTATCGGCGCCTGGAGCGGCATGGCCTGGGCGGCGGCATCGCCATCGAGGATCGGCTGCAGGACGATTTCGGCGCATGAAACTTGCATGAAGCTGCGAACGCGCCTGTCGTTCTACCTTTTGGCGCTGCACCTGCCGCTGTTCGGCTGCGCGACGCTGCTGCTGCCTCAGCAGCCGTTGTTGTTCGTCGGCGCGGAGCTGGCCCTGCTCGCGACGCTGGCGCTGGGCTGGCATCTGGTGCGCCAGGCGCTCGAGCCGCTCGGCTACACGCGCCGCCTGCGCGATTTGCTGCAAGACCAGCAGTACGCCAACCGCCTGGCCGCGCCAAGCGCCGGCAGCCGCGAGCTGAACGAACTGGTCGACGCCTTCAACGCCATGCTGGCCGTGCTGCACCGCGAACGCCTGGCGATCGGCGAGCAGCAGGGTTTTCTGGACCGCCTGCTCGAAGCCACCCCGGCCGCCGTGCTGGTGTTCGACTTCGACCATGCGATCAGCCTGATGAACCCCAGTGCGGCCGCGCTGCTCGGCTTCGAGCAGCCGCTGGGACGCCGGCTCTCCGACTGGATCGACAGCGACGCGGAGGATGCCGAAAAATTCGCGCCCGCGCTCGACACGCGCGCCCGCGCACGTGCGCGCGGGCTGGCCGCGCAACTGGCCGCGCTGCCGCCAGGAGAGAGCCGTTTGCTGACCGACCTCGACGGCCGCCGCTACCGCGCCCAGCGCGGGCAATTCTACGACCGCGGCTTCGCGCGCCACTTCCTGATGGTCGAAGAGCTGACCGCGGAACTCGAGGACTCCGAACGCGAAACTTACGCGCGCCTGATCCGCGTGCTGGCGCACGAGGTCAACAACACGGTGGCGGCGACCGGCTCGGTACTCGAATCGCTGCTGACCTACCGCAGCCAGTTGAATGACGCCGACGCCGCCGACTTCGCCACCGCGATCGTCGCCGTCAAGCGCCGCAACGCCAGCCTTGGCCAGTTCATCGGCCGCTTCACGGAGGTCGTCAAGATGCCGGCGCCGGCGCTGCGCCCGGCCAGCCTGGGCGAGGTCGTCGACGACATCCTGTGGCTGCACCGTGACGCATGCAAGGCGCGCGCCGTCAGCCTCGGCTGGGCGCGCCGCGACGCGGTGCCGGCCTTGATGCTGGACGTGCAGCTGATCGAAGGCGCGCTGCTGAACGTGGTGAAGAATGCAATCGAGGCGATTGAAGAAGCCAACGCCGGGAATGGCGGCAGCGTTGGCGCGATCCGCATCGAGCTGGCCCTCGAACCCCGGCGCGTGCGCCTGTCGATCATCGATTCCGGCGGCCTGCTGGAACACACGCAGGCGCAGGCCCCGCTGCGCCAGCTGTTCACGCCCTTCTTCAGCACCAAGAAGGGCGGCCAGGGCATCGGCTTGATGTTCGTGCGCGAAGTGCTCACGCGCCACGGCTGCCGCTACGCGCTGGCGCCGGGCGCGCCGGGCGAGACGCGCTTCGATATCTGGTTCCCGCTGCCTTGACCCACCCTACTCCTTCGGATACCGGATCGTCATTTCCTTGAGCAGGTTGTCGGCATGGTCGACTTCCTTCATCACCCACAGCATGTAGCGGATGTCGACGTGGATCGCGCGCGTAATGGCCGGGTCGTAGTACCAGTCCTTGGTGATCGATTCGTAGGTCGAATCGAAATTCAGGCCAACCAGTTCGCCCTGGCCGTTCATCACCGGCGAGCCCGAGTTGCCGCCGGTGGTGTCGGCGCTCGACAGGAAGTCGACCGGCACCGTGCCCAGGCGCGCATCCTTGAAAACGCCCCAGCGCTTGTCGCGGATCGCCTGCAGCAGATTGACCGGCGCATTGAACGGCGCCTGGCCAGTGTTCTTTTCCAAGATCCCCTGCACCGTCGAAAACGGCCCCTTGACGATCGCGTCGCGCGGACTGTACGCCGCCACCGTGCCGTAACTCACGCGCAGGGTCGAGTTGGCGTCCGGGTAGACCGGTTTGCCCTGCGACTTCTTCCACGCGATCACGGCCGCCATGGTCTGCGGAATCACGCGCTCCAGGTTGCCGTCGACTTCCTTGCGGCGCTCTTCCAGCGCCTGCGCCACGTCCTGCAGGCGCACCGCCAGTATGATGAAGGCGTCGTTCGATTTGCGGAAGGCCTCCGCATCCTTGCCAATCCAGGCCAGGCGTTTGTTCGTGTCGGCCAGTTCGGTCGATTTATAGAGCGGCTGCAGTGCGGTCGGCGCCGGCAACAGCGCGTCCAGGCCTTGCGGACGCAGCTTCGGATCGACTTTCGAGTAGCGCACCAGGCCGGCCTGCCAGCGCGCCGCGTCGACGCTCGGCACGAACGACTGTTCGAGACGGCTCAGGCGCGCCTTGATGAAGGCCAGGTCGCGCTCCTGGAAGCCGGGCGCGCGCTGGGCGTCCGGCTTCTGCCGTTCCAGCGCCAGCCGATACAACGTGCGCGCGCTCTTGAGCAGGTCGCTGTGGGTGGCTTCGAGCCACGCGGTTTCCAGTTGCGTGGTCGCCATGTCGGCCGCGATGGCGGCGTCGAGGTCGGCCATCAGCGTCTTCGCGCTGCCGGCCTGCTCACCGAGCTGCTGACCGTGCTGCCGGTACCAAGCGCGAAACTCGGCATCCTGCACGTCCTTGACCGCCGCGATGTCCTTGCGCGCGAAGCCGTCGAGCAGGCCCTGGGTTTTCTTGAGCACGTTGTTCAGGCTTTTCGATACGCTGGCGTAGCGCACGCCGTAGTCCGGGTTGCCCATGGTGGCGGCGGCGATCACCGACAGGTCGGCCGTGATCGACGCCACCTTGGCCGGGTAGTCGACATCGCGTGCGAAGCGGATCTCGGCCGGCAGCTTGTAGCGGCTGGTGCGGCCCGGGTAGCCGGCCAGCAGGATGCCGTCGCCGGGTTTCAGGCCCACGCTGGATACGGTCAGGAAGTCCTTCGATTTGTACGGCACGTTGTCCGGCGACGGATCGGCCGGGCGCCCGTCCTTGCCGACATAGGCGCGCAGGAAGGCGAAGTCGCCGGCCTGGCGCGGAAATTCGAAGTTGTCGACGTCGCCGCCGAAGTTGCCGACGCTGTCGGCCGGTGCGTACACCAGGCGCACGTCGCGGATCATCATCTGGCGGATGCGGTAGTACTCCAGGCCGCGGTGGAAGGCCGGCACCGAGCAGCGGTACGATTTGTCAGCTTCGCACTCGGCCACCAGCGCCTTGATGCGCGCCTCGACCTGCTCGTGGCGCTCCTTGCCGGACAGGGCGGGGCCCAAGCCTTTCAGCACGCGCTCGCTCACGTTCTCGACCTTGTCGGTCACATACACCAGCGTGTTCGGGCCGCCTGCCAGTTCTTCGGCGCGGGTCCTGGCCAGGAAACCGTTGACGATGTAATTATGTTCCGAGCTGGCGTTGCGCTGCACCGCGCCGTAGGCACAGTGGTGGTTGGTGACCACCAGGCCGTCAGGGGAGACGAACGAAGCCGAGCAGCCCGGCAGGGCCACGATCGCACTCATCGGATGCCTGGACAGATCGGCCAGGCGTGCGGCCGGGATGGTGATGCCGGCGCGCTTCAGTTCGGACTTCAGCTGCGTCAGCTGCCAGGGCTGCCACTGGCCCTCGTCGGCGTGGGCGAGGACGGCGCTGCCCATCGTCATGACTGCGAGCGCGATGGGCGGGACGATCGATTTCAGCAAGTGGATTCCAGTGACAAAAGTAAAACTGTGGCTAGCCTGAGTATAGCCAGCGGCACCGGGACTGGAAACGATTCTCCCTTGCGTATGCTCGAGCTCAGGGCATGGCGTTGCATTCCTGCGTAATGACGTGACAACGGTTTTACGATGGCGCAACGGGCCTGCGCCTGCGTGCGCGAGCCGCTACAATGGTGGGTCGTCTCCCATCCCTTCTGTCCCCGAAGTCCTCATGCCAAGTCCGAACTCCTCCCGCCTGGATCAGCTGCGCCGCCTGGCGCCCGATCGTTTCACCCTCTACCTGCTCGGCACAGTGCTGCTGGCCAGCCTGCTGCCCTGCCGCGGCGGGGTCGCGGTCGCACTCGGCCAACTCACCACCTTCGCCATCGGCCTGCTGTTCTTCCTGCACGGCGCCAAGCTGTCGCGCGAGGCGCTGGTCTCGGGCCTGACCCATTGGCGCCTGCACCTGCTGGTGCTGGCCTCGACCTTCGTGATGTTCCCGCTGCTGGGCCTGCTGCTGCAGCCGGTGGCCAGCCCGCTGATCGGACCGCAGCTGTACCTGGGCGTGCTGTTCCTGTGCACCCTGCCCTCGACCGTGCAGTCGTCGATCGCCTTCACCTCGATGGCGCGCGGGAACGTGGCGGCGGCGGTGTGCAGCGCCTCGGCCTCGAACTTCGTCGGCATCTTCATGACGCCGCTGCTGGTCAGCACGATCGTCGTGCATGGCTCGAGCGCGGGCGCCGGCGGCGGTTCGTCGCTGGATGCGATATGGACCATCGTCGAGCAGCTGCTGCTGCCCTTCCTGGCCGGCCAGTTCCTGCGTCCGTGGATCGGCGCCTGGGTCGACAAGCACAAGCCGATGCTCAAGATCGTCGACCAGGGCTCGATCCTGCTGGTGGTCTACACGGCGTTTTCGGAATCGGTCAACGAAGGCTTGTGGCACCAGCTGTCGCCGTCGGCGCTGGCCGGGCTGCTGGTGCTGAACTGCGTGCTGCTGGCGATCGCGCTGGGCCTGGCGACCTTCACCAGCCGGCGCCTGGGTTTTTCGCGCGAGGACGAGATCACGATCGTGTTCTGCGGTTCGAAAAAGAGCCTGGCCAGCGGCATACCGATGGCGAAGGTGCTGTTCGCGCCGGGGGCGCTGGGGATGATCATCCTGCCGGTGATGCTGTTCCACCAGATCCAGCTGATGGTATGCGCGGTGCTGGCGCAGCGCTGGTCGCGCCGCTCGGACACGCAGGGCGAGCCGGTGGCCGACTGAGAGCGGTCCAGCTGATTCAGTTCAGGCCATGCCGCTCGAGCGTGGCCTTCAATTCTTCCTTGAAGATGCCGTAGTCGACCGGCTTTTGAATATAGTCGATCGCGCCGACCGCGCGCGCGCGCGCGCGGTCGGCCGCCAGGCCGGAGCCGGACACGATGATTGCCGGGACGCGCGCGCCGCCATCGGCGTTCAGGCGCTCGAGCAGCTCGAAGCCGTCCACGCGCGGCATCTTGATGTCGACCAGCAGCAGGTCGAAGGCGTCGTCCTTGACCATGGCGTAGGCTTCTTCGCCGTCATGCGCGACCGCGACGCGGTAGCCGGCGCCGTAACCTTCCAGCGCCATCCGGGTCAGCATCAGGTCGATGCCGAGGTCGTCGACCAGTAGAATTTTTTTCATTACGCATGCTACCAGACCCTGCACGCGGCACCTTCGCTTTGACGGGCAAAATCGCCGATGATATAGTAAAAATAGAAAATTGGTAACGTTTCCAATCCGGTGCGACCCACGCGCCGCCGTTACCACTCACGACAAGAAAGGTAGGACATGGAGACAACGAGACGACAGGCGATGCGGCTGCTGGCCGCCGCCGGCATGGGCGTGGGCGCGCTGGCGCGCAATGCGCAGGCGGCAGGCGCGCGCGCGAATGCGCCGGCGCAGGCACCCACCGCTGCACAAGGCAAGGCGGCGACCAAGCTGGCCTGGCAAGTGTTCACCACGGCCGATGGCGGCGGCGAGCGCTTCGGCGCTCGTACCCTCCCCGCGATGGTCGCGGCGACCCAGCCGGTCGAAACCGACATCGCGGTATTCGTCGACACGCGCCACGCCTTCCAGACCGTGTTCGGCTTCGGCGGCGCCGTCACCGATGCGGTGGCCGAGGTCTATGCCAAGCTCAAACCGGCTGCGCAGAAAGCCCTGCTCGCGGCCTACTACGATCCGCGCCAGGGCATCGGCTACAGCGTCGCGCGCATCAGCATCCACAGCTCGGACTTCGGCAGCGGCAGCTTCACCTACGTGAAAGACGGCGACCGCTCGCTCGACTCCTTCAGCATCGAGCACGACATGAAGTACCGCGTGCCGCTGCTGCGCCAGATCCTCGCGACCGGCGCTTCGCAGAACAACACCGTGCGCGTGTTCGCCAGCCCGTGGAGCGCCCCGGCCTGGATGAAGACCAACAACAGCATGCTGCAAGGCGGCAGCCTGCTGCCCGAGTACCGCGACACCTGGGCCCAGTACGCGGTGCGCTTCGTGAAGGCCTACGAAAAGACCGGCATCCCGATCTGGGGCATGACCGTGCAGAACGAGCCGATGGCCAAGCAGACCTGGGACTCGATGGTCTATACCGCCGAGGAAGAAACGCGCTACCTGGCCGACCACCTCGGCCCTGCCCTGGCCAACGCCGGCCTGGGCGACAAGAAGATCATGGTGTGGGACCACAACCGCGACCTGCTGCCGCAGCGCGCCAACCACCTGCTGTCCGACCCGAAAGCGCGCAAGTACGTGTGGGGCGTCGGCTACCACTGGTACGAGACCTGGGCCGGCGGCGAGCCGATGCACCGCAACGTCGCCGCCGTGCACGAAGCCTGGCCGGACGTGAACCTGCTGATGACCGAAGGCTGCATCGAGAAGTTCGACGCGTCCAAACTCCAGCTGTGGGCCAACGGCGAGCGTTACGGCAGCCAGATGATCGCCGACTTCAATGCCGGCGCGGTCGGCTGGATCGACTGGAACATCCTGCTCGACAGCCGCGGCGGCCCGAACCACAAGAACAACTTTTGCTTCGCGCCGATCCACGCAAGCGACGATGGCCAGCTGGTGTTCACGCCGATCTATTCGTACATCGGCCACTTCAGCCGCTACATCCGCCCGCAGGCGCGCCGCGTGAACGCCACCGCCAGCCGCAGCGTGCTGGAGACGACCGCCTTTCGCAACGCGGACGGCAGCCTGGCCGTGGTCGTGATGAACAAGACCGACCAGGCGCAGCGCTACCGCCTGTTCGTCGACGAACGCGAAGTCGCGCTCGACATTCCGGCGCACGCGATCCAGACCGTGCTCGGTTCGCCGGCGGGCGCCGCATGATGGGCCAACCTCTGCGCTCCGCATGCGCGCTGTCCCTGCTGCTGGCGGGCGCACTGCACGGCGCCCATGCCGCCGATGCCGCCGATGCGGTCCAGGTCTGGGTCACCACCGGCGACCAGAAGCAGCTGATGGCGCATGGGGCCGATGTCGCCTTCGACGGGTTGTCCGCCGCTGCGCCGCCGGCCGCCGCGACCATCGCCATCGATGACGCCAAGCGCTACCAGGCCATCGTCGGCTTCGGCGCGGCGCTGACCGACGCCTCGGCGATGCTCATCCAGGACAAGCTGTCGGCGACCCAGCACGCCGCTTTGCTGCAGGAGCTGTTCGGCAGCAAAGGCGAGGGCCTCGGCCTGTCGTTCACGCGCCTCACCATCGGCGCATCCGACTTTTCGACCGTTCACTACAGCTTCGACGACGTACCGGCCGGCCAGAGCGACGCACAGCTGGCGCACTTCTCGATCGACCCGAACCGCGCCGACGTGCTGCCGGTCGTGAAGGCGGCGCGCGCCGTCAATCCGGCGCTGGCGGTGATGGCCTCGCCCTGGAGCGCGCCGGCCTGGATGAAAACCACCGGCAGCCTGGTCAAGGGCCACCTCAAGCCCGAGGCCTACGGTCCGTTCGCACAGTACCTGCTGCGCTACGTGCAGGCCTACAAGGCCGAGGGCGTGCCGATCTACGCGCTGACGCTGCAGAACGAGCCGAACTTCGAGCCCGACAACTACCCCGGCATGCGCGTCGACCCGGCCGAGCGCGCCGCCTTCATCGGCGGCTATCTCGGCCCGGCGCTGGCAGGCAGCGGCGTCAAGCTGTTCGACTGGGACCACAACTGGGACCACCCGGAGTCGCCGCTGGGCGTGCTGGCCGATGCCAAGGCGGCGCGCTACATCGATGCGGTGGCCTGGCACTGCTACGGCGGCAAGCCGGACGTGCAGTCGAGCGTGCACGACGCATATCCGGACAAGGACGTCTACCTGACCGAGTGCTCGGGCGGCGACTGGGCGCCCGGCTGGGCCAAGCAGCTGCAGTTCTTCACCGGGACCCTGCTGATCGACGGCACCCGCAACTGGGCGCGCGGCGTGCTGTTCTGGAACCTGGCGCTGGACCAGAACAAAGGCCCGCACCTGGGCGGCTGCGGCACCTGCCGCGGCGTGGTCACCATCGATTCGCGCACCGGCCAGGTCACGCGCAATCCCGAGTGGTACGCGCTGGCGCACGTGAGCCGCTTCGTGCGGCCGGGCGCGCAGCGGATCGCCTCCACTGAGATAGCCGAGGTCAAGAGCGTGGCCTTCCGCAACGTCGACGACGGTTCGCACGTGCTGGTGCTGGCCAATGCCGGCCCGGCGGCGCGCAGCTTGCGCGTGCGCGACGGCGGCCGCAGCTTCCAGGCCAGCGTGCCGGCCGACGGCGTGGCGACCTACGTCTGGAGCGGCGCGAAGTAAGCGTCAGGGCGCCTCGATGCCCCTCTTTTCATGCATTGCGCATGGAAAACCAGGCAGCGCCGGCCCCGCGCCGGCGCTGTCGTATCCGTGAAACCTGTCGCGCACCTTTAACGAGTGTTAATTGACATACAAAAACTATCGGTGCTAGACTCGTAATAGCTTCATTGGAAACGTTTCCAATTTCGATTTCCAACCAAAAGCGCAACCTCGGCCGATGTTTTGGACATCGAAGGCCTTGCGATAAAACGATAACGAGTCAGGGAGACTTATGCCTCACACCCAACCAGCACGGCGCCAGCCGCTGCAACTGAATTTGCAACTGAAGCCGCTCGTGGCGGCACTGTCCGGCCTGCTGTGCGTCGTCAGCGCGCACGCCCAGACCGGCGACACCACGCAATCGACCACCCAGTCGACCAGCATGAACACCGTGACCGTGTCCGGCGTGCGCCACTCGATCGAGACCTCGACCGCGACCAAGCGCGACTCCGACGACATCCTGGAGGCCGTATCGGCCGAGGACATCGGCAAGCTGCCCGACGTCTCCATCGCCGAATCGATCTCGCGCCTGCCGGGCGTGGCCGCGCAAAACGTCAACGGACGCGCGCAGGTGATCTCGATCCGCGGCCTGTCGCCGGACTTCGCCGGCACCGTGCTGAACGGCCGCGAGCAGACCAGCACCGGCGTGAACCGCGGCGTCGAGTTCGACCAGTACCCGGCCGAACTGATGTCCAGCGTGGTGGTCTACAAGACCCCGGACGCCACCCTGCTCGGCCAGGGTATCTCCGGCACCGTCGACCTGCGCACCATCCGCCCATTGAGCGTCGACGGCCGCAAGATCGCGGTCAACGCGCGCATGGAAAAGAATTCGCTGGGTGACCTCAACCACGGCTACGGCGACACCGGCGATCGCGGTGGCCGCGGCAGCATCGCCTACATCGACCAGTTCCTCGACAAGACGCTGGGCGTCGCGGTCGGCTACGCCCACCTGCAGACCCCGGGCCAGGAACAGCACTACAAGGCCTGGTGGTGGGGCGCACCGGCGGCGACCTGGTACAACGGCGCGACCGCCCAGGGCGGCGCCGAAGCCACCGTCCAGTCGCGCAAGGACAAGCGCGACGGCCTGCTGGCCACGCTCGAGTACAAGCCGAATTCGACGCTGCACAGCACGATCGACGCCTACTACTCGAAGTTCACCGAGGCCGAAGTCATGCGCGGCATGATGTTCGACTCGAACCCGTACAGCGACGCCCTGCTGGCCGGCCCGACCGCGACCGCGCCGTCGCACGCGCTGACCAACCCGGGCTTCACCACCGTCAACGGCCAGAACGTGATCACCAGCGGCACCCTGAACTTCCCGCTGGGCGGCACCCAGCCGGTGGGCCGCAACGACAAGAACGACCGCAACGACGTGCTGGCCTCGCTCGGCTGGAATACCGAGATGAAGCTGGGCGACTGGCGCGCCATCGCCGACCTGAGCTACTCGAGCGCCAAGCGCAGCGAGCACACCTTCGAGACCTATGCCGGCCCGTTGCAGTCGAGCCTGGGCTTCAACATTCCGCTCAGCCCGGGCTTCGCGACCTTCTCGCCGGGTTTTGATGCGACCGACCCGAACACGATGCAGCTGGGCGATCCGGGTGCCTGGGGCCACGATGGCCGCAGCGCCTTCACCCAGCAGTACGACAAGATCCGCGCGCTCAACCTGCACGCCAAGCATAGCCTGGGCTGGATCTTCCGCCAGCTCGACGCCGGCGTGAACTTCTCGGCGCGCGACAAGACGCAGAACATGACCGTGTTCTTCGCCGACCTGCCGAACGGTGCGACCCACCAGGCGATCGCCCCGAACTACGCGACGACCCCGACCTCGCTCGGCTTCGTCGGTATCCCGGGCGTGCTGAGCTACGACGTCAACCAGGTCGCCGGTCAGTACTACACGATGACGCAGAACATGACCGGCGGTCCGGGCGGCGACTACTCGCACGACTTCGGCGTCCACGAGCGCATCACCACCGGCTACGCCAAGGCCAACTTCCAGACCGAGGTCGCCGAGTTCCCGGTGCACGGCAACCTGGGCTTCCAGTACGTCCACACCAACCAGTACTCGAACGCCTACGCGTTCCAGCCGAACGTCAACACGCCGACCGGCACCGTCGAACAGGGCGACAGCTACAACAACTTCCTGCCCAGCCTGAACGTCATCACCGACCTGCCGAACGACACCTTCCTGCGTCTCGGCCTGGCCCAGACGCTGGCGCGTCCGCGCATCGACGACATGAACGCCACCTACGCGGCCTCGGTCAACCCGACCACGCGCCTGTGGAACGGCTCGGGCGGCAATCCGAAGCTGCGTCCGTGGCGCGCCAACGGCGCCGACCTGTCGCTGGAAAAGTACTGGGGCACGCGCAGCTACCTGGCCGGCGCCCTGTTCTACAAGAAGCTGCTGACCTACGTCTACCAGCAGACCATCGACTATGACTTCACCGGCTTCGTCAACCCGACCCCGGCCACCGTCCCGCTCAGCAACCAGGGCACCTACGCGACCCAGGCCAACGGCACCGGCGGCAACCTGCGCGGAATCGAAGTGTCGGGCGCGCTGGACGCCGGCCTGATCCACCCGATGCTGGACGGCTTCGGCTCCCAGTTCTCGTATTCGTACACCGACACCTCGATCCAGGTGCAGGGTCCGGACGCCAACCAGACCCCGATCTGGGCGTCGCTGCCGGGCCTGTCGAAGAACGTCGCCAGCCTGACCTTCTATTACGAGAAGGCCGGCTTCTCGGCGCGCATCAACGACCGCTACCGCTCGAGCTTCCGCGGCGAGTACGCCTCGCTGTTCGGCGCGACCTCCGTGCTGCGCAACCTCGGCATGAACACGATCGACCTGCAGCTCGGCTACGAACTGCAGGACGGCCCGGCCAAGGGACTGGCGATCTCGTTCCAGGTGGTCAACCTGAAGAACGCACCGGACCGCAACGTGCAGGACGGCGGCGGCTTCGGCGGCGTGACCGCACCGCAGGAATACGACCGTTATGGGCGCCAGTTCCTGCTGGGCCTGAGCTACAGGCTGTAACTCAAGCTGTAACTCGAACTATAAATCGTTTAGTTCGTTCCATCAAAATCGGCCGCCGCGTGCGGCCGGTTTTTTTTGGCTCGGTAAAATTCAAGCCCCGAAGGCGCCGTCGATCGTGTGCATCGCCCCGGTGACGAAACCCGCTTCCGGTCCGGCCAGCCAGGCGACCAGCGCCGCGACTTCTTCGGGACGGCCATGGCGCTTGATCGCCATGAAGCTGTGCATCAGGTCCCGCATCGGGCCGTCTTCCGGATTCGCGTCGGTGTCGATCGGTCCCGGTTGGACCACGTTGATCGTGATGCCGCGCGGGCCGAAATCACGCGCCAGCCCGCGCGCCAATCCCTGCAGCGCGGATTTGCTCACGGCGTACGACGCCATCCCGGGCAAGGGCATGCGGTCGCCGTTGACCGACCCGATCACGATGATGCGCCCGCCCGCGGGCATCTGGCGCGCCGCTTCGACCGACGCGTGGTAAGGCGCCTGGATATTGATGCGGAAAAGGCGGTCGACCGCGTCCGGGTCCTGCTCCAGTGCGTCGCCGAACAGCGCGATGCCGGAGTTCACCACCAGCACGTCGAGCGGACCGCTGTCGCGCACGCGCGCGATGACCACATCGCGATCGGCGCTGTCGGTCGCGAACGCCGTGCTGCCGGTGTCGCTGGCGACCAGCCGCGCTGCCGCCGGCGAGCCCGAATAATTGAACGCCACCTTCGCGCCGTCGGCGGCAAAGCGCCGCACGATGGCCGCGCCGATGCCCCGGCTGCCGCCCAGCGGCTGTTTCATGAAAAGGGTTACGACGCGGTGAGTGTTGCCGACCTGACCCGTGCGCTGGGGATCAATCCACCCAGCTTTTATGCGGCCTTCGGTAGCAAGGCCGCGCTGTATGCGCGCATCCTCGACCGCTATGCCATCACCGGTGCGATTCCGCTGACGCGGATTTTCGCGCCCGGGCGGCCGCTGGCCGATGCGCTGACGGCCGTGCTGGTGGAAGCAGCGCGCCATTACGCCGCCGATGCCACGGCGACCGGCTGCCTGGTACTGGAGGGGACGCGCTGCGACGATCCAGACGCGCGCGAGCTCGCTTGCGGCTATCACGTCGCGGCGCAACAACTGATTCGCGCGCGCATCGCCGAACGCGATCCGCTGCAGGCAGATCGCCTGGCGGATTTCGTGTGCACGACCATGGCCGGACTGTCGGCCAGTGCGCGCCATGGCCAGGGGCTGGAGCGCCTCCTGGCCACGGCGCAGATGGCCGGGACGGCCATCGCGGCGGCATTGCCGGCATAAAGCCGGCTCCGTTTTAAAGCGTTATTACTTGGCCGGCGCGGCAGCGGCAGGCGCGGGTGCAGGCGCGGCAGCTGCGTTCGCGGCGGCCGCCTTTTTCTTGGCGCTATGATGGCCGACTGCGCAACCCACGGCAGCGCCGGCGACGGCATGCTTGCCGGCGAAGTGCCCGGCGACGGCGCCGACCGCCGCGCCTTTACCGCAACCGGCATTGGCTGCGCCGCCGATCGTCAACAGGGTTGCAGCGATCAGGAATTGAAATTTTTTGTTCATGGTGTTCTCCTTGGGTCAGTGATGGTGAGTCAATACGATCATGCCATCGGGTCCGGCCGGCTGCACCCAACCTTACAAGATCGTAATGCTGAGCGAAGCGTGCGCGGTCAACGCCTGCTCATCGAGTACGTTAGTTGTTCATGCACGGCTGCTTCGTGTCCACACGACGAAACACTAAACGAAACACCACAAGGAAACCATCATGAAAAAAGCGTCCATCCTGATCGGCCTGATCATGCTCGCCACGGCACCGGCCTTTGCCCAGACCACCACCGTGCCGAACCCGCTCTCCCCTTCCAGCAGCAGCACCAATACCAGCACCAGCGCCCCTGCTCCCGCCGCCAAGTCATCCGCTGGAATGACCGCACCAAGCGCACCCGGCGCCTCCGTCAAGGCCAAAGCCAAGAGCGCACCGATGACCCAGGCTGCGGGCGGCGGCGACGGCAAGGTGTGGGTCAATACGTCCAGCAAGGTGTATCACTGCGAGGGCGACAAGTACTACGGCAAGACCAAGAAAGGCGAATACCTGAGCGAAGCCGATGCCAAGTCGAAGGGCTTCCATGGCATGAACAACAAGTCTTGCGCTGCCAAGTCCTGATCCACGCCGGCGCGCGAGGCCGGCAGCTGTGCCGCCTCGCGCGTCTGGTGCTTATCGTTCGTGAACGGCGCCGGACGCATGCGGTGCGTAGAGGCGGCGCTCGGCAGGCCTGCTGAGTACACGCATGACGACTTCCCATGCGACACCCGAGTCGACCAGTGCTTTGGCTGCGCTCACCGAACTCTGCGACGCGGCAACGTGGATCGCGGCGTCGATCAGGGAAGCGCTCAAGGAATCGGTTCTGCGGTTCATGAGCGAACCTTGCGCGCTTCGGATGACAGGCGTGTGACTGGCGCGCGCCTAAGTATGTACTTGCGTGTGTGCCTGCGCCAGCGCCTGCGCGCCCCACCACGCATCCAGTCCATTGCCCAGCAAGGCCATCGCCACCACCAGCCCACAGACGATCCACCTCTGCCGGCGCGAAAAGCGCGGGTCATGCCACGTACGCCAGCCACTCACCGCGACATAAGCGAGCACCAGCACCACGCCCGCCACCAGCAGCACCGCCAGCGTCGTGCGCCCCGCGAACCCGACGATATCCAGCCCCCAGTAGGCCAGCCCCGGCAGCGCCAGCGCCAGCCCACCGAGCAGGTCGATCCAGGCCAGCGTCGCCGCCGCGCCGAAATACCGCAGCGGCGAACGCAAGGCATGCCGATGCCCCCACCCGGTCAGCAGCAGGGTGCCCACGACATAGGGAATCACCCACCACGGCATCATCAACTCCACATCACTGCTGCGCGTGCCAGCCGCCTCCCAGCGACTGGATCAGCGCCACCGCGGTCGACTGGCGCGACGCCTGGGTCTGGACCAGCGCGCGCCGTGCGTTCAGCGCAGTGACCTGGGCCTGCACCACCTGCGAGTAGTCGACCTGGCCGGCCTTGTAGCGGTTCAGCACCTGCTCCTCGACCTTGTCGGCGGCTTCGGAGGACTGGCGCTGCAGTTCCTGCTGCTGGACCAGGATGCGGGTCGCGGACAGCTGGTCTTCGACGTCGGCGAATGCCGTGAGCACGGTCTGGCGGTAGCGCGCGGCGGCTTCTTCCTGGGCCGCGCGGGTCGATTCGACGGCCGCGCGCAGCGCGCCGAAGTTGATCGCCGTCTGGGCCGCGGACAGGCCGTAGGTCCAGGCTGCGCTCGAGGCGCGGAACAAGTCGCTGACCACGCTGCCCGAGGTGCCGTAGCTGCCGCTCAGGTTAATGCTCGGGAAGTAGGCCGAGCGGGCGATGCCGATCTGCTCGTTGGCGGCGGCCACGCGCCGTTCGGCGCCGGCGATGTCGGGGCGGCGCTGCAGCAGCAGCGAGGGCACGCCGACGGGCAGGTCCGGTACCGTCGGCGCCCACTTGGCGGTGGCGATCGTGAGGTCGGCCGGCGCCTTGCCGACCAGGACCGCGATCGCGTGCTCGAGCTGGGCGCGCTGGTTGGCCAGCTGGACTTCGTCGGCCTGGGCGTTGGACAGCGTGGTCTGGGCCTGGTAGACGTCCGAGTGCGGCGCGATGCCGGCGTCGTAGCGGTTCTGGGTGTACTTCAGCACGCGCTGGTAGCCTTCGATCGAGGCGCGCAGCAGCTCGCGCTGGGCGTCGATCGAACGCAGCGAGACGTAGTCGGCGGCCAGCTCGCCCTGGGCCGACAGCGTGGCCGCGGCCAGGTCGGCGGCGCTGGCCTGCGCGGCGAACTGGGCCTGGTTGATGGCCGCGTGCAGGCGGCCCCAGACGTCCGGCTCCCAGCTGCCGCCCAGCTGCAGGCGGTAGTTGCTGGAGATGTTGCCGCTGCCGCTGCCGCCGCCGATCACGGTGCCGTTGCTGGTGACGGTCGTGCTGCGGTTGCCGCCCTTGGTGCCGCTGCGGTCGCCCGACAGGCTGACCGTCGCGCTCGGCCACAGCGAAGCGCGCTGCCCGGCCACCAGCGCGCGCGCCTGCGCGTAGGCGGCCACCGCCGCGGCCACGTTCTGGTTCGAGACCTGCACCTGGCCGGCCAGGTCGTTCAGGACCGGGTCGCCGAACAGCGTCCACCACGGGCCGCGTTCGAGCGCGTCGGCGGGCGCCGCCGGCACCCAGCCTTCGAGCTCCTTGAACTTGGGCGGCTCGGGCGTGGCCGGGACATGGTAGGCCGGGGTGAACGAGCAGCCGGATAAAAAGGCGGCTGCGGCAAGGGCGATCGCGGACAGGCGCAGGGGGGCGGGACGCAGGGAAGCGCTATGCATGCTCTTTTTTTTCATGAATGAGAAGGTACCGAAGACGGATGCTCGACCGGTTGGCGCGCCAGCTCGTGCTCGTCCGGCTTCTTGGTGCGCAGCTTGTCGAGGTAGACGTAGACGACCGGCGTGGTCAAGAGCGTGAGCAACTGGCTCGCGACCAGGCCGCCGATGATGGCGATGCCGAGCGGCTGGCGCAGCTCCGAGCCTTCGCCAAAGCCGATCGCCAGCGGCAGCGCGCCTAAGGCGGCGGCCAGGGTCGTCATCAGGATCGGGCGGAAGCGCAGCAGGCAGGCTTCGCGCACGGCCTCGGTGGCCGACAAGCCGCGCGCGCGCTCGGCGTCGAGCGCGAAGTCGATGATCAGGATCGCGTTCTTCTTGACGATGCCGATCAGCAGGAAGATGCCGATCAGCGCGATGATCGAGAACTCCATGTGGAACATCAGCAACGCCAGCACCGCGCCGACGCCGGCCGAGGGCAGCGTCGACAGCACGGTCAGCGGGTGCACCAGGCTCTCGTACAGGATACCCAGCACGATGTAGATCACCACGATCGCGGCCAGGATCAGCAGCGGCTGCTGCTGGTTCGATTCCTGCGCCTGCTTGGCCTGGCCCTCGAAGCTGCCGCGCACGTTGGTCGGCATGCCGATCTGCGCTTCGGCCGCGCGCACCTGCGCCTGCGCCTGTGACAGCGACACGCCGGGCGCCAGGTTGAACGAGATGGTGGTGGCCAGCACGCCGTCCTGGTGGTTGATCGAGCTGGGCGTGGAGCGCTCGGCAAAGCGCGCGATCGTGGTCAGCGGCACCATGGTCTTGGCGCTGGTCGACAGCGCCGAGCCGGACGACGGGTCGCGCGCCGCGGTCAGGTTGCTGGTGCTGCCCGGCGAACCGCCACCGCCGGACGAAGCCGCGGATGCGCCCAGCGTGCCGAGCGCGCTGCCGTTGCCGGCGCCGGCGCCGCCGGCGTTCTGGGTGGCCGGGGCGGCGCTGCCGCCGCTAGTGCCGATGGTCGCTACGGCGCTCGTCGCGCTGGCAGTGCTCACGCCCGTGCCGCCGCTGCCCTGGGTCGCACTGCTGGTGCCCGAAGTGGTGCCGCTGGTGCCGGGCGCGCCGGCGCTCGACACCGGCACATACACGTCGCTCAAGGCGTTCGGCGATTGCGCGTAGCGCTGCGCCACGCCCATGATTACGTGGTACTGGTTCAGCTCATCGTAGATGTTGGCGACCTGGCGCTGGCCGAAGGCGTCGTACATCGCATTGTCGACGTCGCGCGCGCTGATGCCCATGCGCGCGGCGGTGGCGGTGTCGATGTTCACGTAGGTCTCGACGCCGTTGTCGGCCTGGTCGGTGTCGACGTCGGTCAGCCCCTTCTGCGCCTTCATCGCATCGGCCAGGCGCGTCGCCCATCGCTTCAGGTCGGCGCTGCTGTCGCTCTTGAGCGTGTACTGGTAGGTCGAGTTGCTCTGGCGCCCGCCCATGCGCAAATCCTGCACCGGATTGAGGAACAGCTGCACACCGGTGACGTGGGCCAGCTTGGGGCGCAGGCGCGCGATCACGGCCTGGCCGCTTTCGCCCTTGGCGCGCTGGCCGACCGGTTTCAGGTTGAGGAACATGAAGCCGCCGCCGGCGCGCGAACCGCCGGTAAAGCCGACCACCGTGTCGACCGCCGGGTCGCTGGTGATGATGTTGACCAGCTGGCGCAGCTTGCCCTGCATCGCCTGGAACGAGATGCTCTGGTCGGCGCGCATGCCGCCGGCGACCTGGCCGGTGTCCTGCTGCGGGAAGAAGCCCTTGGGCGCCGCCGAGAACAGGTAGACGTTCAGGCCGACCACGAACAGCAGGATCAGCATCACCAGCGGTTTGCTGTCCAGCGCCCAGTCGAGCGCGTGCTCGTAGCTCTTCATGATGGCGCCGAAGCCGCGCTCGAACCAGCGGCCGATGCGGCTCGGCTCGCGCTTCAGGTGATCCTTCTTGTCCCCTTTCAGTAAAAGCGCGCACAACATCGGCGTGGTGGTCAGCGAGATCACCAGCGAGATCATGACGGCCACCGACAGCGTCACCGCGAATTCGCGGAACAGCCGTCCGACCTGGCCGCCCATGAACAGCAGCGGGATGAACACGGCGATGAGCGACAGGCTGATCGACAGCACCGTGAAGCCGACTTCCTGGGCGCCCAGCAGGGCCGCCTTGACCTTGTCCATGCCCTCTTCGACGTGGCGGCTGGTATTTTCCAGCACCACGATGGCGTCGTCGACCACGAAGCCGGTGGCCACCGTCAGCGCCATCAGCGACAGGTTATTCAGCGAAAAACCGAGCAGGTACATCACGCCGAAGGTACCCAGCAGCGACACCACGGTCGCCACCGCCGGCACCACGGTCGCACGCACGCTGCGCAGGAACACGCTGACCACCAGCACCACCAGCGCGATCGAGATCATCAGCGTGAATTCGATCTCGCGCAGCGAGGCGCGGATCGAGTTGGTGCGGTCCGAGGCCACGCGCATGGTCACGTCTTCCGGCAGCTGCGCCTGCAGCTGCGGCAGCAGCGCGCGCACGCCGTCGACGGTCTCGATGACGTTGGCGCCAGGCTGGCTGGTCACCAGCACCACGATCGCCGGGCGGCCGTTGAACAGGCCGAGCGTGTGGATGTCCTCGACGCCGTCGCTGACCTCGGCGATGTCCTGCAGGCGCACCGCGGCGCCGTTGCGCCAGGCAACCACCAGGCCGCGGTAGTCGGCCGCGGTACGGCCACCGGTCGGGGTGTTGACCTGCGAGTAGATCTGCAGGCGCTGGCCCTGTCCTTCGAGTTCGCCTTTCGGACGGTTCGGGTTGGTGGCCTGGATCGCGGCGCGCACGTCTTCGGCCGAGACCCCGTAGTTGTTCATCTGGTAGGGAATCAGGTCGACGCGCACCGCCGGCAGCGAGCCACCGCCGATCTCGACGTCGCCCACGCCCTTGACCTGGGCCAGCTTCTGCTGCACCAGGTTGGAGACCTCGTCGTAGATCTGGCCCGGGCTGCGCGTCCTGGAGGTCAGCGCCAGGATGATCACCGGCGCGTCCGACGGGTTGGCCTTGCGGTAGGTCGGGTTCTGGCGCAGCGTCGACGGCAGGTCGGCGCGCGAGGCGCTGATCGCGGCCTGCACTTCGCGCGCGGCGGCGTCGATCTGGCGGTTCAGGTCGAACTGCAGGTTGATGCGGGTCTGGCCGGTGCCGCTGTTCGAGGTGATTTCGTTGACGCCGGCGATCACCGCCAGGCGCCGCTCGAGCGGCGTGGCGACCGAGGTCGCCATCGTGTCCGGACTGGCGCCCGGCAGGTTGGCCGTGACCGAGATCGCCGGGAAGTCGACCTGGGGCAGCGGCGAGACCGGCAGCACGAAAAAGGCGCCGATCCCGGCCAGCGCCAGCCCCAGGGTCAGGAGGACCGTGGCGATCGGCCGGTTGACGAAGGGCTTCGAGAGGTTCATGCGTCGGCCCTCTGCACCGGTGATGGCGACAGCAGCGCGGCCGGTTGCGGCGTATGCTGCGGTTTGCCACCGCCGGTCCCCGGCCCTTTGTCGTCACCCGGACCCGAGCCGGGACCGCCCGGCTTGGCCGGCGCTTCACCGCCCCAGCGGCGCGCCAGGCGATCGAACGCGAGATAGATCACCGGCGTGGTAAACAGCGTGAGCAACTGGCTGACGATCAGGCCGCCGAAGATGGCCAGGCCCAGCGGACGGCGCAGCTCGGCGCCCTCGCCCCAGCCGAACATCAGCGGCACCGCAGCGAACAGCGCGGCCAGCGTGGTCATGATGATCGGGCGGAAGCGCAGCATCGCGGCCTGGTGGATCGCGGTGCGCGGGTCCTTGCCCTCGTCGCGCTCGGCCTCGATCGCGAAGTCGATCATCATGATCGCGTTCTTCTTGACGATGCCGATCAGGAGGATGATGCCGATGATGCCGATCACGCCCAGGCCCTGGCCGCTGACCAGCAGCGCCAGCAGCGCGCCGACGCCGGCCGACGGCAGCGTCGACAGGATGGTCAGCGGGTGGATGTAGCTTTCATACAGCACGCCGAGCACGATGTACACGCACACCACCGCCGCCAGGATCAGCCACAACTGGCTGGTGAGCGAAGCCTGATAGGCGCCGGACGCGCCCAGGAAGGTCATGCTGACCGAGGCCGGCAGCCCGATCTCCTGCGCCACGTCCTTGATCGCCGCGACCGCGGTGCCCAGCTTGACGCCCTTGGCCGGATCGAAACCGATGGTGGTGGCCGGGTACTGCGCCACGTGGGTGATCTGCAGCGGCGCGGCCTGCTCGGTGACCGAGGCGATGCTCGACAGCGGCGTCGACGCGCCCGAGCCGGTGCGCAGCTGCAGGTTGGTCAGCGCATCGAGCGACATCTGCGCGTCCGACTGCGCTTCCAGGATCACGCGGTACTGATTCGTCTCGGTAAAGATGGTCGAGACGATGCGCTGGCCGAAGGCGCTGTACAGGGCGTCGTCGATGTTCGAGGCGGTGACCGACACGCGCGAGGCGCTGTCGCGGTCGATGTTGACGTAGGCCGCGGCACCGGTGGCGCCGGCATCGGTGGTCACGTTGCGCAGTTCCTGGCGCCGCGCCATCGCCTGTGTCAGCTTGGTCGCCCACTCGGTCACGGTCTTGGTGTCGGCGCCTTCGATCGACAGGCGGAACTGGGTCGGGCCGGTCTCGGCGTCGATGGTCAGGTCCTGGGTCGGCTGCAGGTACAGGATGGCGCCGGCGACGTTGCGGCCGACGCGCGCACGCAGGCGGTCCATCAGCTCGTCTTGGTCGGTATGCTTGTCCTTCAGGTTGATCAGCATCGAGCCGGTGTTGAGCATGGTGTTGTTGGCCGCATCCACACCGACGGTCGAGGCCAGCGACAGCACGTCCGGGTCGGACAGCAGTTCGCGCGCCACCGCCTGCTGCAGCTCGGCCATCGAGGCGTACGAAATCGACTGGCGCGCTTCGATGCGCGCCTGCAGCTGGCCGGTGTCCTGGGTCGGGAACAGGCTTTTCGGGATGAAGGTCCAGAGCAGCGCGGTCAGCACCAGCGTGCCCAGCGCGACCAGCAGGGTCAGGCCCTGGCGCTCCAGCACCCAGTTCAGGCCGCGGTCGTAATGCTTGATGACGTAGTCGAAAAAGCCCTGGAAGCGGCGCGCGAAGCCGCTCTCGTGCGACGGGTCTTCGGCGCGCAGCCAGCGCGCCGACATCATCGGCACCAGCGTCAGCGAGACCAGCGCCGAGATCAGGATCGTGATCGCCAGCGTCACCGCGAACTCGCGGAACAGGCGTCCCACCACGTCGCCCATGAACAGCAGCGGAATCAGCACGGCGATCAGCGACACCGTCAGCGAGATGATGGTAAAGCCGATCTGGGTCGCGCCTTTCAGGGCGGCAGCCATCGGCTTTTCGCCTTCCTCGATATAGCGCGAGATGTTCTCGATCATGACGATCGCATCGTCGACCACGAAGCCGGTGGCGATGGTCAGCGCCATCAGCGACAGGTTGTTGAGCGAGTAGCCGAGCAGGTACATCACCCCGAAGGTGCCGACCAGCGAGATCGGCACGGCCAGACTGGCGATCACGGTCGCGCGCACGCTGTGCAGGAAAGCGAAGATCACCAGTACCACCAGCAGCACCGCCAGCACCAGCTCGATCTGCACGTGCTCGACCGAGGCGCGGATGCCGGTGGTACGGTCCGACAGCACCGACAGGCTGACCGCTGCCGGCAGGCTGGCCTGCAGGTCCGGCAGGCGCTGCTTGATGGCGTCGACGGTGGCGATCACGTTGGCGCCCGGCTGGCGCTGCACGTTCAGGATGATCGCCGGCTTCATGTTGGCCCAGGCGCCCAGCTTGACGTTTTCGGCGCTGTCGACCACGCGCGCGACGTCTTTCAAACGCACCGGCGCGCCGTTGCGGTAGGCGACGATCAGGTTCTGGTAGTCCGGCACCGTCAACAGCTGGTCGTTGGCGTTGATGGTGTAGGCGCGGGTCGGACCGTCGAACTGGCCCTTGGCGCTGTTGGCGTTGGCGGCGGTGATCGCCGAACGCAGTGTGTCCAGGCCCAGGCCATTGGCGGCCAGGGCTTCGGTATTGGCCTGGATGCGCACCGCCGGGCGCTGGCCGCCCTGCAGCGTGACCAGGCCGACGCCGGTCACCTGGCTGATCTTCAGGGCCAGGTTGGTGTTGACGATGTTCTGGACTTCGGTCAGCGGCATCGTGTCCGAGGTGATCGCCAGCGTCAGCACCGGCGCGTCGGCCGGGTTGACCTTGGCGTACACCGGCGGCGCCGGCAGGTCGGTCGGCAGCAGCGAGGTGGCGGCATTGATCGCGGCCTGCACTTCCTGCTCGGCCACGTCGAGCGTCTGGCCGAGGCCGAACTGCAGCGTGACCACCGAGACGCCGGCGGCGCTGGTCGAACTCATGCGCGCCAGGCCGGCCATCTGGCCGAACTGGCGCTCGAGCGGCGCGGTCACGGTGCGCGACATCACTTCCGGGCTGGCGCCGGGATACAGCGTCTGCACCTGGATGGTCGGGAAGTCGACCTGGGGCAGCGCCGACAGCGGCAGGAACTTGTAGCCGACCAGGCCGGCCAGCACGATCGCCAGCATCAGCAGCGCGGTCGCGACCGGGCGCTTGATGAATGGTGCGGATGGGCTCATGCGCTTGCCTTATTGTTGCTGCTGCTGGCCACGATGGGCACGCTGTCCACCCTGGCCGGCGGCGCCGCCGCGCGCGCCCTGCGGATGATCGCCCGGCAGCATGACCTTGGCGCCATCTTTCAAGCGGTCGCCGCCTTCGGTGATCACGGTCTCGCCGCCCTGCAGGCCGGTCTTGATCTCGACCCGGTCGACGGTCGACTGGCCGCGCGTGACGTTACGCAGCGCAACGGTCTTGTCCTGCGGGTTCAGCACGTAGACGTAGTCGCCGTTGGCGCCGTGGCGCAGCGCCGTCACCGGCACCGTGATCGCATTCTGGATGGTGTTGACCTGCAGGCGGATGTTGACGAACTGGCTCGGGAACAGCTTGCCGTCCTGGTTGCTGAAGCGGGCCTTGGCGCGCACGGTGCCGGTCTGGGTGTCGACCTGGTTGTCCAGCGCCATGAAGCGGCCCTGGGCCAGGGTGTCGGTGCGGGTGCGGTCCAGCGCGATCGCCGGCAGCGTCGCGTTCTGGTTCACGCGCTGCTGCACTTCCGGCAGGTGATCCTGCGGCACCGCGAACTCGACGTCGATCGGTGACTGCTGGGTGATCACGGCCACGCCGTTCGCGTCGCCGCTCGACACCAGGTTGCCGATGTCGACCGTGCGCAGGCCGACCCGGCCCGAGATCGGTGCGCGCACCTGGGTGTAGCCGAGGTTGATGCGGGCGATGCCTTCGGCCGCCTTGTCGGTGGTGACCGCGCCTTGCAGCTGTTTCACCAGCGCGGCCTGGGTGTCGACGTCCTGGCGTGCGATCGAATCCTGCTGCAATAGAGTCTGATACCGGCCGAGCGTGACCTTGGCGGTCTCCAGCTGGGCGTCGTCGCGCTGACGCTGGCCGGTGGCCTGCAGCAGCGCCATCTGGGCCGGGCGCGGATCGATGGTGGCCAGCACCTGGCCTTCCTTGACCAGCTGGCCTTCGGTAAATTGGATCTTTTGCAGCACGCCGCCGATCTGCGGGCGCACCGTCGCCACCGCCGCCGGGGTCACGGTGCCCAGTGCCTCGATGGTGACCGGGATGTCGGCGCGCTCGGCCTTGCCGACGCCGACCGTGGTGGCCGGCATGCCGCCGCGTCCGCCGCCGGGACCGCCGCGGCCCGCGCCGGCGCCGCCCTGCCCGCGCCCGCCCGCACCCGGGCCGCCGGCCGGGGCCTGGTGGGTCAGGTGCCAGGCAAGTGCGCCCAGGCCGACCATGGCCAGGATGGCGATGATGGCGCCGATGACGCGCGACTTGCGCGTGCGTTGCGGGGTGGTGGTGGTTTTTTCTTTATCTGGGGAGACGGTCGAATCCATGCTTGTCCTTGGCGGCCGAGTGTTCAAAAGCACAATAAACGCAGCGTGGAACTTTAACATGGTCCGCTGGGTATTTTTGTTTCATAACGTACAGACGAGGGTATTCATTTTTCATAAAGACGCCCTTGCTGCCTGCTTCTCGAGTTCGCCTTTACCCGAATTAACACCGTTGGCGTCAAGAAAGCAGACGTTCATAGCGAAAACGGGCGCGAACTCGCGTTCGCACCCGTTTTCAAGGCATCTGCATGCCGACTACATGCTGTTACAAACTACCGATCCAGCTTGACGCCTGCCTCACGCTCGAACCGGTTCAAACCCGGTGCAAGACTCAAGGTGCCTCGCACAGGCAAT
>JGI20283J15916_100102_pt1 | contig 43039 bp, 35 predicted proteins | sample Plalitdecfosmids_FD_15916 | JGI IMG/M metagenome (IMG submission 15916) | reverse complement strand
ATCAGAGTTCCAGTCGAAATCGCCACCAATTACGGCAACAGGAACACCGCCCTGATAGATAGTCATTGTATTACCTTCCCAACCCCAGCCATTCTGGCTTTGCATTTCGAAGGTATACACGCACTGGTCTGTAGCTTCGCACACTTGTGTGTGGAATGCAAACGGGCCAGCCCAAGAGCTCTCTGTATCGTTAGCACATACTATCCTTACATAATATTCGTAATTGGTAGATGGCAATAATGGGCCTACAGCAACGGCAGGGTTAGTAGTTGTTGCACCTGTTGGTGTACTTGCATCTGTTGGTGCAGCCTCGTTTAAATCTGCATTAACAATGTAATACTCCCAAGATCCTGTGGCAGGGCCATCCCAGCCAAGATCTGCAGTTGTTGTGGTTTCGTTATCTGTATATAAACCTGTTGGAGGTAAACATGCAGGCACTAAACAATCGGCAGTAGAAGTATACAATACTGTATTTGTAGCGCCTCCGTTTGGCAATAAAGTGTAAAGTGTTTGAGAGAAACCGTTTATTACCTGTAAGCCAACCTGATTAGGGAAAGAGCCACCGTTAGCCCAAAATACCTGGAAAGGTAAACCGGTACACAATGGCACTGTTACAGACTGTGTGGAACCCGATGTAAATGTAGAACCTATAGTTGCTACGTTTATACCGTTTTGAGAAATTACCATGTTGCCACCATACCAGCCACCGCCCCAGTCGCTTGTCATTACAAAAGTGTAATTACACTGCTCTGTTTCAGGGCAAGAGTCTGAACTAAACGCAAATGGGCCGGCCCACGTACTGTTTTGATCATCAGTACAAACCATTCTTACATAAAACACGTAGTTTGTAGCCTCTTCTATTGCAACCGTAACTGGGTTAACAGATGTAGGTATAGCATCTGCATCTGTTGGGGCAGCGCCACCAGCTTCTGTAACATAATATTCCCAAGAGCCTGTTGGCTGTCCGGCCCATCCAAGCTGTGCACTTGTATTGGTTATGTTAGTAGCAGTTAAGTTAGTAGGAGGCAAACACATTGGGGTGTCGCAATCTACAGTACCTGTGTAAAGTACGGTGTTTTGAGCGCCTGTGCCCGGAGGTTTGGTATAGAAAGTTTGAGAGAAACTGTTTTGTATAGAAACACCCACCTCAATAGGGAAACTGCCGCCGGCATTCCATTTTAACTGAATAGGGAAACCGTTACAAACCTGTACCGGTACAGAAACAGGGCCGGTGCCGGTTGTAAACGTACTACCAAGCGTTGCTATGGTAATGCCGTTTTGAGAAACTGTCATAGTATTACCGTTCCAGCCATCTCCATAAGAGTCGGTTAGTACAAAATTGTATGTACACTGGTCTGCAGCCTCACAAATCATTGTGTTAAACAGGTAAGGACCAGCCCATGCACTAAACGTGCCGTTACCGCAATCTGCCCTTACATAATATTCGTATGGGGTTGCCGTGGTAAGGTTACCTCCTGCAGCGGTTGTTGTTACCGTAAGCTCTGTATTGTCTGTAACCGTAACGCCGGCTCCGGAAGGTATACCTGCATTTGGGGTTTGAACAACAATTTGCCAGGATGAAGCACCGCTTGGGTTTGTCCATGAAAGGTCTGCCGATGTCATACCTATATTAGTTGTAGGCAGGCCTACAGGCTTAAGGCAGTTTACCTGCTGTATAACTAAGTTATAAGCAGTACTTTGAGGAAAACCATAAGTAGATATTACAACATAGTACGTAACGTTTGCAGTTACGCTTAATGTTGGTATAGATATTGGGCCACCTAAAAAATCGGTTATGGCGCCGCCAACACAGCTAACACCAATATTAGCGCAGCTATCGTAAACAAATAAACCGGTATAAGTACCAATGCCTGTAAGATCTAAACTTACTACACCCGTTGTGGTTGGAGTAAATGAATAAACTACATCATTACCATCCAGGTAACCATAGTTAACACCACAGCCGGTTGCACCCGGGCTGCCTTCGTAATTACTATCGGCGTAGTTAGAAGTATTATCTGTAGTAGAATAAGGTAGTGCACTAATTGCTATAGGAGCACCGCAGCTTTCGCCAAGTGCTACAGTACTAAAGTTATACGGCCCTACCCAGTTACTTACGCCACCATCGCTACAATGCGCGCGAACGTAATATTTATAATCTGTGTTTGCTGTAAGGGTAATACCAGAACCCGGTGCACCTGCCACAAATGGCAAAGCACCAGAATAGATTACACCTGTACCGGTAGGTGTGCCGTTTTGTTGTGGCAGCACTTCTACTTCCCACTCTGTAGCACCACTTGGGTTAGCCCAGCTAAGGTTAGCAGTGGTAAGGGTAAAATTGTTAGCCGTAAGTGTTGTAGGATCTAAACACTTAGCTGTAACCGAAACCTCATCTATAGCCCAACGTTCGGCATTATCGCCCAACATAACAAACGCAATGTATACGTTTGTACCAGGAGCGATGGTAGAAGGCACAGCAAGGTCTACTGTTTTTTCTTGCCACGATGTTTGCGTAGGGTTTAACTGTAGCTCTGTCCAGTTAACAATGTTGGTAAAGTTAGCAGTGTTAGTTTGCTCTGCTACTGTATTAGCTACAGCAGGTGCAATGTAAATTTTAAACTGCGTAAGCTGATCTGCATTAAAAAACAATCTTGAATAAAAATGCAATTGTGGATTAACAGGTAAATTAAACGCCTTGGTAATTAACCAGTCTTCAGACGTTGTGTTGTTTAGAACATTTTCCCTGTCAAGAAATGCCGAGTGGGTTCCCTGATAAGCTGGCTGTGTGCCACCGCCGTTGCCCTGTATCCACCAAACGGTAGAGGCCGGAGCGCCAACATTAACTATAGCCCAACCTGCAGGACCTCCTGCACCGGAACCGGTTTGTGTTGTCCACGTTCCTTCAAATCCTTCGGGCGGGGTAAGCTGGGCAAACCCGCACATGGAAATAAAAAACATGAAAAACAATAAAGTAGTTTTTTTCATAGATTTTATATTAGTAGTTTATGTTTAAGTTTTCGAAAATAAGGAAAATTTTTAGAAGATTGACCTGCAATGTTAAAGATTATCTAACAATTAATTAAAAAAAACAAAATTTCATCGAATTGTTATGAATATAAAAACAAACTATCTAATTTTTCTGACTTAATTACACTAACCTCATATCTAAACTTTACTTTATATCTTTGCAACACCTAATATTTACAATGGATACCAGTAAAAAAATATATTTTGCGTCCGATCAGCACTTTGGGGCGCCTACTGCCGGGCTAAGTTTTCCGCGAGAGCAAAAATTTGTGGCCTGGCTGGACGAAATTAAAAAAGATGCCGGTACACTTTTTCTTTTAGGCGACCTTTTTGACTTTTGGTTTGAATATAAAACCGTGGTACCAAAAGGATTTATACGCGTTCTGGGCAAGTTGGCCGAACTACGCGACAGCGGCATACTTATATATTTCTTTACCGGCAACCACGACCTTTGGATGCACGATTACTTTGAAAAAGAGCTAAATATACCCGTTTACCACCGCCCGCAGGAGTTTACCTTTAATAATAAGGTGTTTTTTATTGGACATGGCGATGGCCTTGGCCCCGGCGATAAAGGCTATAAACGCATGAAAAAAGTGTTTACCAACCCGTTTTCTAAGTGGCTGTTCAGGTGGCTGCACCCCGATATTGGCGTGAAACTGGCTCAATATCTGTCGGTTAAGAATAAATTGATCAGTGGAGATTCTGACGTTAAGTTTTTAGGCGAAGAAAACGAATGGCTGGTTATCTACGCCAAGCGCAAACTGGAGGCCAAACATTACGACTACTTTATATTTGGCCACCGCCACCTGCCCATGACTATTAAGGTAGGCAACAACGCCACCTATATTAACCTGGGCGACTGGATAGGCTATTTTACCTATGGCGTTTTTGATGGGGAGAAGTTTGAGCTGCTAACTTACAAAGGCAAGTAATTCAACCGGTTACAGCTAATTCTTGCAAACGCCATCTAAGTAATCTAATAGGTCTATTTTAAAGAGGGTGCCTTCTACAAGGTCTTTTATTTGAAGCAGTTCTGATTGCGATACCGCCATATCTACTGCGTTTAGCGGGGTTTTAAGCAAAAATTTATGGCAGCGCGCACGGTGGCAGCAATCGGCGCAGCCGTTTTCGTGGCAGGTTTGGCCTATAATATCAGCAAACTCTATTATCTGATCTTTAGACAGATAGAATCCCGTTTCTTTAAAAATCATCTGAACACGGTCTTTTAAAACGGCATCGTTTTTTCTCCAGTGAAATGCTACACCAAAATCGTTAAAATAAATTTGCTCAATATCTTTCATGCTAAAATGATTTGAAACAAAAATAGCAATTATTTAAAATCATTCTAAATAAAATCGAATTATTTTTCGCTAATATTTCACTTTTGGACTTCGAGATATAGAATTATTTTGAATTTTGAATGATAAATTTTAAATGAGCCGAACTCCAACGTCAATTCAAAATTTGAAATTCATCAATTAAAATTATTCTTGGCATCTGATATCCCTAAGTCGTAACTGAAGTGTCTTTTCTCCGTTCCACTCATTTTCATCAATAGAATACACCGCATCAAAAACGCCGCCGTTACAGGCAAGGTCTTTTTTAGCGGCAAGGCCAAAACCTATGGCGCCAAAACCCTCCGACCCATTTTGCCTTACAAACAAGCGCAGGTGGCTCTCGTCCTGCCCTATTGCCTTACCAAAACCGCTATCGGTTAAATTGCGGCTCAAAAATACCGGACTCATATTTCCCGGCCCAAACGGTTCGAACTGTTTTAATATCCGATGAAATTTTGGTGTAATATCCTCAAAATCAATTTCGGCATCTATACTAATTTCGGGGGTAAGCAGCGCTGGGTCGATACTTTGCTGCACTACCGACTCGAATTTGTTTCGAAACAACTCATACTGGTCTTCCAGCAGCGTTAATCCTGCCGCATACATGTGCCCGCCAAACTGCTCCAAATATTCGGCGCAGGCCTCCAGGGCATTGTAAATATCAAAGTCCTTTACAGATCGTGCCGAAGCCGCCAGTTTATCGCCACTTTTGGTAAAAACCAGCGTGGGGCGGTAATACGTCTCGGTAAGCCGCGATGCCACAATACCAATAACCCCCTTGTGCCAGTCTTCCTGGTACACCACGGTAGTAAATTTATCATGGTCGGCGTTATCGTCAATCTGCCTAAGTGCTTCAATGGTAATCTGCTTGTCCAGGTCGCGCCTGTCGGCATTTAACGTTTCTATCGATGCCGCAAACTCCTCCGCCTGGGCAAGGTTAAACTCCGTTAGCAGTTCTACCGCATAGTTGCCGTGCTTAATGCGCCCGGCAGCATTAATGCGCGGGGCAACCACAAAAACCACATCGCTAATGGTAAGCACCTGTTTTTTAATGTTCTGGATAAGCGCCTTAATACCCGGCCTTGGGTAACTGTTTATAACCTCCAGCCCAAATTTTGCCAGCGTACGGTTTTCGCCCGTAATGGGCACAATGTCGGCAGCAATGGCAGTGGCTACCAAATCCAGGTAGGGCACCAAATCTTCAATAGTCTCCCCCCTCTTCATACCCAATGCCTGGATAAGCTTAAAGCCCACGCCGCAGCCGCAAAGTTCGTCGTACGGGTAATCGCAGTCGGTGCGCTTAGGGTCGAGTATGGCAACTGCATCGGGCAGGGTGTCGCCGGGGCGGTGGTGATCGCAAATAATAAAGTCGATGCCCTTAGCATTGGCATATGCCACCTTATCTATCGATTTTATACCGCAATCAAGCGCAATAACCAGCGTACAGCCATTATCATCAGCATAATCTATTCCGGCATTGCTCACGCCGTAGCCCTCTTTATATCTATCCGGAATATACGTATCTACGTTGGGGTAGTAACTCTTAAGGTAGCTTGATACTAACGACACCGCCGTGGTACCATCTACATCATAATCGCCAAAAACCAGTATGCACTCGTTATTGGCAACCGCCCGCTCAATACGCGCCACAGCCTTATCCATATCCTTCATCAGGTACGGGTCGTGCAAATCGCTCAGCGATGGCCTAAAAAATGCCTTAGCCGCATCAAACGTTTCGATACCGCGCTGCACCAAAAGCGATGCCACAGCAGCATCTACATTGAGCGCCGCCGCAAGTCGGGTTACTTTATGGGTATCGGGTTTGGGTTTAAGATTCCAGCGCATGGTGTGTGGTTGTGGCTTGTATTAGATTGCAAATATAAGCCACCGGAATGAAATTGCTATGCGATATGGTAATTGGTGTTTGGAATAGTGACAGTAAGCAATCCAACACCGCACGGTCACTGCGAGCGTAATGCAATGAAACGCGGCAGTCTCAATATTCTTTACCCGCTGCTGGCGCTAAAGAGCACTGATTAAATCAAGCTCAGTATTCAGTTTTATTTTTTGAATGAATTTCTATTATCTCTTTGAAAATCCTTCATATATTTTGGTATAATATATAATTTTTGATTTTCTTTTGATAAATCTTTTATCCCAAAATAATCTCTGATAAAAGTTATCAAGCTATAATAATGTTGAAAATATCTCTCATACTCTTCTTGGAATTTTTTTGCATCTTGCAGACTAGCGTCTAAAAAATCTTGTGAACTTGTGACCGTATCATTTGCCAAAGTAAGTAAACTATCTGGAGCTAAATATTCGTTTTGAAATATTATATATCCAATATTTTCGGCAAACTCTGTAACTTTTTGATAGTCTACATTATAATTAAAAAACCCTTTCGATATTTCAGTATTCATTAGATAAAAAGCATTAATTAACTTCCCGCACATGGCAAGTTGCTCTTTATAAAGATGCTCTCTTAACGTATTTTTTCTGTTCTTAACAGATAAGTAGAGATTATAAACGCTAATCAAGAATGTGGTTGTAATACCTATTGCTAAGATGTAATCTTTAATCTCCATCATCATTTAAATATTTACTGATATATTTAATACGTATTTCTCACTACAAGTGATTACATTTCCTGTAATTCTACAACCCCACAACGGAAACGATAACTGCTAAATCTTCTATACCTTAAAATATTATTTACTTTTAATCCGTTCCATACTCTCCGAAAATAAGGTAAAAATTTCAGAAGGTCTTCTTAAATTCATTTCTTCAAATGTTACGATTTCTGGCCAAGTTAAATACTTGTTAAGCTCATTTTCCATAGATTTAATCACTTTCCAGATTTCACCTTTTAGTTTTAACTCGGTTTTAAAAACTTTACAAAATACCACCAATAAATAAGATATGTAAAATCTGTTGAAATTTGAATAATATTTATAAAAATTCGAAGCGCTAAAAGTTGCTTCACTCATATTTTTTCCCCACCCCATCCTCATTAGATGCCCTGGATTAAAATGAACAAAATTTGACGTTGCCCTATACATATAAGCATATAATTCAGATAAATTGACTTTTTGAGCCATTTGTTCAACAGGGGGTAGTTTATCGCCATTGATTCCTTTTTGACTTAAAATTAATCTAAGCGCATCTTGAGCACTTTTCTTATCTGAGTATATTCTTGTATCGAGTATTGGTTGTTTTGGACGGTTAATTTTAAAAAACTCTTCCTGTGATTTGAGATCTTTCACAATACCCATTGCTAAAAGGTGAGAAATAACATCATTTTGCTTGGGATGAAGCATTTTCTGTATATATAACAATACTATTATTTCTTCACATACTCCTCTTAAGCTTGCTGTTTTAAAATAGGCATCTTCTTCATCATTTTCCTTAAATAAGGAAAAACCTAATTCTACGGATTTTGAAAATGACGCAATTATACAGGACTTAAAATAAGTGCTTTTTTTGAAGTGTACTGTGCAATACAGATCTTTTAGAGTATAGAGTTTTGAATGATAAAGACTAAGTTTAATCATAATTTATAAACTATTATCTGATTGTACAATTTACATATTTTTACTCTTCACTATTTTTATCCCTATTCCTCTTCGCCTTAGGCTCCGGAACAAAACCGCCAACCACCACTACGATCTCGCCGCGGGGTTCTTTTTTGGTAAAGTGCTCTAACACCTCAGCGGCACTACCGCGAACAGTTTCTTCGTGCAGCTTGCTCAGCTCTCGCGATACCGAAACAGGCCGGCTCTCGCCAAAGTACTGAACAAATTCGGCCAGGGTTTTAACCAGCTTATGTGGCGATACGTAAAATATAATGGTGCGCTGCTCTTCGGCAAGGGCCAAAAAGCGGGTCTGGCGGCCTTTTTTGTCGGGTAAAAACCCTTCAAAAACAAACTTATCGCTAGGCAGGCCGCTGTTTACCAGCGCAGGCACAAAGGCCGTGGCGCCGGGCAGGCATTCTATAGCAATATTATTTTGCACGCAGGCACGGGTTAGCAAAAATCCGGGATCTGATATGGCGGGCGTACCGGCATCGCTTATAAGGGCAATGCTTTCGCCGCTTTGCAGCCGCTGAATAATGCCCTCTACCGTTTTATGCTCGTTGTGCATGTGGTGGCTGTGCATGTGCGTGCCAATATCAAAATGCTTAAGCAGTTTGGCACTGGTACGGGTATCTTCGGCCAGGATAAGGGTAACCTCTTTAAGCACTTTTATGGCCCTGAAGGTCATATCTTCGAGATTGCCTATTGGCGTGGGAACAATATAGAGTTTAGACATTAACTAAATCTTTTTTCTACAATAACCATAAAGCGCTCTTCGTATTCTTCTTTGTTTTTCCAATTATTATAATCAGGCTTAACAAGATCTTCTATAAAATTCTGGGCTTCCTGGTAGCTGTTAAAGGTATTTAATTGCGATATAACGCGGTTAAGATCGTCGCTGCTGCCGTTAAACAGGTTCTTTTCGAACGCAATACGGTCGTTTAACCCTAACGAAATAGCTTTTACAAAACCATCGTTAAACGATTTAGGTGCTGCGGCTGCCGCGGCAGGCTTAGGCGCTTCTGCCTTTGGTGCCGATGGTGCAGGCTCCCAGTCGCGCCAGTCTTTTTCCTCTGCCTTTGGGGCTTCGGGTGACGGTGGTGTAGCAGGGGCATTTGCCGGGGCCGATGGCGTTGCCGGTGCAGGGTTCCAATCGCGCCAGTCTTTAACCGGTTCGTCCTGTTTAGGCGCTTCAGGCTGTTTGGCTGGCTCGGCAGCATCAGACTTTGCAGGCTGCCAGTTGCGCCAGTCGTTTGTGTCAGAGGCTGCCTTAGGCGCATCGCCACCATCTTTCTTTACAAACTCGGGCTCTTTATAATCCTGGAAATCTTCAAACGAGATTTCTTTTTGTTTTGCAGGGGTTTCAGGCGCTGCAGTGCGCTCAAAGGCAAAATTAAAACCTGTTTTTTGCTCTTCTGCCTTTGTGTTGGCATCCGGCTCAATGGTTTTTATTTCTGCATCAATTGCTTTTTCTTCTTCTTCGGGGCTGCTATCGTGCCCTTTTTGGTACACCGCTGCCGCAGAAGCTTCCTCGGCCTTAACATCCTCGGCCGGCTTCTCAACCTGAACTTTTACCTCAGGCTCTTCGTGAGATGCCTCTGCTTTTGGTTCTTCAGCCTTGGCTTCCTGTTTTGGTTCTTCCTTTGGCTCTTTAACCTCAGGGGTTTCCCTTGGCTCTTCCACCTCCGGTTTTTCTTCTTCTGCAGGGGCCGGTTCTTCTGCCTCCGTAGCTTCCTCTTCTTCAGGTTTCGGTTCGCCTTCTTCGGCTGTATCTTCTTCTATTGCTTCTTCGGTTTCTATTTTTTCTTTTGTAGCCACCGGCTGCCTGCCATCGGTGTCAGTATCTACGCCTTCGCCACTTTCATTCTCTTTATCTTCTTTAGGTTCTGCCTTAGCGCCTGCCTCTTTTTCAGCCTTGCGCGCGGCTGCTTTTTCATCGGCTTCCTTATCCAGTTCTCCCGGCTCCGGCTTTACCAGTTCGTCTTCGTTAAGGCCGTAAACATCTTCCAGTTTAAACAAGGCAGATGCATGCCCAATAGTTGGGGTGGCACCTTTAAAATTATCTTCTACAAATTTAAGCACCGACAGCTTTTCGTAAAGCTTAAGCGTTTCCTGCTGCAGCTGGTCGATCTCTGCCCTGTCCTTAAGTTTTAGTATACGGTGGGCAATGCTAATGAGGTCGGCTTCTAATCTTTTCTTCATAACTTTTAGAATAATAGGGGTTGGCGCAATAGATTTTTAATAAATTTGTTTTATACAAAGTAACAGAAAACATTTCTGTTTTACAGCCTGAAAAATACAAAATGTTTCTCGAAAATACAGTAAACCATAAAGAACAGTTTGGGTGGATAGAGGTCATCTGCGGCTCCATGTTTTCGGGCAAGACAGAGGAGCTTATCCGCAGGCTTAAGCGGGCGCAGTTTGCACACCAAAAAATTGAGATCTTTAAACCTACTATAGATACCCGTTATCACGACGAAATGGTTATTAGCCATGATGCCAACGAGATACGCTCTACCCCCGTAACATCTGCCGCTATGATCAGGCTTTTGGCGCAGGATTGCGATGTTGTAGGCATAGACGAAGGCCAGTTTTTTGATGATGAGATTATTACCGTTTGTAATGACCTTGCCAATGCCGGCATCCGCGTTATTGTAGCCGGCCTGGATATGGATTTTAAAGGCAACCCGTTCGGCCCCATGCCTGCCCTTATGGCTACCGCCGAATATGTTACTAAAGTACACGCCGTTTGCACCCGCACCGGCAACCTTGCCAGCTATAGTTTCCGCAAGGCGAATAACAACAGCCTTGTGTTATTGGGTGAAACCGAAGAGTACGAGCCCCTTAGCCGTGCCGCCTACTACCAGGCACTGCGCGAACAGCAGGAACAAAACGCTGCCGCTGCCAAAAAGACCGATAAGCCTGACTTGCTTTAACCATGAAAGTTATAGCGTTTTTGTTACTGCTTACTTTACTTTGTTGTAGTAAAGCTGAGAGAGAAACAGCGGTAGCTGCTAAAACAATAAACACTACAGCATTTGTGCCTTATACTGAAGATAAAATGCATTCCGGTTTTGAGAGGGATATTAGCGATACCATAACCGGTGACGGCTGGAAAATTGAATACCTTGTAAAAAACGACTCCACAAAGCATAAAGATATTTACATACAATGGTCTAAAGGCAATATAAAACGAATGTATTGCGGATATCATTTACTGGAACTGGAAGGGCACTTTACCCCACGCTATAAAACTGAAACGCCAAACTATATTTTTATGCCTTATGAGCTAAGGGGCGACGATGGGCTGCTAATCCTCCCAAAAAACAGTACCAGACCCGAACTCAATTTTGCTTATCTTGTTGGCTATAGTGTTGAATACAGGCAAATTGCTTATATACCCGAAAGTAGTTATTCGTTAGATAATTTAGATATTGAAGTTTACGACTTAAAATCAGGCACAACAAAGTCCGTGCGCTTTAGCAAGCCCTGTAATATTAGCCCTGAGAGCGGATGCATTACTAAAGTTGAATTTAGCAGTAAAGAGATAAAAATATCAGGAGGTGCTGATAATAGCAGAAAAGCCACTGAAGTGAAAATAATACGTTTTTAATACAGCATTATAACAATCGACGCCAAAATACCTGCTTAATGGGCAAAACATTTTAAACATGAAAGCTATCTTCCTTTTTTTATTCTTAGCGTTAATTAGCTGCGAAAAATCGAATACAATTATGCCGGATGGAGCTAACAGCAAAAAAGGCATCGCCACACTCCACTATCTTACATCTAAGAACAAAGAGTATTACGATATTCCGGATGACACTGTTACAGCACAGGGATGGAAAATACGATACATGGCTACCGATACACTGGTACGCCAAAGCGATGTTTTTATCGAATGGTCTAAAAACGGTATGATTAGAAAACAAAAGTTTGCCGATGTGCTCGAAATGCGGAGCTATTTTGTTCCGAAATTTAAAGCTGAGACAGACAGGTATATTTATCTAACCCATGGATGTTCTACAAATTGTAGCGCCGTAACCGTTTTACCAAAGAACAAAACAGAAAACACCGAAACTTTTACATTTGTAATAGGCTACGATATAAAATTGGCACAGGTTGCCTATATTTTACCCAAAAGTTACGAAACAGGAAAAGCAATAGTTGAAGCACGCGATTTAAAAAGAAACCTTACCAAAACAAGTAACTTTAAAGGCAATTGTAGTTTTACAGTAGGAGACGGCTGCATGGAAGAAGTAGTTTTTAACGGCACCACCATTACCTTAGCGTATAATTCAACAGATGAATATGGCAATCCGGCAATTGAAACTAAAACCATAGATTTTAGCACTCCCTGATTAATCTTTTACAGATACGTAATGCCCAATAAGCATGCCTTCGGCCAAAAGGGCTTCGCCGGTAAAAAGAACTTCGCCCTTTTCATCCCTCCAAACCAAATTGTACTTAACATTGCTGGGCACCGTACTTTGTATATAGCTAATGGTGAGCACGCCCGATGTAAGCCCATAGAGGCCATCCCACTTAGAAAAATAGGTGCCAATAAATGGTTCGCTGCCTTTTTCTATAAGGGTTGCACTTTCTGTAGCAATGGTAAACAGGCGGCTGTTGGTAAACTCGCCCACCAGGTTGCCGCTGTCTGTTAATCTTAAATAAAAAGAGCCTATTATTGTAGCCATCTTAGTGTTAAGTGTAAACAAAGTTAAAAAATTGTTTGTAATTTTACTGTTACATAACATAAAGAACCGTTTGGCAATTGCCCAATTTTGTAAAATTAGAACAGGAACCCCGAAATTATATTGTGGTACGAATGCAATTGAATTTATAATTTCGATAGCAAATTAATTGCCAACGTTAAATTAGCTTTGCAGGAATTAAAAGCGGACTGTTACATTGTACAGCAGCAAAACCGTAAAGCGACTTAAAATTAAACCAGAATAACACAAACATCTTTTGAGCGTAAATACCCAGGACATTATACCCGCCATGCGTTCTCGTTTTGAGGGAAGGCAGCGCGATATGGAAATAGACAACGTATCTATAGACAGCAGGTCGTTGCAAAATAATATAGGCACGCTGTTTTTTGCCCTTAAAGGCCAAAACCGCGACAGCCACCAATACATAGCCCAGCTTATAGAAAAAGGCGTGCTTAACTTTGTAGTAAGCCACATTCCCGTAGAGGTTATTGGCAAAGCTAATTATTTTGTGGTAGAAAATACCCTGGCCGCCCTGCAGGATTTTGCCATATATTACCGGCAGCTGTTTAACTTTCCGGTTATTGCCATTACCGGCAGTAGCGGAAAGACTATTGTAAAAGAATGGCTCAATTACCTAATTAGTCCTGATTATACCATCATCCGTAGTCCTAAGAGCTATAACTCTCAGGTAGGTGTACCACTTTCCATAATCGGAATTAACGAAAGGCACAACCTGGGCATTTTTGAAGCGGGAATTTCTACTGTAGGCGAAATGGAAAAACTGGAGCCCATCATCCGCCCCGATATTGGGATACTAACCAATATTGGCGCTGCGCACGATGAGGGCTTTGCCAGCCGTACCGAAAAAATTATAGAAAAACTAAAGCTGTTTGCCAACGTAAAAAAGCTTATACTTCAGCAAAATAAATTTATAGAAGAGCTACTGCTGGCCGATTATCCGCTGCAGCCCTTTACATGGAGTTTTGAGCCGGGTGCCCATGTGCACGTTGTACCAAAATTAATGGATGGTAAAACGCAGTTAAGCATTGTTTACGACCATACCATTTTTGATGCTGTAATTCCGTTTACAGATGATGCCTCTGTAGAAAATGCCATTAGCTGCCTTATGCTTATGCTGCATTTAGGCTATAGCCACGAAACAATTACCGAAAGGCTTGCGGGTTTGTACCCTGTGGAGCTTAGGTTACAGGTTAAGAACGGCAATAATGGCTGCACAATAATCGACGATAGTTTTAGCTCCGACTACCAGTCGCTTAAAATTGCGCTCGACTTTTTAGAGCAGCATAAAACACACCAGAAAAAGACGGTTATACTGTCGGATGTTTTCCAGAGCGGCTTTGATACCGAACTGGTTTATGATAAAGTTGCCAAACTATTAGCCAGCCATAACATAAGCCAGGTTATAGGCATTGGCGAAAAAATCAGCGATCAGCTGGCTGGTGTGCCTAACTTTTTTCCGTACAAAACCACACAGGAGTTTCTGGCGCATTACAAGGCCAGCTCTTTTGAAGACGAAACCATACTGGTTAAAGGCGCCCGTAGCTTTAGGTTTGATGAAATTGTGGTTTTCCTTGAAGAGAAAACCCATGAAACGGTTCTGGAAATTAACCTGAACTCCATTATCCATAACCTCAACTTTTATAAAAGCCGCCTGCAACCGTCTACCAAAATAATGGTAATGGTAAAGGCTTTTGGCTATGGCAGTGGCAGTTATGAAATTGCCAAAGCACTATCGCACCAAAAAGTCGACTACCTTGGGGTGGCTTTCGCCGATGAGGGTATTTCGTTACGCAATGCCGGCATCAGTACGCCTATTATAGTTATGAACCCCGAAAGTTCGGCCTTTGCGGCTATGGCAGCGTATAATTTGGAGCCGGAAATATATTCGGCTAAAGAGCTGCGTGCTTTTATAGCCATGGCACAGCAAAAGAATTTAAGCAACTACCCCATCCATATAAAATTAGATACCGGCATGCACCGCCTTGGTTTCGAAGAAAACCAGTTAGACGAGCTAACCGACCTGCTGCGTAACAACAACCTTGTGTCGGTAAAAAGCATTTTTTCGCACCTGTCGTCCAGCGACCTACCGGAGTACCGCGACTTTACACTGGGTCAGATAGCCAAGTTCGACAGTTGGTCGGCACATCTTATAGAAGTGTTAGATATTAGTCCGACACGCCACATCCTCAATACATCGGGCATTTACAATTATCCCGATGCGCAGTACGATATGGTGCGCCTGGGCATTGGCCTCTATGGCGTGGGTAACGATGAAACCGAGAGCCTGTACCTGGAAACGGTGGGTACGCTTAAAACTATTATCCTCCAGATAAAAGATATTCCGCGTGGCGAGAGCATTGGCTACGGCCGCAAGTACCGCACCTGGCAGCAAACCCGTATTGCCACCCTGCCCATTGGTTATGCCGATGGTATACCGCGTGCCTGGGGTAACGAGCGCGGCTATGTGGTAATTAACAACCGCAAGGCTGTTATTACCGGCACTATTAGTATGGACATGATGATGGTTAATATTACAGGCATTGATTGTAAAGAAGGCGACACCGCCATTATTTTTGGCGCAGCCCCCACCGTTAGCGATATTGCAAAAACACTGGGCACCATACCTTACGAGATATTAACAAGCATCTCGCAACGGGTTAAGAGGGTTTTTTATAAGGAGTAGATTTGAGCTTCAGAGACGCGCCATGTTTGTAGCAAAAGGTTGTACAACACATTGCTGCGTTCCGGAGGAAAGCATATTGTTGGCAGTGTAATGCCACCAAATTATCTACTTTTTAACATCCCTTCACAACCTGTTAAAAGAGTTTTTGCAAATTGGTAGGTTGTTTTTCGTAACTTAGCGTACCAATCAATAGTAACATAACCAAAAAAGTATCCTATGGCGTTAATGAAAGAATTTAAAGAGTTTGCACTAAAAGGCAATGTAATAGACCTTGCAGTGGGTGTTGTTATTGGTGCCGCCTTTAACGCAATTGTAAAATCGCTGGTAGAAGATATCATCACTCCGCTACTGTTAACCCCTGCTTTAGAGGCTGCTAACCTTAAAAACCTTGCCGAGCTCACCATACCGGGTACGGCGGTTAAATACGGTAACTTTTTAAGCAACGTTATCTCCTTCATTATCGTAGCCTTTGTATTATTTATGATTATTAAAGGTATTAATGCCACCCGTAAAAAAGACGAAGCCACCCCTGCCGCACCACCTGCCCCAAGCAACGAAGAAAAATTGCTTATGGAAATCAGGGATGCCCTTAAAAGCAGGCCGAACCTGTAATATATGAATGAAGAAAAAAACAGCTGGTTCGAAACTGCATCCTTTTTTGAACTTTTAGTAGAATTTTTATCAAATTTTACGTAAAGTGTTTGTTTTATCACACACGGTATAAAAAGACGTTTCCGCTACACTAAATATTCTATTGTTTAACAAAACCGCCCCTAAAAGGCGGTTTTTCTTTGTTATATTTTTGCGTGTTGCACTACTTTTATAACTAATTTTGCGTCAAACGTTTAATTAATAACATAGTAAATATGAAAGTTGCTGTTGTAGGCGCTACCGGAATGGTAGGACAAGTAATGCTAAAAGTACTGGCAGAAAGAAACTTCCCGATAACCGAATTAATTCCCGTGGCTTCAGAGAGGTCCGTTGGAAACGAGATCGAATATAAGGGTAAGAAGTACAAGGTTGTTGGCCTTGAAACTGCCGTTAGCATGAAGCCGGAGATAGCGCTGTTTTCTGCCGGTGGCGATACCTCTAAAGAGTGGGCCCCTAAATTTGCAGCAGCCGGAACTACAGTTATAGACAACAGTAGCGCATGGCGTATGGACCCCACTAAAAAACTGGTTGTACCCGAAATTAACGCCGCCGAACTTACAAAAACCGACAAAATTATAGCCAACCCCAACTGCTCTACCATACAAATGGTACTGGCACTGGCGCCGCTGCACAAAAAATACAACATTAAGCGCGTGGTGGTTTCTACTTACCAAAGCGTTACCGGTACGGGCGTTAAGGCCGTTAAACAGCTTGAAAACGAGTACGCCGGCATAGAGGGCGAAATGGCCTACAAATACCCAATTCACCGTAATGCAATACCTCAGATAGACGTTTTTGAAGACAACGGCTACACCAAAGAGGAAATGAAAATGACACGCGAAACCAAGAAAATCATAGGCGACGATTCTATTCAGGTTACCGCTACAACCGTGCGCATACCTACCGTAGGCGGGCACAGCGAAGCCGTTAACGTAGAGTTTACCAACGATTACGAACTGGCCGATATTCGCCAGATATTAGAAGATACCGATGGCATTACCGTACAGGACAACATTGCGTTGTTCGACTACCCAATGCCCTTATATGCCGAAGGTAAAGACGATGTGTTTGTAGGCCGTATTCGCCGCGACGAAAGCCAGCCGAACACCCTTAACTTATGGATTGTTGCCGACAACCTTCGTAAAGGTGCTGCCACCAATGCCGTGCAAATTGCCGAGTACCTTGTTGCAAATAACTTGGTGTAAACCTTTTTAAACTATATTTATAACCTGTAGCGTTTTAGGATGTTGCAGGTTATTTTGTTTTAACGAAGTGGAATTAAGAATGAACCATAGCCAATTCAGCCGGGGTATTTATATTGTTTTTTGTGATGATGACAGTATTGCCGACACTATCTTAGAGGGAATAACTCCTAAGGTGATGCTAAACCTTGGCAGGCGCGATTCGTTAAAAGTACTCGATTACTTTAAGCGTAATAAATTAAGATGGACTGAAAACCAACTCGGCTCTTATTCTGAGATACCCAATCAATTATTAAGCGGAGCGGCAGATTTACTTCTAAAAACCGACTGCCTGATTGTAGGAACGGCTGGCCTATCTAAAAATTCAATCCTCGAGGTTTCAGCCTACCTGAATAAAATAACCGACGGTACGCGAAAAGTATTTTTAATACATTATACCCATGCGGGTAAAACTTCTAATCCTGAATTTTGGAAAATTACACCCGAAAACTCAGGGCAGATATAAGAGTTTTTATAGACTATTAATTTAGCCCCAACGGGGCGACATATTTATAGCAATTTATATGCTGGCAATTCAGAGCTCTGGAGGAGCGGCATATAAATTTGTTATGCCGCTCCTCCAGAGCTTTTATCCGCAATGGAAAATCGGTTTCTATAAACATGCCGTTCCTCCGGAACTTTGCTCTTTATTATCTAATCAAAACTGTATCTTAGCCTCCCTTAAACTTTCGCTTTGCCCAAACACTCCTACCTCCTACTCTTATTATTCGCAATAAGTACTTACGCCCAAAACACCTACGTGTTCTTTGGTTCGTATAACAATAACCAGACAAATAAAAAGGGTATTTACGTGTACCAATTAGATACTGTTAGCGGAAAATTATCTAAAGTAACAAGTGTAAAGGTCGGTAATCCATCGTACCTAACATTAGGAAATAGCGGAATGGTTTACGCCTGCACTAATACCAAAACACCCAGCCAGGGCAGCATAAGTGCGTACAAATTTAACCCGGCAAACAAGAGCCTTACCTTTATAAATAAGCAGGACAGTGGTGGCGAAAACCCTGTATATACCGCGGTAGATGCTACGGGCAAATGGCTGGTAAATGGCAACTATACGGGTGGCAGCATTGCGCTACACCAGCTTTTATCCGATGGCAGTATTGGCGACATTACGCAGCACTACCAATTTACCGATGGTAGTATCGACACGCTTAGGCAAACGGCATCACACATTCATTCCACCGTGTTTTCGCTCAAAGGCGATTATCTTTTCGCACCCGATCTTGGTGCCGATAAAATCAGGGCTTACCGTTTTGATGCTCAAAACCCGCACCCTTTACAGCCGGCAGACCCTCCTTACACCAAAACTGTAGCGGGCAGCGGGCCAAGGCATTTTACTTTTCACCCTAACAGCAAATTTGCTTATTGTATTGAAGAAATGGGCGGCGCTGTAGATGCTTATGCGTTCATCAACGGCAGGCTCGACAGTCTTCAGCGCATTGCCACCCATCCTGACACACTCACCGAAGGTTTCGAAAGTTCCGATATTCACATTTCGCCCGACGGTAAATTTCTTTACGCGTCCAACCGTGGTAAAGAAAACAACATTGCTATATTTTCTATTAATGCCAATGGCACTTTACAGTTGGTTGGCTACCAGTCTACATTAGGGTTGCACCCGCGCATTTTTGCAATCGACCCAAATGGTAAATTCCTTATCGCCACCAACGTTAACAGCAGTAATGTAATTGTTTTTAAACGTGATACCGTTACAGGTTTGCTGACCCAAACCGGTAAAGAAATAAAGGTAGAGCATGTGTCGTGCGTGCAAATTGGGAGTTATTAGTTTAGCCCCGGCGGGGCGATATATCTATAGTAAAATTATATGTCGCTCCTCCGGAGCTTTTATCCACAGGGCATTGATTTCTATAAACATGCCTTTCCTCTTGAACTTAACATCAAATCTAATATCTTCAAGGTCTTTGAGACCTTGTAGGTTTAAATAACATTAATAATTTTCGGTAGGAAATTTGTACTATAAAACTTTAAAAATTCCTAAATGCAACTTTATTGCAATTAATAAAATTCTTTTAGTACCTTTGCCTTTCATGAAAAGAAAGTTTGCATTATTTAACTTAACACTTATGGCATTGGTACAACTTACCATTGCCTACCAGTCTTTTCATGCCTTTAGCCATACGCACGGTGCCGAAACGCATACACATGTGGCGCATTCTAACAAAATCCACAACCTTACAGCCGACATTCACCACGGTGAAGACGATTGTGCGGTCTGCGATTTCCATTTCGACTTTTTTGTGGCCCCGCCGCAATTTTGCCTTACCCTCGATTTTGATTTTACCCCGATACCTTACAGCTACAGCAGTGCAGAAAGTGCCACTTTCTTTGCCGGCAGCCTCTTTGCCTTACGGGCACCTCCTGTTTTATCTTAACTACTTTTTCTTAAGCTGATAACACTTGTATAAGTTGTTACACAGACCTGCCTACCTCTAGTAGGGTTGCACAAAGTGAGCTCAGAGATACACAAAGTACGGATTGCGGCTACGCCGCGAGGTCTCTAAGCTTTGCTAATAAATACCGTATTTCTTTGTGTTCTCGCGCCAAAGGCGCAAACTTATTACAGTGTATCATTTCTCTGTGTATCTCTGAGCTCGCTTTGTGCAGCTCTGTGGTTTAACTACACCTTAAGAAACTAAGCCTATATTCCGGCTGTAGAATTTCTATTCATTCCTGAAATCACATTACCATGCGAATTTACTTTACGCTGCTGGCCGTATTTTTGGCCGGAAGCTGGTGCGCACATTCTCAAACTACCCTTAGCGGAAGAGTGTCTACCACCCAAAACCAGCCCTTAGATGGGGCGCACATCCATATAGATAACCTGCACGCCATGAGCCTGCCCGACGGGTTGTACACCCTGCCTAATATTCCTGCAGGTAACCACCGCGTGGTTATATCGTACATTGGTTATAAAAGCCTGGATACGGTGGTAGACCTTTACCACAACCTTGTTTTAGATGCCGTTCTAAAACCTGAGAGCACTCAATTGCAGGAGGTGGTTTTAACCGAAACCGCACAGGCTAAAAGCACCGTGCACGAAGACCGGCTTAAAGCTGAAACCATAGAAAAATACAGCAACGCCAGCCTGGGCGATGCCCTTAAGGAGATTGCCGGGGTAAGTTCGCTTAAAACCGGCAGCACCATTGTAAAGCCGGTTATTAATGGTTTGCACAGCAGCAGGGTTCCGGTAATTAGCAACAATGTGCGGTTGGAAGACCAGCAATGGGGTACAGAGCATGCCCCCAATTTAGATATCAATTCCGCCGGGCGGGTATCGGTAATAAAAGGCGCGGGTGCCCTGCAATATGGTGGCGATGCCGTTGGCGGCCTCGTTCTTGTAGAGCCCGTTACCGTATTAAAGGACACCCTTTTTGGACGCACCATACTTACGGCAGATAGCAACGGTCGCGGTGGCAGCATAACAAGCAGCCTGCACCAGGGTGCCGAAAAAGGCTGGGCGTGGAATGCAAGCGGCACGTTTAAATACATGGGCGACCGCCAAACGCCCGACTATGTGTTGAGCAACACCGGCAACCGCGAGGCCAACTTTGCAGGCGATGTTAAATACATTGGCACCAACTACAACTTGCAGGCAACCTATAGCTTTTACAACGCTACCATTGGCATTGCCGAGGCTACACATATTGGCAATGTGAGTGATCTGGTGCGTGCCATTAACAACCAGGAGCCATCGGTAATTAGGCCGTTTACGTATAAAATTGGCGCGCCAAGGCAGGAGGTGCAGCATCATTTAGCAAAGCTGAATTTTAATAAAGACCTAAGCGATGGCGGTACCCTTGCGCTGCAATATGCATTTCAGTTAAACCGCCGTAAGGAATTCGACCTTCGCCGTGGCGATTATGCCAACATAGCCGCACTCGACCTTACCCTGGCAACACACTCGGTAAATGCCGACTGGAAGAAAACCATAGACAACAGCACCCTTAAGGCCGGTGTAAGCGGCTCGATGCAGCATAACAATGCGAGTCCTGATACCGGTATACGGCCGCTGATTCCCACGTATGATAAGTTAGATGCAGGTGCTTACGGCATTTACCAGCACGCTTTTAGCAGCAGCCTTAGCAGCGAAGCAGGGCTGCGTTATGATTTTAGCCACATGGATGCCACTAAATTCTACCAAAAATCACGCTGGAACAGCCTGGGCTACAACAACGGCCAGTTCGATAATATTATAACGCAGGATTTTGGCTCGCAATGGCTTACCAACCCTAAATTCACGTTTCATAATATATCGGCAAGTGTGGGATTACGAAAAGATTTCGGCAACAGCCTGAACCTTTTAGGCAATGTAAGCTTAGCCATGCGCAACCCTAACCCGAGCGAACTATTCAGCGATGGCCTGCACCACAGCAATGCCACCATAGAGCTGGGCGATTTGCGCACTCAAAAAGAGAAAGCACTTAAATTTTCGGCAACGCTTTTAAAAACCGGCAGCACGTTTAGTTTTGAACTTACGCCTTACCTCAACTCTATCAACAACTACATTTACCTGAGCCCTACCGGCGTAGAATATACCATTCGCGGCACATTCCCCGTATACAAATACATGCAAACCAATGCCCTGCTTGCAGGCGTAGACCTGCATACCGACTGGAACATAACATCGCACTTTAAGCACAGCCTTAACGCGGCTTATGTAAGCGGTACTAACACATCGGCCAACGAGCCGCTTATAGACATGCCGCCCCTAAACATTACCAACACGCTTCGCTATACCGTACAAAACTTTCATAGCCTGTTTGCCGAAGTACGTAGCGAAGCCGTGTTTACCCAAACGCGCTACCCCAATAATAACTTTAATGCCGATGTACCCGTAGATGGCGTATTGGTGCCCACGCCGGTAAACATAAGCACACCACCGCCGGGTTATCATTTACTGCATTTTACAACAGGCATGCAGTTCACCCTCGGTAAAACGCTAGCGGCGGTAAACTTCTCGGTCAACAATATTTTTAATACCGCTTACCGCGACTATTTAAACCGCCAAAGGCTATACACCGACGAGGTTGGCCGCAATTTTCAGATTCAGTTAAAGCTCAATTATTAATTTTAAATACTTTCTAACAAATGACAAATTTCAGAACACTTGCCCTTGCCTTAGTAACAATTGTATCGTTTACAGCCTGTAGCGACGACGATTCGGCAACCACACCCGTAAACGAAGAAGAAGTAATAACCACCCTTACCGCAACCTTTACCCCAGCCGCAGGCGGTGCTTCCGTAGTACTAACCTCGCGCGACCTGGATGGCGACGGACCTGATGCTCCTGTAAAAACAGTATCGGGTAATTTTGTGGCCGGCGCTGCCTATACAGGTACCGTTACTTTTTTGAATGAGCTTGCCAGCCCGGCAGAGAACATTACCGATGAAATTCACGAAGAAGCGGTAGACCACCAGATCTTCTTTCAACAAAGTGGCTTAGGTACTTTTGGTTACGCCGATGTTGATGCCAACAACCACCCGGTAGGGCTAAACTTTACCTACACTGCAGCACCGGCGGCTACAAGCGGTAACCTTACCATTACCCTGATTCACTTACCAAATAAATCGGGTGTTAATGTACCTGCCGGCGATATAACCAACGCAGGCGGCGGTACCGATGCCGAAGCTACATTTGCAGTAACGGTACAGTAATATTTTTTAGCACGGTTACACGAATTATCAAATTAACCAAATCCATTTAACCACGAACCTGCCGGCAGGCAGGTTCGTGGTTAAATTTTTACACTTTATCTATACCGTAAAAATTTCATAATATTGTTCGGGATAATTTAGTAACTTTAGTTAATATTTTTATAATTAATAACTTATAAACATTTAGCCTATGAATTCTAAATTTACCCAAATCGTAAGAATAGTACTTGGAATTATCCTGTTAGTATTCGGAGCCAATAAAATCTACCCCTTTTTTGAGCTGCCCCAACCCCCTGCCGAAGCAGCCAGTTTTATACAATCGCTTGCCGAAACCGGCTATGTATTAACCGTGGTGGCTATTTTTGAAATTGTTATAGGCCTTATGCTCATCTTTAAGCTATGGGTGCCTTTTGCCCTGCTGGTGTTAGTGCCCATATCGCTAAACATATTGCTTTTCCATTTATTTTTAGATGTGCCTGCCATTGCCGGGGCACTTGTAGTGGTAGCGCTAAATGTTATTTTATTGTACAAGCACAAGCAAAAATACAGGCCGCTGTTTACAGAATAACGTTCTTATTTGGCTATTTTTGTTTGAATTAACTTTTAGGCAAAAATGAAAAGAACCGCACTTACACTGGCCGTGGCCTGTAGCCTTAGCATGAACGCACAAATGAATACCAAACCTGTAAAATACCCCATTACGCGCAAAGACGCTACTGTTGATACTTATTTTAATACCCCTGTGCCCGACCCCTACCGCTGGCTGGAAGACGACCGCTCTACCGAGACCGCAGCGTGGGTTAAAGCGCAAAACGAGGTTACCTTTAATTACCTGGCACAGATACCCTTTCGGGAAGCCATAAAAACCCGCATGGAAAAATTGTGGAATTACGAAAGGATATCGGCGCCGTTTAAAGAGGGCGATTATACCTACTACTATAAAAATAACGGCCTGCAAAACCAAAGCGTTCTATACCGCAAGGATAAAAACGGTAAAGAAGAGGTTTTCCTGGACCCCAACACCTTTAGTAAAGACGGTACCACATCGTTAGCCAGTGTTAGCTTTAGCAAAAAAGGCAACCTGGTGGCTTACATGATATCTGAAGGGGGCAGCGACTGGGGCAAGGTTATCCTTATGGATGCCGTTACCAAAAAACCGCTGGAAAACCTTGAGAATATAAAATTTAGCGGCCTTGCCTGGAAAGGCAGCGATGGCCTGTATTATTCTACCTACGATAAACCCGAAGGCAGCCTGCTGTCGGCTAAGACAGATCAGCACAAGCTGCGCTACCACAAACTGGGCACCACACAAAAAGACGATACTGTTATTTTTGGCGAAAGCCAGAAAAGACGATATGTTGGCGCCCATGTGACGGAAGACCAGCGTTATTTGGTTATAAGTGCCGCCAACTCTACATCGGGTGGCGAACTGTATATCCAGGATCTTTCTACGCCGGGTAGCCCCATAATTACCGTGATTGATAATATGGAGACTGATACCAATGTTATTGATAATGATGGTAGCACGCTGTACATAGAAACCAACTACAAAGCGCCTAACAATCGCGTGGTTACGGTTGATGCCAAAAACCCGCAACAGGCCAACTGGAAAGATTTTATTGCCGAGACCGATAATGTGCTTAACGCAAATGCAGGTGGTGGTTTTATTTTTGCATCGTACATGAAGGATGCTGTGTCGGCTGTTAAGCAATACGATTACAAAGGCAAACTTATAAGGGAGATCGAATTACCCGGACTGGGTACTGCCGCCGGTTTTGGCGGCAAGAAAGAAGAGAAAACCCTGTATTACTCGTTTACCAACTATGTTACACCGGGTACCATTTATTCGTTTGATGCAAAGGCGGGTAAATCTGCCGTGTACCAAAAACCTAAGGTCGACTTTAACAGCGATAATTACATCTCTAAACAGGTATTTTACACCTCTAAAGACGGTACTAAGGTGCCCATGATAATTACGTATCGCAAAGATTTAAAGCTTGATGGTAAAAACCCGACCATATTATACGGCTATGGTGGTTTTAACCAGAGCATTACACCCGCGTTTTCTGTAGGCAATGCGGTGTGGTTAGAAAACGGTGGTATTTATGCCGTAGCCAACCTTCGGGGTGGTGGCGAATACGGTAAAAAATGGCACGATGCCGGTATTAAAATGCACAAGCAAAATGTTTTTGATGATTTTATTGCCGCTGCCGAATATCTAAATGCCAACAAATACACATCGAGCGATTACCTTGCCGTTCGCGGTGGCTCTAACGGTGGCCTGTTGGTGGGTGCGGTGATGACGCAGCGCCCTGAGCTATTTAAAGTAGCCCTGCCGGCCGTTGGGGTTATGGACATGCTGCGTTACCATACGTTTACCGCAGGCGCAGGATGGGCTTATGATTATGGCACATCGGCAGATAGTAAAGAAATGTTTGAATACATAAAGAGCTATTCGCCCGTACATACCATCAAAAAAGGTGTTAAGTATCCGGCAACGCTGGTTACCACCGGAGACCATGACGACCGCGTGGTACCTGCCCACAGCTTTAAGTTTGCCGCCACCCTTCAGGAAGACCAGGCCGGCACCGCACCGGTGTTAATTCGCATTGCGGTTAATGCAGGCCACGGCGCAGGAAAATCGGTAGCGCAAACCATCGAAGAATTAACCGATATACAGGCATTTACGTTCTACAATATGGGTTTTACGCCTAAAATGAAATAAGGTTGTTGGTTGTCGGTTGTCGGTTGACAGATAATAAAAAGCGGTAAAATGGCCTTAGTTACTTTACCGCTTTTTTATGCAGTCTCAATTCTAAAATCTCAATTCTGAAATCTGAAATTAATGTATCATGTAAGACAAAACTATCGACCCATAGTAATAACCCGTTATAACATTGTTGTATAACTCTTTACCGCGGTAGTTAAAAGAGTACGAGTACGTCCATGCGTTTTTGCGGTACTTAACACCGGCTTCGGCATTAAAGCGGTACGGCACTAAGGGGAAGGTAACAGGGCTGGTATTGTTAAACATGCTGCCCTCTATGGTAGCATCAAAATACTGGTAGTTAATGTTGGGGTTAACGTATAAAAACAGTTCGCGCTGTTCTTTATACGAGTCCGGATTGTGGTTTAGCGCGGCGCCATGCAAGGCAGAATCGTACATGGGCAATAGCAACCCTTTAAGGCTAATGCGCGCCATAACGCCCGCAGAAGCACCAATCCAAATCGTGCCGGCATCGGCCTGGAGCTGGGCGTGCACATCTACCTTTTCATGAAACGTGTTCGCCAATATTTTATGCGAATACAGCGCGTTAAGCTGCAGTGCGGGTGTGGTGGTAATTTGATAGTTCCACCCCCTAACGGTGTGGTAACCCAGCAGGCTGTGCAACCCTTGCTGAACTGCTTCGGCGCCTGCCTCCGGCCCTACAACCCCACCCTGAAAGTTAACCTTTAGTACGCTTTCATTTTTGTAAAAAGTATTGATGCCTACTTCGCCAAACAGGTAGCCGGCAAATGGCCTGTCGTGCACATTAATATTCGCCGCCTGTATCGACTGCGGATTGTAAATGTACATTCCCGCCTTAAATTCAGTTATTTTCTTGGCTACATTTTCATTCTTAGAATGGCCCAGGTAGCGGTATATAAGTTCTATGCCGGCGGTATAATACTGATCGTTTGTAGGCGATGTGTACAGGTCGTTATCGGTAACAAAGCTAACCTCGGCAGGTTTTTGCGCAAGGCAGACAGCGGTAAACATAAGGGTTGATAGTAACCAGCAATGTTTTGTCATTTTAATATTCGAGCTTAACGTAACGCATAAGCTTTACAATCCTGCCTTTGCGGCGCTCAATGTAACCCGACGATTTTGTAGCCCTGTATTTTAAAGGGTTTGGCAATATAGCCGCAATACTGGCAGCCTCCCTTTTGGTAAGGTTAACTGCATCTTTATGGAACCAATGCTGTGCCGCCGCCTGGGCTCCGTAAACGCCGTCGCCCATTTCTATGCTGTTAAGGTACACCTCCATAATACGTTCTTTGCTCCATAGCAGCTCTATAAGCACGGTAAAATAAGCCTCGAACACTTTACGTATATAGCTCCTGCCCTGCCATAAAAACACGTTTTTGGCCGTTTGTTGGCTAATAGTACTGCCCCCTTTTATCTTTTTGCCTTTTTTATTGCTTTTGTAGGCTTTGTACATGGCCTCGAAGTTAAAGCCGTGGTGGGTTAAAAAAAGGTCGTCTTCGCTGGCAATAACTGCCTTTTGCAGGTTGGGCGAAATCTCTTCAATAGGCACCCAGTCGTGGCTGCTATGCATATCTTTGCCATTGCCTTTTTGCTCAAAAGCACGGCTTATCATTAACGGGGTAAAGGGTATAGGTATAAAGCGCAGTAGCACTACCGAAATTACTGATATTGCTACAAACCAAAGCAAAACCTTATAACAAACGCGAAGTATTTTTTTAAACATAAAGGCAACAGGTTACAACAGCGGCGAAATTACGAATTTAACAGCAGCAATTTAATAATTGGGCATCAAAACTGCTACGCATCTTACGCGCTATTTTTGCTATCGTAGGCTAAGCCTCTTCCTCACTGTCTTCATCCTCCTCCTCTTCGTGCTCTTCCTCATATTCACTAACCAGTTCCAGTAGCTGCTCCAGTTCTTCTTCTTCGGCAGTACCGGCCTCGGCATTAAATAATTCTATAATACGTGCCGTAGCTTTTTGATATTCTTCTTCTGATTGTAGTGGCTGTAAACCCATGGTAGTTGTTTTTTGCGAAGGTATTAAAGTTTTTATTAAACATTACAACCACATTGTAAACAATCTGGCCGGGCTGTCAAAATTCAACACCCCGGCGGGATTACTTTATAAAAAGAAACGTTTATCGCGCTATCATAATTTTTTTAACGCCGTTTTCGCGGGCATTGCCATTTTGTGTGTAATGGGCAAAATAAACCCCGGTTGGCAGGTCGCTTACATTAACAACACTTTCGCCGGTTGCCTGCACTGTACGCACAAGAGCGCCTAAAGTATTGTAAAGAGATAGGGTATACGCACCATTGGCTTTAGGGTTAAATGTTAACCTATCGGATGCCGGGTTTGGATGCAGGCTAAACTGTGCTGCTACAGGTGTTGTAACAGATAGCACTTGCTGTGTTTTAAGGGCAAACTCGTTAGCGCCAATACAACCGGGAATAGCACCTGCTGCAATAATAGCCAGCGTGGTGCCATCTACAATTTCGTAGGTAGAAGGGCCTGCAAAAGCACCCGCTGTACCAATAACAAAGTCGCCCGATGTTTCGTCTACATCAAAACCTTTGCCATAAGCAAAATCCCAGGTAGCGGTAAGGGTGCTGGTGTAAATAGCCTCAGCAGGTGCAGTTTGGTTATCGGTATCAAAAGTATACACCACCTTGCCCGATAAAAATACAGCATATTGTTAGCAAACCTCGGGTACCCCGCATTGGCAACACCTGTTAACGCTATTGGTGCCGCTACGGTATCGGCACCATCTGCAATGGCCTGCAAAGCGGTACTGCCCAGTACCCATACCGTGTGACTGTCGGCATCGTAAGCTACACCTTTTATGCCACCTACAGCAGTAGCTATACTTGCAACAACTGCGTTAGTAACCGGGTCAATTTTTACCAGTTTAGAGGGCATAGCAACGTACACAAACCCATTGGCATAAAGCATATAATCTGAATAGCTTGTTATACTGTTACCGGCATCTGCAACCTGTGTAGCGGCATTGGTATTAAGGTCGATTTGATACACCGCTATCGGGTTGCTGACCGATACATACGCTTTACCGGCGCCACCCGTTACCAGTGTTTGTGGTGCGCCAATATTGGTAAAGGTATACTGGGTGGTAAAATCAGGGTAATTAGCTACCACAACACTGTATGGCGCCCCTTTAGATAAAAATACCGCTTTGTTGCCTACTACCTCATAATCCTGCAGCACATTAAAACCGGTAGCGTTGGCATTGGCATTTTGATAAAGCGGCCCCTGCTGTACAGTGGTGCCGGTAGCATTAGAAAGGTGAAACACATCGCCGTTAGGGGTACCAAAGTTACCTTCGGCAACAACATCAAGTTCAAAAGTTTTTTGCTGGGCAACAGCATTTTGGAAGCCTAATAAGGCAAAGCCAATAAGTAAAAGTTTTTTCATTTTTCCTGTAAGGAGGTTAAGGGTTACGTGGCTGTATAACGCAATACAGCCTAACCCTTAACAAGGGAAAGATTGCATTTGAGTTTTTTTGCCGAAAACTAAATACGGCCTAATGGCAGGTCTCCTGGCTTAGCCCCCGTATGTTTGCCTTCCCGCTTGTGGCAGTGGCGTAATAAACATACAGTTACAGGCATTACAGTTGCGGAAACAGCCGTTGATTTTAACAACGTTCCCTTTTAATCCTTCGCAATGAAGGAACCATTAAGCAAGCAAATATAGGGTTTAATGCCGAATTGGGTAAGAAAAATGTAATGAACCATTTGCCATAGCCTTACTTTTTACGAATTTCACAAACAGTAATTCATTATCAGTATAAGGCTAAGTTGCTTATATTTGGGTAACTATAGTTTTCATATGAGATACCTGCTAACCATCCTGACCTTGTTGTGCCTGCAACCTTTGTACAGCCAATCAGTGCAATTTCAAATTCAACGGACGAATCCCTGCAATCCAACACCAGTAATTGAAAAAGAGACTTACTTTATTATTGATACCACAGATGGTGCATGGACAGACTATTCAAATATCGACTCGGACGTTATTACCCTGCCCAAACCCGGCAAATATATCGTATTAAGAGGAACCGAACCTGACATTGAAAACTATACAATTGACCTTAAAGCAGGACTTACGATAGAAACCATACACGACCCTAAAATTATGCTCAGGCTGCCATCTACGCTTGATGCTAATTTTGTTTATGAAACTTGCGGAAAATTATCTGAAGGATATCAGGAAGAGTTTTATCCTGACGGAAGAATAAAAATCAGGGGCACTTTTAAAGAAGGATTTATCAAGGACAGTGTGGCTGAATACTTTTCGAACGGCAAGCGAAAATATCAATGCCAATATAAAAAGAAAGAAGTTTTAACCACGAGATATGACAGTATTAACGGCAAAACAAGCATTTACTGGAGCCAGAGGGGAAGCTTTATGATATATCATAGCCATAGTTCTACTGTCTTTTTTCCTAACCAGACAGTTAATTGGATAAGATCTGACATTAAAAACATTATCACAATTAGAGAATATTATCCTGATGGAACTTTAAAATTAAAACAAACCAAAAATAGGCGTACAGAATATTATACCAATGGCAAGCCGAAAATAAATTATGAATGGCGCAGAAAGACAGCGGGGAGTTACTTTGACGGCAAGCGATACAATTTTAGAATAACAACAAGAACATATACTGAGGCAGGTATACTATTATCTACAGAGACAAAAGTGGATAAAATCAACTCACATTACAAGCAACCGGAAATAGCTTATTCAGACAAACATTTAAAATAGATAATATTTTAATGCTGTAAAATTTTTAAACCAAATCGGCCAGTTCCTGACCTACAATACTGCCAATGGCAATACCCATGCCACCCAGCCTTACGCCGCAGTACACATGGTTAGACAGTTGCTCTACCACCGGTTTTTTAGCTGCGCCCATACCCATAATACCGCTCCAGCGGTGGGCAATGGTAAAGTTGGTTGTGGGAAGGATAACCTCACGCAGTAGTTTTTCGAGCTGGTTCTGGATGATATCGGTCTCACCGAGGTTGGTAGTAGTCTCGCCCTCAAAGTCGAGGTTGCGGGCACCGCCAAAGAGTATGCGGTTGCCAATATTCCTAAAATAATAATAGCCCCTGTCGATATGGAACGTGCCTTTAATATCTAAGTTGGGAATAGGGTCTGTAATAAGTACCTGCGCCCGTGCAGGCTTTACCGCTCCATTGGTTAGTTGCGATGCAAAACCATTGGTAGCAAACAGCAGTTTTTTAGTATTGAAGCTAAAATCATCTAGGTTTACCTGTACCTCATCGGCTTTTTCGTGATAGGCGGTAACCGTCTGGCTGTTTAGTATAAGAATATTATGTGCGGCAGCTTCTTTAAGCAATGCCTGCATCATACGGCCGGTATCTATCTGGCCTTCAAACGGGTTAAAAACCAGTTTTTGCTGTGTACCTTTAAAGCCAAAACGGTCGGCTTCGGTAGCAAACACATCAGCTTTAAAAAGTGGACGGAGCACATCGTTTACAAACGGCAGTTTCCGGAGGCAGTTTTCGTATCCTGCCGAATCATCGTTAAGAAATATTTCGTATCCGCCGTAAGGCTTAAAATCAATTACGGCATCACCAAGGCGTTTGCGCAGTAATTGGAGCCCGCTCCAGCGTTTTTGTATCAGGTTTACAACCTCTTCTTCGGAGTGCGTATTGAGGTCGTCTATAATTTCAGAAGGGCTGCCAAAACAGGCAAAACCGGCGTTTTTGGTACTGGCCCCCTGGGGTAGCGGGCCTCTTTCTAAAACCAGCATTTTACTTTGCGGGAAACGCTCTCGCAGGCGTAATGCCGCATGCAGGCCTACTATGCCGCTACCTACAATGGTATAATCGACATTAGAGAACCAACTGTCTATCTCCCACCAGCTGAGTTTCAATTCGGAAAAATACCGGGTTTATCGTTATCATCGTCGTCCGTAGCCTCTTTTTTAAACTCTTCCTCGGTAACCTTGTTGCCTTTAATGGCATTAAGCACCAACGGAACAGTTGTAATAAGCACGATACCAATAATAATTTTTTCGATGTGTTTTTTAAGGTCGATATCAAACTCGTTAATAAAGAGTTCGTAAAGGTAATGCCCCGCAAGAATAAGCGTGAATGACCACAGCACAGAACTAACAATGTTGTAGAGCATAAACTTTTTCTTATCCATTTTAACCACACCGGCTATAATGGGTGCAAACGTACGGATGATGGGTAAAAAACGCGCAAAGATAATAGCGCGGCCACCGTGTTTTTCGAAAAACTCGTGCGATTGTATAAGGTACTTTTTCTTGAACCAGAAACTGTCTTCTTTAGCATACAGATACGTGCCGCTTTTAGCGCCAAACCAGTAGCCAAAGGTATTACCCACAACGCCCGATACCGCAACCAGAAGCGCGAGTATAAAAACGTTTATAAAGTCGCCCTCTACAACAAGCACGGTGCTTAAAAGTTCTGTACTGTAAATGCCCGCAAGAAACAAAAGGCTGTCTCCCGGCAAAAAGAACCCTGCAAAAAGCCCGGTCTCTGCAAAAACAATAAATAATACTACATAAATACCCACGGGTACCCCACCTATTTGAAGGTTAATGTAAAATTCCGGGTTAATTAACTGCATCCAGTCGAAACCGTCTTTCATATCTTTTTAATTTTTTAAATCTAATTTAGCTTCCCACTTATCTACGGCCGTTGTAGCCAGGGCATTACCCAGCACATTAGTCATACTGCGGGCCATATCGCAAAAATGGTCTATGGGTAATATAAGGGCAATGCCTTCCGGCGGAATGCCAAACATGGCGCAGGTAGCCACCACCACAATTAAGGATGCCCTTGGCACACCCGCCACGCCTTTACTGGTTAGCATAAGCACCAGCAGCATAAGCAATTGTTTTTCTAAAGGCATGTCTATGCCGTATACCTGTGCTATAAAAAGGCTGGCAAACGTCATGTACATCATACTGCCATCCAGGTTAAACGAGTAACCCAATGGCAATGTAAACGATACAATTTTAGGGTCGCACCCAAAGCGCTCTAATTCTTCGGTAAGTTTCGGGAAAACCGCCTCGCTGCTCGTAGTACTAAATGCAATCAGCAACGGGCTGGCAAGCCTTTTAAGTAATGCAAAAAGGCGCTTGCCAAGTATTAGGTAGCCTACACTTAAAAGCACTACCCATAATAATAAAATACCAATGGCAAAATCTAAAAGGTAGTTAGCATACAGCTGCCAGATATCAAAACCGTAAACGGCTACTGCACCCGCTACTGCCCCAAACACCCCAATTGGGGCCACCCACATAATATAGCTTACCATTTTTAGCACAACGTGCGATATAGTATCTAAAACCTTGATAACCGGCTTGCCGATATCGCCTACAGACGATAGGGCAATACCAAACATTATGGCAAAAATAACGATCTGCAAGATCTCGTTAGCTGCCATAGCCTCTATGATACTTTTAGGCACTACGTGCACTACAAAATTTTCTAAAGAAAAACCGCCCGTGTTGTGTACCAGCTCATCGGCCGGGGCAACGTCTTTCATGCTTACGGCAGTATTTTTACCCGGTTGCAGCCAGTTTACCAGCAGCATACCCAAAAGCAGGCTCATTAACGATGCCGATATAAACCAGGCCATGGCCTTACCGCCAACGCGGCCAACCATTTTCATGTCGCCCATTTTGGCAATACCCACCACAAGGGTACAAAAAACAAGTGGTGCAATTATCATTTGTACCATACGTATAAATATGGTACCCAGTAATTTAATGTTTTTAGCAAAAGCAGGGGCGCTGTCGGGTGCGTTATAAAACACATACCCACCAAGTGCCACGCCCAGTATAAGCCCCGTAATAATGGCTATAAATAATTTGTTATTGCTTTTCAAATCCTGCCGGTTTTAAGCCTGTGAAATTACTGATAATTTTTGAAACGAGCTTTAGTTACCGCTTATTTAAAAGGCATGCCTTGTGCAGTACTTAAGGGAAACTCCCCAAGCAAAATTACTAAACAAGCCTTATAGGCAAATAAGTACTAATTTTTTATCGTAAAGTATGTGCATTACCTTTAAATTTAACAAAAAGCATGCACTTATAAGAACCTCGCATTATTCTTACAGTTTTCAATAATTAAAGTCAGGATAAAGCCTGCCCTGCGTTCAGGTAACCTAACTGCATAAAAAATCCCGAAGCGTTAACTTCGGGATCCTGTATAATGTAAAAACCGATTATGATTTAATATCCAGTTTTTTAGCCATTTCTTTAGTTAGTCCGCCCTTGTTCAATAGTATGGCAGTACTTTTATATTTTACAAAGTTTTTGCTCATGTACAGGTAGCCTTTGTAATCGTTAGTAGCACCCCATGAGTTTTTAACAATGTAGTATTCTTTACCGTTCTGGTCTTTGCTAAGGCCAACAATGTGCATACCATGGTCGTCCTGAGTCTGATAGTTATCAAACGCTTTTTGGCGTAAAGCTTCTGTAATTTCAAGTTCCGGCTGCGGGCCTTTAAAAATAGCTTCTTTTTCTTCGGGTGTCATGGTAGCCGGGTCTTTTGCAGGTATGTAAGCTACACCGTTTTTCCAACTAAAGCCTTTTTCGCTAACGTCTCCGGCCCAGCCCACGCTGTAACCTTTTTTAAGGGCAGCATCTATAACATCGGTCAGCTCGTTCAGCTTAACATTATAAACCATATCTAAAGACCAGTTATCCGGCACCATAAGTACAAACTTAGAGTAGTACGGGTGATCTGAAAACGATGATAGCTCAATATACTCATCTGGGTTAATACCTACCACATCTTTAGCAAAAGACTGCGGGGTATATTTTTTGCCTTTGTAGTCAAAAGACTGTGGCACTTCGCCCAAATAGGCATCAATAACCGATGTATATGCTTTTATCCAGTTAGGAGAAAGCTCGCCGTTAGGATTTTTAACCACCGCTGCAAGAAGGCCTTCATTCATGGCAGCCATCTCTGCAAATTTGTTGTTGGTTGTACCGTAGTTAAGGCCTGTATAGGCACTTTGCGGCAACGCGCCATATTTGCGGTACATGTTTATAACATCGTGCAGTGCACCACCATCGCCAAGGGTAATGGCACCGTGCATGCGCACATAGTTAATACCCTTTTCTATGTAGGCATTACGGGCAGTGTATATTTGCGATATTTCTACCGGCTGTTTGCCCATGCGTATCATTTCCGACTCTAAAAACGAGTTGGCCGAGTAGCTCCAGCACGTACCCGATGAACCCTGGTTTTTAACCGGTGTGTTTTCTATATTTACAATATCTGTAAATAAAAACGAATCTTTACTGTTAGCGCTCTGGTTGTTTTTAAGCGAGTTTACAAGGTAATCCTGTGCGTAACCTGCCTGTATGCCGGCCAGCATTAACGAGGCCGCTACAAAAGGCCTGATTGAAAAATTAGACATAGCTTTTTTTACTATTTAGTTGAGTTTTATTTTGAAACACAAAAATACAGAAAATTTACAAAATCTTAACGTTTTGTTAGAATTCTATAAAGTTTCCTGCAGCCACTTAAAGTATTCGCGTTGCCATACCAGCGCATTTTGCGGTTTTAGCACCCAGTGGTTCTCATCCGGAAAGTACAAAAACCTACTTTTAATGCCTCGTAACTGTGCCGCCTGAAAGGCTTCCTGCCCCTGCCCAATAGGCACCCTAAAGTCTACACCGCCCTGTATAACAAGTATTGGGGTATCCCACTTGCTTACCCTATTTATAGGATTAAACTGGTTGTAGGTTTTTTGTACCGCCTCATTATCACGCTCCCAATACGGGCCGCCGCTATCCCAGTTGGTAAAAAAAACTTCTTCGGTAGTGCCATACATGCTTTGCAGGTTAAATACACCATCGTGCGCTATAAATGTTTTAAAGCGGTTGTTGTGTATACCGGCTAAAAAATAAACAGAGTAGCCGCCATAACTGGCACCCACGGCACCCAGCCTGCCCTTATCTACATAGGCTTCTTTAGCAACATCGTCTATAGCGCTCAGGTAATCGTCCATAACCTGGCCGCCCCAGTCTTTGCTAATGGCTTCGTTCCAGGCTACGCCATGGCCCGGCATACCGCGTCGGTTAGGTGCCACAACAATATAGCCCTGCGCTGCCATTAACTGAAAATTCCACCTGAAAGAGTAAAATTGCGTTAATGCACTTTGAGGGCCTCCCTGGCAATACAAAAGGGTAGGGTATTTCTTTTTAGCATCAAAATTAGGAGGTAGTATTACCCAAACCAACATCTTTTTGCCATCGGTAGTGGTAACATAGCGTTTCTCTGTTTTGCTTAGGCCAATGGCATTATAAACATCGTTATTAACCTTGGTTAACTGCTTCCATGTTTTCTTTTTAAGGTCGTAGCTAAAAATTTCTGTAGCGTGGTTAAAATCGGCACGCTCTGCAATAACGGTGTTGCCGTTTATGTTTACAATGCTGTTAACATCAAAATCTCCGTTGGTTAGCTGGGTAACGGTAACCGCAATTTTTGTTAACCCCGGAAAGTTAACCTCAAACAACTGTTTTGTACCGTCTATAGGGGCAAGAAAATATACTTTTTTGCCATCAGCGCTCCACGTAAAACTGTCAACAGTGCCATCCCAACCGCCGGTCAGGTTAATATCCATGCCTTTAAACCTAACCATTATATCGTTCTTATCCGCCTCATACCCGTCGCGTTTCATGCGCAGCCAGGTTAGATCGCCTGCCGGCGAATAGGCCGGGTTAGTATCATAACCGTGGTTATCTTTAGTAAGGTTAACGGTGGTTTTAGTTTCCAGGTTGTACTGGTAAATATTAGTATCTGTACTAATGGCATAAGCCGTACCCGCTTTCTTTTTACTAACATAAATTATGCTTTTTCCATCGGGGCTCCAGGCATAATCTTCTTCGCCACCAAAAGGTTTTTGTGGCGAATCGTACGGCTCATCGGGCATAATATCGGTAAATTTATCCTTGTCTGCCGCAGGTGTAAAGCCCACATGGTTGTGGGTGCCGTTATTCCAGGTATCCCAGTGGCGGTAGTCCAGCCCGTTGTAAATTTGAACGGTGCTTTTATCGGCATCTTTGTAATAGTCACTACCGTATACATTTTCTACCTTAACCTCTTTGCTGGTAAGGTATAGTTTGCCATCCGGCGACAGGTATTTATCTGCCATAAGGGTTTTAAAATCCTTAATCTCGGTAGCAGTGCCACCTGCAACAGGAATGGTATAAAATTTAGTATCCGATTTGTTTTCGGCTACATTGGGTACGCTTACCCTGTATACAATGCTTTTACCGTCTTTAGTAATACCTACCGCGCCAACGCGGCCAAGGCTCCAAAGCATTTCGGGGGTCATGTTTTTTTGCGCCGAAGCAGATAATCCCATGATGGTTAATGTTAAAAGAAGAATTTTTTTCATTTGATGAATTGTGTAAAAACTTTTCCAAAAATATATAATAGTTGTCAGGTAGCGGCATCAATCTTAAAATTAAAGCCCCCCGTGCAAAGTAATATTTTTAAGATTTTTTTAAATAGCTATATTTATACTGTTTAATCTTACACCCATGAAAACACCAAACCCTGTACATGTTGCCATAGTTAGAAAAGTGCTGCCCGGTAAGGAAGCCGAATTTAAAGAAGCGCTTCGCAATTTTTTAGGCGAATCGTTTTTGCATGGCGGCGTTCAGGGGGCTGCTATGATAACCTCGTTTCCTGATGAGGGCAGCAACGAGATAGGCATTTTACGAACCTTTGCTAATGAGGCAGAGCGTGATGCCTTTTACAATTCGCAACTTTTTAAAGATTGGGAAGCCTATGCCTCTACCCTTACAGAGACGCCCGAATATCGTAACCTAACGGGTTTGGAAGCGTGGTTTAGGTCGCCCATGCCGCCCCCACGATGGAAAATGGCGCTTGCTACCTTATGTGGCGTGTTTCCTACTGCGCTTTTTATTGCTTACGTTCTTGGCCCTTTAATTAAAAACTGGCCGCTGCCACTACGCCAACTGGCAATAGCTATGGCTATGGTAGGATTGCTTACCTGGGTGGTTATGCCGTTTGTAACGAAGGTGTTGAAGGGGTGGCTGAGGAAATAGATTGCCTTCGATTTTTTATGGCGCTTCTCTACAGCCCGGCACATGAATAAATTGTGCAACCTGAGCGCCGCCCGGCGGGGCGGCACAGGATTACAGCAACAACCGCACTATGCAGCTTGCGTGAGGGATTGCAGCGGATAGCCCACAGCGGAACGGCGTAGGAACGGAGCCGGCCGCGAGGACTATGAGCGTAAAGCCCGACCCGCAGGGGCACGCCCAAAAGCCCTTATGCAGAATTAGTAAAAATAACGGGCCGCCCCTATATTAAAAGGTTAAGAAACGCATTAAACAAACCGTTCTAATTAATTTTGTAAGAACTAATTTTAAAAGCCCTGTGCATATTGGCTTTTTGCTATATGTGCTGCAGCAGCTTTTTACCGTATACTATGAGAAAAATATTTTTAATTGCCAGCTTTACAACCCTGGCTATAATTGCATTGTTTACTTACATTAATGTAAAGGCAGCCTTGCTGCTTTTTATATTTTTGCCGCTTATTTTAATGGGCTTGTATGATATGTACCAGTCTAAAAAAACCATTCGCCGCAATTTTCCGTTACTGGGCAGGCTAAGGTATTTACTGGAATCTATTGGGCCGGAAATGCGCCAGTACTTTTTTGAGACCGACCTGGATGGCAAGCCATTTAACCGACTGCAGCGCAGCCTGGTATACCAACGCAGTAAAAAAGACCCCGATACTATGCCTTTTGGTACGCAGTTAGATGTTTATAACGAAGGCTACGAATGGATTAACCACAGCATACGCGCCATACCTTTTAATAAGGTAAACCTGGAGCCAAGGGTTAAAATAGGATCATCGCAATGCGAAAAGCCGTATGAAGCCAGCCTTTTTAATATTAGTGCCATGAGTTATGGTTCGCTTAGCAAGAATGCTATCCTGGCTTTAAACTCGGGCGCTAAGCAGGGTAATTTTTACCACAATACCGGCGAAGGGGGCCTGTCTCCGTATCACCTGCATGAGGGCGGCGATGTAGTATGGAACATTGGTACCGGTTACTTTAGCTGCCGCGATGATGATGGTAATTTTAGTTACGAGCAGTTTGCAAAACGCGCCGTGCTGGATAACGTAAAAATGATTGAGATTAAATTTTCGCAGGGTGCCAAGCCCGGTCACGGAGGTATTTTGCCTAAAGAAAAAGTAACCGACGAAATTGCCAACATTCGTTTGGTTAGTAAAGGCCATGATATTGTGAGTCCGCCCTACCACTCGGCCTTTACAACCCCGTTAGAGTTAATGGATTTTATAAAGCTGCTGCGCAAAGGCAGTGGCGGCAAGCCTATAGGCATGAAGATTTGTATTGGTAACAAGCACGAGTTTATTGCCATTTGCAAGGCTATGGTACAAACTAAAACGTACTTTGACTTTATTACCGTTGATGGTGGCGAAGGCGGTACCGGTGCCGCCCCGCAGGAATATAGCGACCACGTGGGTATGCCCCTTAGAGATGCGCTTGCCTTTGTGTATGATTGCCTTGTGGGCTATGGCATTAAAGACCAGATTAAAATTATTTGCAGCGGTAAAATTATTACCGGTTTTGATATTATTAAGGCGCTGTCTATTGGGGCCGATGTGTGCAACTCTGCCCGCGGAATGATGTTTGCCCTTGGGTGCATACAGGCATTGGAGTGCCACAATAATACCTGCCCTACCGGAGTGGCTACGCAAGACCCGCATTTGGTTAAGGGTTTGGTGCCCGAAGAAAAAAGCGTGCGTGTATACCGCTTTCAGCATGAAACGGTTAAAAGCGCGATGGATTTAATGGCATCGGCGGGTATTGCCCACCCCGATGATGTAGACCGTAGTGTGGTAAGTATGCGCACTGACCGTACTACTATTAAAACCTACGAACAAACCTACCCAGAGCCCATACCGGGCTGCATGCTGGAAGGTCACTCTGTACCTACAGATATGTTTTACTTTTGGAAAAAAGCCAGCGCAGAGCACTTTTAATGGCTTTGTAACACCTGCTTAATAATAGGTGCGCACTACCAATAATAAAAGATCCCGAAGCAATTGCTCCGGGATCTTTATTTTATCCTTGTTTTTCTTCAAGGCAGTCTTTTAATTTCTTTTTGTTATCTGCCCTAGTGGCAGCAAACATTTTGTACTGGTCTTGCGTAAGTACACTTTTAAGTTTAGCTTCGCGGTCTTCGTCTATGGTTTTTAGCTTTTTGGCCTGCTCTACTTTACCAACTGTTTTAGTCTTGTTTTCTTTAACTTTAACCAGGTAGGTTTTGTTTATTTCTAACACCTTGGCGTACTGGCTTTCGTTTAAGGTAAGCTGCGTTTTCATGCCATCGGTTACTTTTTTAGCGCCTTCGGCTAATTTATCCTGGGCCATAGCCGATGTTGTAAACATAACAAGCAGCGCCACGGCACTTAACAAAGTTTTTAAGATCTTAATCATTATTTGTTTTATTTATAGGTTGCTAATATATTTTTTGAGCCGGTTACTACCTATCCTCAAATTTAATGCCCGAATATACTTATTTTGCTTAGGTATACAAAAAAATATTACGGGTTTGGGGTTAGATTTTTTTAGGGGATTGGGCTACTCATAATAACCCTCATTAACAGTTATCCATATAACTTGCCAAAATCTTCTCTTTTATGAGAGTAATGCTTTCTGTTTTGATATGAAATTTTAGCAAGGTTCTTTAATTTTAAAACCGGCGATATATCCCCGTCAAGAATATTTGTTGATCCATAAAATATAAAATCCCATAATTCGAAAAGGTTTTCAATCCCTTTAATACTCTCAATAGTACCTGTCTCAAGCAAATGAAGCCTTTTAAGTTTTACCAATTTAAAAATATTTGTAATTACTGATGTGCCTTTACAGCTATGAATTTTAAGTTCTTCAAGCTGTGTCAGGTTTTCAAGACCGTCAAGAGATTTTAATTTTTTTAAATTAGCTAACCTTAGATATTTAAGGTTACTCAGAGCAGAAAGTCCCTCAATATTTTCGATGGGCGAATTTAACAACGTTAACTTTTCGAGGTTTTTTAATACTTTAAAAGTTTCACTGCTCTTACTATTGTACCTATTTATACAAAGGCTTTTAAGTACTGTGCAACTAAATATAGAGTCGGAGCCCCTAATCCATTCAAAGTCGCACACAACTAATTCCGGAAACGAAGTAAAATCTATCGGTTGGTTAGCATAAGTGATTAACTGGATTTGCAACAGGTTATGTAAATAATGAACTGCACCTATCGATTTTAATCTCATATCGATAATTGCTATCGATTTTAAATCAGGCAGCCATTGCAGAAAGTCTACGTTGTCTCCCTGCCAGCCTTTGGCATTGTTAAGTATTAATTCCTGTACCTCATTATCTATCAATATTTGTAAAAACGAATCTTGCCACGTGGTTTTTATTGTAGCCTTTATGCCATATAACCCATTTTCAAATTCAATATTGCTACTCATATTTAAATAGATTTCACTTAAAAATTATCATATGCAATATACCAATTTAGTCCAAATAAAAGCCACACACATTGCATGAGGCTTAATGTATAAAAAGGCTATTCTTCTACGCGTTATTTTATTTTAAAGTTGTAGACGCACAAATTATAAATCCGCACTATGGTAGGTTTTAAATTGCTTTACAAAATGAAATGATAGACATTATTACACATGCAACGATAAAAATCCATCTCCGAATTTTTTTCACTCTATTAATGCTTTCAAAAGTTGGGTCATCTGCGTTTCCCATAACTGATTTGGGCAAAAGATAAAAAAGACCAGCCCCCATCAAGAATAAAACCCCTAAAATTAAATCTTTATTAATATATCAGTTTGAAACATCAAAGTATTTAAAGTCTAATAAATCACCCGCAATATACCAATTTACCTCAAATAAAAAGCCCCTGCTTTTCAGCAGGGGCTTAATGTATCTTGAAGTGCAGAGAAAACTATTCTTCTACGCGTTCTTTCATTTTAAAGCTTTCCATAAACTTGGTGGTGTAGTTACCGGCAACATAATCCGGCTCATCCATCAACTGCCTGTGGAAAGGTATGGTAGTTTTAATACCCTCAATAATAAACTCGTCTAAAGCACGCTTCATTTTGCTTATGGCCTCTTCCCTGGTTTGGGCAGTGGTAATAAGTTTGGCAATCATAGAGTCGTAATTTGGCGGTATAGTATAACCGCTGTAAACGTGGGTATCTAACCTTACACCGTGGCCACCCGGCATGTGCAGGGTTGTAATTTTGCCCGGAGACGGACGAAAATCGTTATACGGGTCTTCGGCATTAATACGGCACTCTATAGAGTGCATTTGCGGCAGGTAGTTTTTACCACTAATTGGCACACCGGCTGCAACAAGTATTTGCTCGCGTATAAGGTCGTAATCTATAACCTGCTCGGTAATAGGGTGCTCTACCTGTATACGGGTATTCATTTCCATAAAGTAGAAATTTCTGTGCTTATCAACCAAAAATTCTACCGTACCGGCACCCTCGTAAGCAATGTACTCTGCGGCTTTAACAGCAGCAGTGCCCATTTTTTCACGAAGCTCATCCGTCATGAACGGAGATGGGGTTTCTTCAGTAAGTTTTTGGTGGCGGCGCTGTACAGAACAATCCCTTTCAGAAAGGTGGCAGGCTTTACCAAAAGAGTCGCCCACAACCTGAATTTCAATATGGCGTGGCTCTTCAATTAGTTTTTCCATGTACATACCGTCGTTTCCAAAAGAGGCAGCAGCTTCCTGCCTGGCGCTTTCCCAGGCTTTTAGCAACTCTTCTTCTTTCCAAACGGCACGCATACCTTTACCCCCGCCGCCGGCCGTAGCCTTAAGCATTACCGGGTAACCAAACTCTTTTGCAAGTTTTACGGTATGTTCGTACGATTCTAATAAACCGTCAGATCCGGGTACACATGGCACGCCGGCTGCCTTCATGGTTGCTTTGGCCGTAGCCTTGTCGCCCATTTTGTCTATCATCTCTGGCGATGCGCCTATAAATTTGATACCGTGCTCCTGGCAAATTCTGCTAAAACGTGCGTTTTCGCTAAGAAAACCGTAACCAGGGTGAATGGCATCGGCATTTGTAATCTCGGCAGCAGCAATAATATTCGATATTTTCAGGTAAGAAAGGTTGCTTGGCGGCGGGCCTATACATACGGCTTCGTCGGCAAACTTTACGTGCAGGCTTTCGGCATCGGCAGTAGAGTATACTGCAACGGTTTTTATAC
>JGI20283J15916_100013_pt1 | contig 43458 bp, 43 predicted proteins | sample Plalitdecfosmids_FD_15916 | JGI IMG/M metagenome (IMG submission 15916) | reverse complement strand
AAGGTCAAGTTGTGAAATCAAGCTTGCACTGAACCGGTGACAGTGTAGTGCCTGAAATGCGGGCGAAGGGCCTTGGCGGACACGCCTGGAGAACCCGGCTTCCCATTATTGCGTAATCAGCAATAGATTTGAAACTATTAGCGCAATTGTGGGTGAGGGGATTTTACCGCTACATCTGCTCATCAGACAAACCCAGCAAGGTTTCAAATTTGAGAACGAAATCGCTGGACGATAGATGACCGAAACTCCGATGACGGGCGCAGCCCCCCAAGCATCCACCGTCGCACGTGACATACGATTTTTGACTGCTCGTTGCGTCCCCTCCAGCAAAGGAAGCTAACATGACCAACAAAACCCCTGCCAAGAAGGTCGCAAATCTTGGCGTCACCTGGGAGCGCTCGTTCGGATACGTGCAGGCTGTGCAGGTAAAGGACACGATCTATATTTCGGGGCAGTTGAGCCACGATGACGGTGGAAAGCTCCTCGCTCCGGCTGAACTTGATGCGACCGGACGGCCTGCAGACTTCTCCCAGATGGAGGGGCAGATCCGCCAGGCATACGTCAACGCAAAGAAGCTCCTCTCCGAGTTTGGGGCCACGCTCAACGACGTCGTTGAAGAGACCCTGTTCGTTCTTGATATTCCGAGCGCCTTCGCTGCCGGCTCAAAGGTGCGCAAGGAAATGTACGGCAAAGATGTGCCCCAGTGCGCAAGCAACCTGATCGGCGTTTACGCATTGGCATTTCCCGAGCAGATCGTCGAGATCACGCTTCGTGCGGTAGTTGATCGCGTCCCTGACTGACTAGACGGTTGCCGCGCAGTGAACAGCCGGAGGCACAGGTCTACCGGCGGCTCTTTCGGCGGAAAGGTCTCCAACATGCCAAAAAATCCTGCCGTCGAGACTCGCCTGCCTGTTGCCTTGCAACTGACACCGGACCTCGTGGCGAGAACATTGAAGGTTGTGAAAGACGAAGGGCCGGAACCAAATTGGACTCCGATCTGTTCCCGGCAACTGGATGAACTGGTCGCCAGAGTGGAGAAGGAAGCCGATGGCGAAGAGATATGGATTTTCGCATACGGATCCCTGATGTGGAATCCAGGCTTCGAGGTCGCAGCCAGCGAAGACGCCGTGGCCTACGGCTGGCACCGTGCGTTCTCGTTGAAGATCGAGCGGCTTAGGGCCACCTCCGAGGCACCGGGTCTGATGCTGGCCCTTCTGCCAGGAGGCAGTTGCTCCGGCTTTGTCCTGAAACTCCCGCGCTCGACGAAGAAGTCAGACCTACGGGTTCTGCTCGCCCGTGAGATACGGTATGCCGAGGTGCGCGACATGGTGCGATGGGTGTCGGTGAAAACGGCGACGGGCACACGCCGCTCGCTTACATTCTGGGCAAGCGCAAAGCGATCCAGGCTCACGCACAAGATACCTCTCGACGATGCGGCTGTTTTGATTGCCCAGGCCTGCGGACCTGCCGGATCCTGCGCTGAATACCTGCACCGCACAGTTTCATATCTGGCGGACCGAAAAATCTACGACCGAAACTTGTGGCAGCTGCAACAAATGGTGGCCGCCCGACTGCGGGCACGTCCCGAAGTTCCGACCTTAGGCAAACCCGAACAGCTCACAGATACGCAATGACGCTCGGTGGTCGTCAATCCAGCATGACCATGTGGGCCGCAACCTGTTCCTCGAAGAATTTCGAGAATGAAGCGATCCGCGGCGGAAGTGCCTGATAGGGTGGGTAGTACAATGTCAGCCACAGGTCGGGTGGAGCCCATCCGTTGAAGACGTGAACCAGTCTGCCGCCACGGATATGCTCGGCAATGTTGAAACCCGGCAGCAGAGCAACGCCCACACCGTCGGCAGCCATGTCCGCCAGTACCTCGCCGCTGTTTGCGCTGAAGGCTCGACCTGCCGCAATAGTCATACTCGACCCGCCATCCGACAGGACCCAGTTCTCGCGTCGGCTCTCGCCACTGTAGGCGAGGCAGTCGTCTGGCGTCAGCTCGTTCGGATGCTGCATATCGACGAAACGGCTTCCGGGTGCTGCTACCAGAATACGCGGCACGATCCGGATTTTCCTCCAGATCGTGAATTTGTCCGAGGGCTGCGATGAGATGCGGATCGCCAGATCGTAATCGTCATCGACAATGTTTACCAACCCGTCGGACAAAGAGATCTCGAAGTTCATCTTTGGGTAACGTTCCTTGAAACCTGACAGGATCGGCGGCAACACGGACTTGCCGAACCACGTCGGCGCACTGATCCGGAGCCGCCCTTCATCGCTCTTATGTGCATTCATGACTTCCCGCCGCGCATCTTCCAGGATTTTCACCGCCGGCTGAATCTGGGCGGCAAAGATCGCGCCGTCGGTCGTCAGGGAGACTTGCCTGGTCGTGCGTACGAAAAGCTGCACGCCGAGTTCCGTCTCGAGCGCAGCGATGGCGCGCGTGACGGCCGCGGGTGTCATGTCAAGTTCGCGTGCTACCTGCGCGAAGTTCCGCTTTTCTGCGGCAAGTAAGAAGGTTCTTAGAGCTTTATAATCGTTCATCGCCATTGTTTCAAAAAATGCAATTCAGTACCAATAAATATTGCAATTCACGGATCCAATCAATCGGGCTAACCTTTCTTCAACAGGCAAATACCAATGCCCATTGAAAGGCGTCGACATGATCAAGGATATCAACGGACTGCATCACGTGACCTCGATGGCATCGGATGCGCGGCAGAACAACCGCTTCTTCACTGACACGCTTGGCCTGCGCCGCGTGAAGCAGACGGTCAATTTCGATGATCCAAGCGTCTATCACCTATACTATGGTGACGAGAATGGCTCAGCCGGGCTTTATCATTCCGAACGGAAACGGAGCGGACACCCTAGATCTTGCAGCGCTGCCGAAGACGCCTGTCGCCCGTCAAGGCGCGGGGTCCGTCCACCATATCGCGTTTGCAGTCGACAATCGAGACAAGCAGCTTCATGTGCGCAAGGCGCTAATGGATACCGGGTATCGGGTGACGCCTGTCATCGATCGCGACTATTTCTGGGCGATATACTTCCGTGCACCGGGCGGCATTTTGTTCGAAGTCGCCACCGTTGAACCGGGATTCAATCGCGACGAAGACACCGCTCTCCTTGGGCAAGCACTCAAGCTTCCTGACCGATATGAAGCTTTTCGCGACCAAATCCAGGCAAATCTCGAGCCATTGGCAGCCTGACAATACCTGATTGCGCCTCGAACTTGTGGCAAGTCCACCATGCGGAGCCATGGGCTATTGCAAGATTTTGAAACAGTCGACTATGGCGGATGTCCTGTGCAGCTAATCGATAAATGAGCCCCAAGGCATTCGCCCGCCTAATTTCGAGGGAGAGATGCCAATGGATCAATTGGGAGCGATCAAAGCTTTTGTACGCGTCGTCGAGGCCGGATCTTTTGCAAAGGCTGCCGACACGATGGGTGCCCCACGATCGACCGTGAGTAAACTTGTTCAGGATCTTGAGACAAGCTTGAGCCTCAAACTCCTTGAACGTACAACACGTGCAGTCACCGTGACACCTGAGGGGGTTGCCTATTACGAGCGCGCCATTCGGCTGATCGCCGCTTTCGATGAAATGAACAACGAGGTGACCCGCGGACGCCTAGCCACCAAGGGAAAACTCCGGGTTGACGTAGGAGGGACCTTCGCGAATACGATCCTGATCCCTCGGTTGCCAGAGTTTTACGCGCTCTATCCCGAGATTGAGTTACATCTTGGTGTAACAGAACGTCAGGCCGACATCGTTGAAGAGGGTATCGACTGCGTTATTCGTGCCGGTGATCTGCCCAACACATCTCTTGTTGCGAGGAAGTTATGCAGCGTTGAAATAGTGACCTGCGCAACCCCGTCGTATCTCGAAAAACATGGCGTGCCAGCTTCGCCATCAGATCTGCAGCGCGATCATATTTTCGTGCAATACTTTTTCGCACGTAGTCTGAAAGCTGCACCCGTTCGATTTATTAAGGGCGATGAGAATATAGAGTTCTCCAACCCCATTAAGCTCTCCACCAGTGATGCGACGGCGCATTTACATGGGATATTAGCAGGGCTGGGTATCGGGCAGACATTTGAATTCTTGGCACGGTCCCATATCGCTCGGGGCGCCCTGGTCCCAATCATGACGGATTGGGCGCCGCCACGTTACCCTGTTCACATAGCAAGGCCAGCAGGCCGGTTTCCGAGCGTTAAATATCAGGTTTTTGCAGACTGGGTAGCAGGCGTGTTTTCTGCCTACGACGGTGATCGCGGCACTCCTGGGCTTTAACCAGATTCATGGATAGTTATTCCACAATAGCGGGCTTCTCTCATCTTTCCTTTGAAGGTACTTCACCATCGATGGACCATCGTCGGGCCGCAGGTGATGGCCCCGTCCCTGCCTGAGATCGGGTTCATATCCGGCCGGTATGAATCGACCTATAAATTTGGAACAACGGGTGTTGAGACTGAGCAGAAGAGAATGTAACCGCGATCCGGACCCTCCGCGCGCACAGCGTATTGTCGGTCTACTGGCATCAATGCCCAATAGCAGGCCAGCAAGTGTCTCGCGGCTCCCACGCTGCTTTTCGGTTGGCCACAAACCATCTTGCGCAAAACAAATTTCGTCAAATCCGCCCGCGCGGAACAGCCTAATCAAGAGCCGCCTGTGCGAATGCGAGAAATTTCAATTGAACTGTCGCTCAGCGCAGGCCGGTGCGAGATCGACAGGTCAACCGAACTTCACGGTGATTATTGCGATAAGTGAAATTCACTCGCAATTAATATTGCCATTTTTCGTAAGAGCGATTCACACTACGTTCCCTTTCAGCAGAGGCAACGCGGGAATGGAAGTATCGGTTTCGGCCTGTTCAGGGCCTATGGCCGTTTCCAAGTTATTGTTGTGTCCGTCCGAACAGGCCCTGCCCATTTTATAACCAGCCGCATTCGCGGTCCAAACAACCGAAGAGGAAAATGTTATGTCAAAGCTCGAAGTCCTGACCCCGCAAAACAGCCAGTTGATCTTCATCGACCAGCAGCCTCAGATGGCGTTCGGCGTACAGTCCATCGATCGGCAAACCTTGAAGAACAATGTTGTCGGTCTCGCGAAGGCTGCGAAGATTTTCAGGGTCCCGACAACGATCACGACGGTCGAGACGACGAGCTTCTCGGGCAACACCTTTCCAGAACTACTGGCAGTTTATCCGGAGAATGACATCCTCGAGCGCACCTCGATGAATTCGTGGGATGATCAGAATGTACGCGATGCGCTGTCTAAGAACGCAGCGGACGGACGCAAGAAGATCGTCGTCTCTGGTCTGTGGACCGAAGTCTGCAACACGACATTTGCGCTTTCCGCTTTGCACGACGTTCCAGAATACGAGATCTACATGGTCGCCGATGCATCCGGCGGCACATCGTCTGACGCACACAAATATGCAATGGACCGTATGGTGCAGGCAGGCGTCATCCCTGTCACCTGGCAGCAGGTACTGCTCGAGTGGCAGCGTGACTGGGCCCGCAAGGAATCCTACGATGCTGTCACCACACTGGTGAAGGAGCACTCCGGCGCATACGGCATGGGCATCGATTACGCCGTGACCCACGTTCATGGTGGCGCCGAACGTGTCAGCCATGGCAAACGCGTCGGTCCGAACCCGGCGAAGTAAGGCAGATCGACCGCTCCGATAGTTCCATCGGAGCGGTTCTCCATCCATCGAGGAGGTTTCCATGAAAATCTATCTTTTGTCTCTGGGCGCTGGCCTGTTGGTCGGCGTCGTCTACAGCCTGTTGAATGTGCGCTCCCCTGCGCCACCGGTCATCGCGCTTGTCGGTCTTCTAGGCATTCTCGTCGGTGAACAGATCTTTCCACTTGCAAAGACCTTGTGGAGAAGCGAGCAGGCTGCCGTGTCATGGCTGCATCAGATCAAGCCGCATATGTTCGGGCATCTGCCGAAGGGTGGGGAACATGTCAACGTTGCACGCCGCGTTGAAACCGATGCCAAGGGGCAGAGCTGATGACGACGCGTCGAACCTTCCTTGGAGGAGCGTCGAGCCTGGCGTTTTCCAACCTTTTCTCTTCGGCCAATGCCGCCGATCCCAAGCAAACCGGAGCAGACACCATGCATCCCGACCTGATTCTCCATAACGGTCGCTTCACGACCCTTGACCGTACCAATCCGAGCGCGACAGCGGTGGCCATAAAGGACGGTCTGTTCATGAAAGTCACCACTGATGCCGAGATCTTGGCGCTCGTCGGTCCTGATACGAAGATCGTCAACCTGAAGGGCAAGCGCGTCCTGCCTGGCCTGATCGACAACCATACTCATGTCGTGCGCGGCGGGCTAAACTTCAACATGGAACTACGGTGGGATGGTGTTCGCTCGCTGGCCGATGCAATGGACATGCTTAAGCGCCAGGTTGCCATCACGCCTGCGCCGCAATGGGTGCGTGTTGTTGGCGGCTTCACCGAACACCAGTTTGCGGAGAAGCGTCTGCCGACCATTGAGGAAATCAATGCGGTCGCGCCAGATACCCCAGTGTTCCTCCTGCACCTTTATGACCGAGCGCTCCTCAACGGCGCGGCCCTGCGTGCCGTTGGCTACACCCGCGACACGCCGAACCCGCCTGGTGGCGAAATCACCCGCGATGCCAATGGCAATCCGACCGGCCTGCTGCTCGCCAAGCCGAACGCGGGCATTCTCTATTCGACGCTCGCCAAGGGTCCGAAGCTGCCTCTCGATTATCAAGTCAATTCCACCCGCCACTTCATGCGCGAGCTGAACAGGCTGGGTGTGACCGGCGTCATCGATGCAGGTGGTGGCTTCCAGAATTATCCTGATGATTACGAAGTCATCCAGAAACTCTCCGACGAAAACCAGATGACGGTTCGTCTCGCCTACAATCTCTTCACGCAAAAGCCAAAGGAAGAGAAAGAGGACTTTCTCAAATGGACGTCTTCGGTCAAATACAAACAGGGAAACGATTACTTCCGCCACAATGGGGCGGGCGAAATGCTGGTCTTTTCCGCAGCCGATTTCGAGGATTTCCGCCAACCGAGGCCGGAAATGGCCCCGGAAATGGAGGGCGAGCTGGAAGAGGTGGTGCGGGTTCTGGCAGAAAACCGTTGGCCATGGCGCCTGCACGCTACCTATGACGAGACGATCACCCGTGCGCTGGATGTCTTTGAAAAGGTCAACAAGGATATACCGCTGGAAGGCCTGAACTGGTTCTTTGACCATGCGGAGACGATTTCGGATCGCTCTATCGACCGTATCGCAGCGCTTGGCGGTGGCATCGCCACCCAACATCGCATGGCCTATCAGGGCGAGTATTTCGCCGAGCGTTACGGACACGGCGTAGCCAAAGCCACCCCACCGATCCGCAAGATGCTGGACAAGGGCGTCAACGTTTCCGCTGGGACCGACGCCACCCGCGTCGCTTCCTATAATCCGTGGGTGTCGCTCTCATGGATGGTCACCGGCAAGACCGTTGGCGGCATGCAGCTCTACCCGCGCGAAAACTGCCTGGACCGTGAAACGGCGCTTCGGATGTGGACGGAAAAAGTCACATGGTTTTCCAATGAAGAAGGCAAGAAAGGCCGCATCGAGAAAGGCCAGTTCGCTGACCTTGTCGTTCCCGATAAGGACTTCTTCTCCTGCGCCGAAGATGAGATCTCATTCCTGGTATCGGAGCTCACCATGGTCGGCGGCAAGATCGTCTATGGAGCGGGTGACTTCAAAACGCTCGACGAGAATGACGTGTCGCCGGCGATGCCCGACTGGTCTCCGGTGCGCAAGTTCGGCGGGTATGCTGGATGGGGCGAGCCGGAAGGTGCTGGTGCGCGGTCTCTACGGCGCACGGCGATCTCGACCTGTGGCTGCGCTAGCGATTGCGGAGTGCATGGTCACGACCATGCGGGAGCCTGGACCTCGAAACTGCCGATCGCCGACCTCAAGGGTTTCTTCGGCGCTCTTGGTTGCTCTTGCTGGGCAGTCTGATCCTGTCCTCGCTTGGGCGGCCGCTGTTCGCCCAAGCGATCCCATTCTATAATTGCAATATTGGCAATTAAATCGAAACTATTGCTGCAATTGTTGGCAGAGCGATCACCGGCCAATATCGCTCCATCAACGCGGCCGCTCGATCACTTCAGCGACCATAAAGGAGCAGAATATGACCTACCAATCCCCTATATCGAATTCAGCCTCAATCGGTCTGGCACGTGTCGTCCGCTCTCCCATTACGACAACGGCATCGATGCTTGCTCTTTGTGCCGCCTATATCCAGGGCCCACTCACAAAGCTCTTTGACTTCAATGGCGCGCTTGCCGAGATGAATCATTTCGGCCTTCACCCTGCCGTTCTCTTTGCCGTCGCCGTTATTGTGTTTGAGTTGACGGCCTCCGCCATGGTGGTCTCTGGCTTCCTGCGCTGGGCAGGCGCACTCGCGCTTGCAGGCTTTACGCTTCTCGCAACGCTCATCGCTCTTCGTTTCTGGGAAATCGCGCCCGGTATGGACCGTATGATGGCGACGAACGCCTTCTTCGAACACATCGGTCTGGCCGGTGCATTCATCTTCGTTGCAGCGGTCGATCTTGCAAAGGGAGCGGGCAAATGACCACCACGAAAACATCCGGGGGCACCTTTGCTCCTCTCGCACAGCCCGTCTTCGCGGTTCTGTGGATTGCAACGGTTCTCGGCAATACCGGAAGCTTCATGCGCGACGTCGCCAGCTCCTGGCTGATGACGGATCTCTCGGCATCGCCTGCCGCGGTCGCTATGGTTCAGGCAGCCGGAACACTGCCGATCTTTCTTCTAGCGATCCCTGCAGGCGTTCTCACCGACATTCTCGATCGACGCAAGTTCCTGATCGCGGTCCAGCTCCTGCTGGCATCCGTGAGTATCTCGCTCATGGTTCTTTCGCAGACAGGCATGCTTTCCGTCAGCGCACTGATCGGTCTGACCTTCCTTGGCGGTATTGGCGCCGCGTTGATGGGGCCTACCTGGCAGGCGATCGTGCCGGAACTGGTAAAACGTGAGGACGTGAAAAGCGCAGTGGCGCTCAACTCGCTCGGCATCAATATTGCTCGCTCGATTGGCCCCGCCGCCGGCGGCCTGCTTCTCGCAGCCTTCGGTGCGGGTATTACCTATGGCGCAGACGTCGCAAGTTATATCTTCGTGATCGCTGCGCTGGTCTGGTGGCCGCGGGGCAAGAACGCCAACGATGCGTTGCAGGAAAACTTCTTCGGCGCATTCCGAGCCGGGCTTCGCTACACCCGGTCCAGCCGACCGCTACATGTAATTCTTCTGAGGGCAGCAATCTTCTTTGCTTTTGCCAGTGCAATCTGGGCACTTCTTCCTCTCGTCGCCCGCCAACTGCTGGGTGGCGATGCCAGCTTCTACGGTATTCTGCTTGGTGCGGTCGGTGCAGGCGCAATCGGCGGAGCATTGGTCATGCCCAGGCTCCGCCAGCGCCTGAGCTCGGACGGTCTTCTTCTTGGCGCCGCTCTCATCGCTGCGCTCGTCATGGCTATCCTCTCGCTCGCCCCGGCGAAGTCCGTAGCGATCGTCGCGCTGCTGTTCCTAGGCGGAGCCTGGATCACTGCACTTACGACACTCAATGGCGCTGCGCAGGCTGTTCTTCCCAACTGGGTGCGTGGCCGTGGCCTTGCTGTCTATCTGACCGTATTCAATGGAGCCATGACGGCAGGCAGCCTCGGCTGGGGTGCCGTCGGTGAAGCAGTTGGCATTCAGACGACATTGCTTATCGGTGCAGCTGGCTTGCTCATCGTCGGCGTCATCATGCACCGCCTTAAACTGCCCGAAGGTGATGCCGACATGGTGCCGTCGAACCATTGGCCCGAGCCGCTTGTCGCAGAACCTGTTGCCCATGACCGCGGCCCGGTTCTAATCCTCATCGAGTACAGGGTCGAAAAGCAGCACCGCAGCGCGTTCCTGCACGCCATTGATCACCTTTCCAAGGAACGTCGTCGAGACGGTGCTTATGGCTGGGGTGTCACGGAAGATTCGGCTGATCCGGAGAAAATCGTTGAATGGTTCATGGTAGAATCCTGGGCTGAACATCTGCGCCAGCACAGAAGGGTCTCCCACGCCGATGCAGACTTGCAGGGCAAGGTGCTTGCCTACCATATTGGCCCGGACAACCCCGTCGTCCGCCACTTCCTGACGATCAATCGTCCAAGTGCGGCGTAGGGGAAAGGACAGGGAAGGCGGCGATGTCGCCTTTCCTGTTATGGCACCGGGTGCAATGAACTCGAATAAGGCATGCAATTGCGAGAGCCTGCGTTTGGCAGCAAATTCGGTAGCGCGCGAAACACTAAATCGTGGCAGCGGCACCATGCATAAAGCGAGATTACGACGATGAAACTTCCCTCACTTCCCATTCTCCTGAGCTTTAATGGCGGCTATGTCGACACGCTCGGTTTCCTGTCCCTTTCGGGACTGTTCACCGCTCATGTCACGGGCAACTTCGTGACCTTGGGTGCAACGATGGCGCATGGTCTTGATGGAGCGTGGTCGAAGCTGTTGGCGCTCCCGGTGTTTTGCGTGGTCGTCTTTGTTTCCCGACTCGCATGCCTGAAACTTCAGCGCGGTGATCACTCACCAATCCGGCCCATGCTGGTCGTCAAGCTGATCCTTCTTACTGCTGTTGCAATCATGTCTCTTGGCTACGGTCCATTCCATGGTGACGACAGCTGGATCACACTTGTTGTAGCACTGACCCTTGTATCGGCGATGGCGATACAGAATGGCTTGCACAGGGCCCATCTTGCGAAAGCCCCGCCGTCAACTTTGATGACCGGAACAACGACGCAGATCATGCTCGATCTCGCCGACATTCTCGCCAATTCGAAAACTGAGGAAATTGTCGCCGCAAAGGCGCGTGTGAAGAAGATGGCGGCGGCTGTCGCCACTTTTGCTCTCGGCTGCGGCGTTGGTGCAGCCGGTTACATGTTTGCTCCCGCCGCTGCCTTCACCTTGCCAGCCGTTCTCGCAGTGATCGCTCTGTTCGCAAGCAGAACCGGGGCCGAGTCCTGATGCCCGCAGGCCCGATTGATCCTCGGTCTTTTGCAGCGACAGGAAACCAAATGGGCACAGATGATGAAACCAGCGGTCTCACCGGTCTGATTGCACCCTTTCTAAAGCCACTTGCGACCGGAAGACGCTCACTTCAAACGCCCTATTTTAGATGATGAAATTGTGGATGCCAGGTCCTGAAAATGAAAGTTAACAAACGAATTCTTGCGAAAGCCGTTGGGGGCGTTTCTGCTTTGGCGGTAATCGGGATTGGCCTTGCCGCATGGTGCGTGTATGAACCTGAAATTCCCAAAATTCCGCGCCCCGCAAAGTCAAGCTTCGATCTTGCAACCGTTGCGCGCGGTGAGCAACTCGCGACGGTGGGTGACTGCATCGTTTGTCACACCGCGCCAGTTGGAATGCCTTTTGCGGGCGCGCACGCACTCCCTACGCCCTTTGGAACGCTTTACTCAAGCAACATTACGCCAGACGAAGCCACCGGAATTGGCAATTGGTCGGAAAAGGCTTTCAGCCGGGCTATGAAACGGGGGGTGGCTCGCGACGGCGCTCATCTTTATCCGGCATTGCCGTACGAGCATTTCACGCTCGTGTCCGAGGGCGACCTTTCGGCGCTCTACGCATTCCTTATGACCCGCCAAGCTGTGTCGCAGAAGGCTCCGGAAAACGATCTGTTGCCGGGACTCGGCTTCCGTCCGCTCTTGGCGGGATGGAAGATGCTGTTCCTGCACGAGGGACGCTTTGAGGCGGATGAATCACGGAGCAAAGAGTGGAACCGTGGCAAGTATCTTGTAGACGGCTTGGCCCATTGCGGCGGCTGTCACACACCGCGCAATCTCGCCGGCGGCGAGGAAAGGGCGCGCGCATTCGCCGGCGGCGTGGCTGAGGGCTGGAACGCCACTCCACTGGACGCGAGCAATCCGGCAGCTTCAACTTGGACAGAGACCTCTCTGTTCAATTATCTCAAGACGGGCACTGACGCTCATCACGGCGCTGCGGCGGGGCCCATGGGTCCGGTCAGCGAGGGTCTGTCGCGCCTTAATGACGCTGACGTTTGGGCAATCTCGGTCTATATCGCCTCCAGGATGCATCCTGCGGGCGGAGGTGGGCAGCCAGTTGCCGCTATTTCCGACGATGCCGAGCAAGCCGCGAAGAACCACGTGATTGGCGCTCAGCTCTTCCAAGGCGCTTGTTCCGGATGCCATGGGAGTGGAGCACCGATGTCCAGGCAGGCGAGGGCGTCGCTTTCCACGGTGTCCAGTCTCAAATCGGACGACCCCCGCAACGCCGTCCAAGCGCTTATGCAAGGTATCGCGCCGCCCTCCGGGGAAGGACCGTACATGCCGCCGTTCTCCGACAACCTGACAGACAATGATCTTGCTGAAGTTCTCGCCTACGCTCGCGCACGTTTTACGGACGCACCTGCTTGGAAGGGTCTTGACGCCGCCGTTGCCGCCATTCGAAAGGAGAACGCAAAACAATGACCGTAACCATCGAAGTCAACGGCACCAAACATTTGGTCGAAGCTGACCCGAGTACGCCGTTGCTATACGTCCTACGCAACAATCTGGAGCTGAACGGCGCGAAATACGGCTGTGGTCTCGGCCAATGCGGAGCATGCACCGTGCATATCGACGGCAAAGCCGTTTTCTCCTGTCTCACTCCCGTCGGAGCACTCGAAGGGCGGCCAGTGCGCACAATTGAAGGGCTAGGCACGATCGAGAAACCAAATCCCGTTCAGAAAGCATTCCAGGATGAACAGGCAGCACAATGTGGCTACTGTATTGCTGGAATGATCATGCGTGCACAAGCGCTTCTGGACGGAAATAAGTCGCCAACAGATCAAGAAATCCGAGTTCACATGCAGCCAAATCTATGCCGCTGCGGTACTCATGCGCGGATCCTTCGAGCAATCCGGCGGGCTAGTGACATCCTGACGGACAACCACTCTTCTGCAGGTGTGAAATGAACAGCGTTCCGAAAATTCCAATGATGTCGCGGCGCTCGTTCCTGGCATCGAGCGGCATAGTGGTGGCGTTCTCCCTGGTTACTCCCGCCTTGGCACAGTTAGCCGGGGGTGGCGAGGGCGGTCCGGGTCCAGCGATAGTTGCCTCAGGCCTGTCCGGCAGTCTGAAATCGTGGCCCTACCTCGACACATGGATTCAGATCGACGAAACAGGGCATGCAACTGTCTTTACCGGCAAGGCCGAACTCGGACAGGGGATAAGGACTGCCCTGCTGCAAGTGGCAGCGGAGGAGCTGGATCTGCCGCCTGCACGGGTTACCCTCGTGACCGTGGATACAGCGCGTACCCCTGACGAGGGCCTGACTGCGGGCAGCCATTCCATGCAGGACAGTGGCACAGCCCTACGAAATGCGGCGGCCAATGTCCGGATGCTGCTGGTACAGCATGCGGCGACAAGCTTGAACGTATTACCCGAGCAGCTCCAAACCCAGGGAGATGGCACGATCCGTGCCAGTGACGGACGGCGGATAACATACAGTGATATTGCGAGCTCATTGTCCCTCCACGTCGAGGCCGTTCCAAACGCTCCTTTGCGAACGAAATCGCAATTTCGGACCATGGGAACGGAATTGCAGCGGGTCGACATCCCTGCGAAGACCACCGGCGCGCAAGCTTTCATCCACGATATGCGACTTCCGGGAATGCTGCATGCGCGGGTTATTCGCGGCCCGAGCGAGGGCACCCGTCTCAAACTCCCGCCCGTTGACGATATCGAGGCTCTCCCTGGCGTCTTGAAGTTTGTGGAAAACGGCGACTTTCACGCTGTGGTGTCCGAGACCGAATGGGATGCAATCCGTATTATGAGGCAATTACAAGCCTCACCGTTCGACCGACCCGGAAAGCCGTTGCCCACAGGCAGTGTCGTCGATACACTCAAGGCTCTTCCAGCCCGCGACATCGTTATCCTGGACGTTGCAAAGGCCGCCGATACTCCGGCCAAGACCGTTTCAGCGCGCTATACCCGGCATTGGATCAGCCATGGCTCGATCGGGCCGTCTTGCGCCCTGGCTTGGTTGAAGGACGATCTTCTGACTATTTGGACGCACAGCCAGGGCACCTATGACGTCAGGCGTGTCGCGGCGGACCTTCTTGGCCGTCCGATTGAGAAGATACGGGCGATCCATGTTGAGGGAGCCGGATGTTACGGTCAGAATGGTGCGGATGACGCCGCTGCCGAAGCCGCGCTTATCGCAATGTCCGTACCTGGCCGCCCGGTGAGGTTGCAATGGATGCGGGAGCAGGAGTTCGGTTGGGAGCCGCTTGGCCCCGGCATGGTGACCGAACTTGAGGCGGGATTGGATGCCTCTAACAGAATCGTTTTATGGAAGCATGAGGTCTGGAGCAATCCGCACAACAACCGGCCGGTTAACGCTGGTGGCGTCCTCGTGGGAACTGAAGTTGTGCCGGCATTCCCGATACCGGAAGGCAAGCCCATACCAATGCCCGAGGGAGACGGAAGCAGAAATTCTAATCCGCTTTACGATCTCTCCAACATGAATGTGGTCTACCATTTCATCAAGGACATGCCGATACGCGTCTCAGCGCTGCGATCCCTGGGCGCTCATTTGAACGTGTTTTCGATCGAGAGCATGTTCGATGAACTCGCTCGAGAGGGTGGGATCGATCCCCTGGAACTGCGTTTAAATCACATGGCCGACGAACGGGCACGCCAGGTGATGCAGACTGCTGCGACCGCATTTGATTGGAAAAACCGATCTCGAAAAGGCCCTCTCCATGGCTTTGGCATGGCGTTTGCGCGCTACAAGAATCTCGGGGCGTATTGTGCGGTTTGCCTTGAGATCAAGGTCAATCAGGATACGGGTCGCATTGTTGTACGTCGTGTCCAGGCGGCCGTCGATTGCGGCGAGGTCGTCAACCCAAATGGCGTTCAGAACCAGATCGAAGGCGCAATTATCCAGTCCCTGAGTTGGTGCACACGCGAGGCGATGACGAATGACGCCACCATTCGCACGAGCTTCGACTGGAGCTCTTACCCCATCCTTCGTTTCCTCGATATTCCCGAGAAAATCGAGGTGGTCGTGCAGCAGCAGCCTGGGCAACCGTTTTTGGGTGTCGCGGAAGCTGGACAGGGACCCGCATCCGCAGCACTCGCAAACGCTCTCGCCGATGCGACAGGCGTCCGTTTTAGAGACATGCCCCTGACGCCGGAAAAAGTGAGGGCCGCGATCGTCACGCTGTAGGTTCGTCATGCCTGGCATTGGTCAGCGCCGTTCGGAGCGAAGATATGAACACTCGCACCTTCGGGAGTACAAGCCTCGTCGTCGGATAGACGGCCCAAATTGCTGTCGTTTCCGGTTCAGCATCTGGAATTTCAATGCGAACCAGGCGTCCGGCTTTGAGATCGTCATTGACGTTCCAATCGGAGAGCAGAGCGATCCCGCCGCCTGCCAGACAGATGGCATGGCAACCTTCGATGCTGCTCGACGAAAACCGCGAGTTCAGCCGCACGTGGGTTTCGACGCCAGCGGTCAAGAACGTCCAATGCGTAACGCCACTTATCGGAAGACAATCATGTTGCATCAAATCCCCAACCCTAAGCGGCATACCCTTCCTCTCGAGGTAGTCCGCAGCCGCAACAAGCGTCCTTGGATTGCTGGCCAGCTTCTGGGCAACCAAACTACTGTCCTTGAGCCGCGCGATCCGGATCGACAGATCAATGCCTGCCGAGACCAGGTCGGGAAGGCCGTCATTCAATTCGAGCGAGATGCGAAGCTCCGGATTTTTCGCCAAGAGCGTAGGGATAAGCGGAGCCACAAGCTTGAGTCCGAAGGCGACCGGTACGGAAACGCGCAACAATCCAGCGGCTCCCTTTCCCTCCGCCCGCAGGCGAGCCCTGGCTTCCTCTTCATTCTCGACGAGAGCCAAGGCAAAAGGAAGAAAAGTCTGCCCTTCCGGCGTCAATGAGAGCGACCGCGTGGTGCGATGCATGAGCCTTACTCCCAGCGTTGTCTCAAGGGAAGCCAATCTCCGTGTTGCAGCCATGGGTGCAAGACCAAGTCGGCGTGCCGCCTCGGAAAGACTGCCGGCACTCGCTGCGGTTGTGAAGACCAAGACGTCGTCCGTATTCATTATATCGAAATCCGATATTCCGGTTGATCGTTTTAGGTCACTACACCGCTTCTCGATGAAATTCTAGATAGTTGCATACCTCTTGAAGCCAGAAAGGCAAGGATTATGGACACCGTAAATATACACGCAGAAGTCCCGACGGGCGTCGGGAAGCTCGGCCTTTTTGCGATGTCGGCTGCGAGCGGAATCGCCGTTGCCAACATCTACTACAATCAACCGATGCTTGGGATCATCGAGGCCGAATTCCAGCATCAACCCATCACCGGCCTTATACCTACAGCTACGCAGCTGGGATATGCGCTTGGCCTGTTCCTGCTGCTTCCTCTGGGCGACCTGGTGCACCGTCGCCGCCTTATCATCGGGCAATTCATCATCCTGGCGGCCGCGCTGGCGTTTGCAGCGATTGCGCCATCTGCATGGATGCTGATTGCTGCGTCGCTGATTGTCGGGGCGAGTTCGACTGTCGCCCAACAGATCGTTCCGTTCGCGGCATCGCTCGCGTCTCCCGAAAAGCGCGGAGCCACGATCGGCACCGTCATGGCTGGCGTCCTTTCGGGCATTCTTTTCAGCCGGACACTGTCAGGGTTTGTCGGCGAGCATGCCGGTTGGCGGGAAATGTTCTGGATCGGCGCACCGCTCGCCGTGATCGCGGCCGCTATGATGTTCGTTACACTGCCGGACCACAGATCAACCTCGCGGATGCAATATCTCACGGCGATCAGATCGCTTGCGCATTTGTGGAAACGTCATCCGACACTTCGGGAGGCAACGTTCGTTCAAGCTGCGCTGTTTGCCTCTTTTACGACGTTCTGGACAATCCTCGCCCTTTACCTTCAGATCCCGCACTTCAATCTTGGAGCCGACGTGGCAGGGCTCTTCGGAATTGTGGGGGCGGTTGGTATCTTCGCCGCGCCGCTTGCTGGCCGGGTCGCCGACAAACGAGGCCCTCACTTCGTCGTCTGGCTAGGTGCGTTGATGACACTTGTTGCCTGGGTGGTTTTCGGGGGTTGGACTTCCATCACTGCATTGATCATTGGCGTGATCATCCTTGATTTGGGCATTCAAAGCGCACTCGTGTCCAACCAGCATATTATCTACGCGCTTGATCCTGAGGCACGCAGCAGGCTGAACACGATCTTCATGACTGGCATGTTCCTAGGTGGTGCAACCGGTTCGGCCGTCGCAACAGTTGCCTGGGGCTATGGCGGATGGTCCGCGGTTAGTCTGCTCGGAGCCTTCCTCGCGGTAGTAGCGCTCGGCGTCAGGATACTCGACCACCATTCGCGTTCCGCCGCATTGAAAAGTCACTGAAGGACATCGGATCATGAAGCCATTACGCGTCAGAATAGTTGGGGGCTCCCTGGCCGGGATTTTTGCCGGAATATTGCTTCAACGTGCGGGGCATGACGTCAAGATCTTCGAGCGTTCAGCCGGCGGCTTGGCCGGGCGGGGCGCTGGCCTAGTCGGCCAACAAGACTTGTTTCGCATATTGCATCGGATCGGGTGCAACCATGTAGCCCGCGTCGGTGTGGTGGCGCACGAGCGTATTCATCTGGACCGGAAGGGTAACGTGGCTGAGACGATGCACACGCCGCAAATGCAGATTTCCTGGGACCACCTCTATGACACCGTCGCTTCACATATCGAAGGCGACCGGTATGTTCTCGGGCGGCAGGCGATAGATATCAGGGATACTGCTACAGGAGCTGAAATTGTCTTTGCGGACGGAACGTGCGAAACTGCGGATCTTGTCATCGGCGCGGACGGCATTGGTTCCATCGTCCGGAAGAGTTTAAATCCGCAGGAGTACCAAAACGAGTTTGCCGGCTACGTCGCGTGGCGCGGGCTTATGCCTGAGCAACTTTTGCCCAGCGGAGCATCCCTGTTGTTGGAACGTTTTGCGTTCTTCGTGACGCGCGGGTCGCATGCCCTTGGCTATCTCGTGCCGGGCCCAAACGGAGAGACGGCAAAAGGATCGCGCCGCTACAACTGGGTCTGGTATCGGAAGGTCGAAAGCGACGGGCTGGCGGAGTTCTTCACCGATCAAGACGGTAAGATGCACTGGTTTTCCTTGCCCCGCGGCGGTCTGTCGATGGAGCGTCGCGACACGTTAAGGGCCGATGCTGCCGCGACACTTCCGCCACAATTTGTGCTGGCTGTCGCAGCAGAAGAAACTCCGTCGATTCAAGGCATTTTTGATTATGAAGCTCCCAGAATGGTCGGGAAGTCACTCGCGCTCATTGGCGACGCGGCTTTTGTTGTGAGGCCTCACACAGCTATGGGTGTGTCAAAGGCAGCTGGCGATGTTATGGCTCTTTGTGACGTGCTCTCGGCCGAATACGATCTTCCCACGGCCTTGCGGCGTTTTGAGCGAGAGCGAAGCACTGTAGGGCGTGAAGTTGCCGCGTATGGCCGTCGGCTCGGAGCAACCGCTCTCTAGCGGCAGGTCGACCAGAACGCCACGATTTCCCACCGCCCCGGCATATTCCTGTAGATTTTGTCAGCATTCGATTAACGGGAATCTGTTCGGTAGCTCTAATAGAAGCACGTGTGCAGACCGCCATCGGTGCGATTATCCTTCTTGCGGATATACGGGACGTGATTACCGAACATCCGGACAAGTTCACCGGTTTCGGGAACGGACCGGAGGCTTAAGCAGCCTAGGCCGATGTATAGTTCCGGTTACACCACCATTGAATGGGCGCGACTCATCTATGGGATTGGATTGTGTCCAATCATAACACGCGATGAAGCATTGCAGTGCATCGGGCAACACGATTGAGGAGATACAAACAGGCAATGGCCGGCGCCGGCGGCACCGCGGTCGCTAATATCTATTATAATCGTCCGATGCTCGGCCTCATTGAGGCGAAGTTCCAACACCAGCCGATTACGGGAATGGTGCCGGCGGCAACTCAATTAGGCTATGGTCCGCAATTGGGCGCATCGGCCCTGTGAGTATCGACCGCATGACGCCCGCAGCATGAAGAATGACCCGCCAGCATTTGCCGGCGGATCGTTCGCGTTTGGGGTAAATGATCGATGTTCAATGAGCGGTGTTGGCGAAGCTGAGCGCCTCGTGGATCTGCGAGACCACCGCTGCGCCCTCGCCGACGGCAGCCGCAACCCGCTTGGTCGACCCCGCGCGGACATCCCCGATGGCAAAGACGTTCGGCAGGCTGGTTTCGAGGGGCAGGGGACCTCGGGTAAAGCTGCAGAGCTTGTCGAAGGAACGACCCGTGACGATGAAGCCCTTGGCGTCGATCTGGACGCGGTCGCTGATCCAGCCTGTGTTGGGATCGGCTCCGATGAAGAGGAACAGATGGTGAAGGGACAATTGCCGCTCTTTGCCATCAAGACGATTGCGCACAGTTGCAAATGAGAGCCCTGTTGCCGGATCACCGCCGATCGCGTCCACTTCGCAGTTCATATGAAGTTCGACATTGGGCAACGCTTTGATGCGGTCGATCAGATACTGCGACATTGTTTCCTCCAGCGCACGCCGCACCACCAGATGCAGTTTCCTGACCTGCGGCGCCAAAAACACAATGGCCTGGCCTGCCGAATTGCCACCACCGACCAGAGCCACCTCTTCGCCGGCGCAGAGCTTGGCCTCGATCGGAGATGCCCAGTAGGAAATACCATTGCCCTCGAAGGTCGAGATATTGCTGATATCGGGCCGGCGGTAGCGAGCGCCTGAGGCGATAACAACGTTACGGGCCCTGACCGATCTGCTGCCGGAAAGCTCAAGGACCAGCGCACCGGCATCGTTCTTCGGCGGAACGAGGCTGTTGACTTCAACGGGCAAAACAATTTCGGCGCCGAATTTGAGGGCCTGGTTGTAGGCACGTCCGGCCAACGCCTGGCCCGATATGCCGGTTGGAAATCCGAGATAGTTTTCTATGCGTGACGAGGCCCCAGCCTGCCCGCCCACGGAACGTTCGTCAATGACGATGACTTCAAGGCCTTCGGATGCCGCATAGACCGCGGTGGCCAGTCCCGCAGGTCCGGCGCCAATGACAGCAACATCGTAGAGCTTCCCAGAAATGAGCTGCGGCGTCATTCCCAAGCAGTTTGCAGCTTCTGCATCCGTCGGGTTCTTCAAAACCGCGCCATTGGGGCAAACCATCAGCGGAAGATCCGAGGCAAGAATACCCAAGCGTTCGATCAGCGTCCTGCCTTCGCCCTCGGTGGCAGCATCAAGTACGATATAGGGGAAAGCACTGCGGGCGAGAAACCCTTGCAGGCGAGAGAGTGCTGCATTGCCTGCTGTTCCAATAAGAACAGAACCCGCGCCCGCATCGATCAGACCGACGCGGCGAAGGATGAAGGAGCGCATGATGATCTCGCCGACGTCCGCGGAGCCGATGACCAGCGCGCGCAAATGGGCGGCATCGAAGGCGACGGCCGTGCAGCCCACAACCCCAGCGCGGGCGCCTGCAAGCGTCGGGCGTCCTGAAAGCTGGTTGACCTCGCCCGATAGCTGGCCAACGCCGTGGGTAGTGATCGGCGCTTCATGGGACAGACCTTCGTGGCGAAAGACGTCCATGGATCCTTCGAGGACCAGCCAGGCGGGCGCGGCATGGTCGCCCACCTTGTAGACGAACTCACCAGGTTCGAAACGCTTCGGCTCAGCGCTTGCAAAGCGTTTGGCCGTCTCGATCTGATGAGGGCTGAGCACCGGAAACATCTGGTGCTGACGTGCGCTGAGATCTGCCATTAATTGTCCCCTAGCTTATTATGTCGACTGACCAGTCGCTTTCGACGCCAATTCAGTAGTATCGCGGGATCGGCCCGCGTTGCGGTGTCTGGTCAGGCAGGTCGACCATTGTTTCGTCCACATAACACCAGCCCCAGCCTTCAGGTGGGTCATAGCCCTCGATGATGGGATGCCGGGTGGCTCGGAAATGTGCGGTCGCATGGCGGCCGGGAGACTGATCGCAGCAGCCGACATGACCACATTCGCGGCAGAGCCTCAGGTGGAGCCAGACCTGGCCAGTCTCGAGGCATTCCTCGCACCCAAGTGTCATGGGCTTCACGGATCGGATCGTAGCTAAGTGGGAGCATTGGTGAGGCATTTAGTCCACTCCTGAACGTGTTGGAAATTTCAGTGGTTTAGCGCTTCTTCAAGGCACAGCACGAGCTGATTAAAATCGACGGGCTTTCCAAGAAAGGCGAACGCACCGCCGTCCATTGCTGCCGCTCTCGTTCGTTCATCGCCGTAGGATGTCATGAAGATCATCGGCGGCGCGGGTTCAGCCTGCTCGTTCAACACCGCCTGCAGCTGGATACCCGTCAGGCCAGGCATTTTGACATCAACCAGCATGCAATCAATTGCGAAGCGATCGCCATCGGCAAGAAAGTCTTCCGCAGACGAAAACAGCCGGCTCCTGTAACCGCAGGACAAAACGAGATCGTCAAGGGCTTCGCGGATCGACCAATCGTCGTCAACGATGGCTATGACAGGTGTGTTGGACAATTTGCTCGTGCTTTGCTTGTAAAACAACTGGCTTCTATATGCGCCCTAAAAACAGAACATTGCACCATACAAGGGTCTAGGTTTTTCAACTCAAAGCCCCAGCAATTCCGCCTTGCGCACAAGTTCGGCTACGGAGCGCGCTTCCATTTTGCGCATGACATTGCCACGATGCAGCTTGACCGTGATCTCGCTAATCCCGAGGTTGAAGGCGATCTGCTTGTTCATCAGGCCCTGCACGACAGCGGCCATAACCTCATGCTCACGGCGCGTCAGCGTCTTGGCCAGATCAGTGACGGCGCCATTGGCTGCCGATTGTTGACGAACGTTGCGATCCTTCTGAAGCGCCAGGGAAACCGCATCAAGCATATCCTGGTCCCGGAAGGGTTTGGTCAGGAAGTCGATGGCACCGGCTTTCATCGCGCGGACTGTCATGGGTATATCCCCGTGACCGGTCATGAAGATAATCGGCATCCGGTTGCCGAGTTTTTCCAGATGGAGCTGTACATCGAGGCCGTTTGCACCAGGCAGGCGAACGTCGAGAAGAATACAACCCGGTCTGAGGAGATCGGCTTTGCCGAGAAGGTCCTGGGCACTCTCGAAAGCTTGTGCTTCCGTTCGTACCGATAACAACAGATCGACCAGCGCCTCGCGGATAGAGGGATCGTCGTCCACGACATAGACGACAGGGATATCGCTGCTGTTGGTCTTCGCCATCTTTCTCGCATCATTCATGAAGGACTTCCATCGGTACAGTCATTTCGAACAGCGCTCCTCCGTCGGCGTGATTTCTGGCGCTGAGGGCGCCGCCACGGGCTTCAAGCATGCCGCGGCAAATAGCGAGACCCATGCCAAGGCCAGTTTCCTTTGTGGTGCAAAACGGCTTGAACAACTTTTCAAGGACTGCGGCGCTCAACCCGGGACCACTGTCATGAATCTCGACTACCATGCTTCGCCCCTCAGCGGGACGTATCGTTACCGAGATTCTTCGAAGCTCTTCCGGCGTTGGTGCCATGGCTTGAATGGCATTGGTAATCAGGTTGATGAGCACCTGCTGCAGTTCAATACGAACGGCGCTGACCTTGGCTGTTCCGAAGGCTTCGATGGTTTCGAAAACGATCCTGTTCCTGGCAAGCTCGTTCTCCATCAACGCCTGCGTCTCACTGACCAGTTCGGTGAGTGAGACCGGCGCGACCACCGGCGCACGTTCGCTCAGCATCGAACGAGCGCTGTGAATGATGTTGCTGGCACGTTGGCTGTCGCGCACGATGCGCTCAGCTGACCGCGCAACGGCCGCCAGATCCGGAGGGTCGCGATCGAGCCAGCGCATCAGGGTCTGGGCATTGACCACCAGAGCGCCGAGCGGCTGATTGAGTTCGTGCGCGAGCGATGCCGACAGCGCCCCGACAGTTGCCGCGCGCGATGCCATTGCCAGCTCGCTCTGCGCCTCGAGCAACGCCTTCTGCGCCAATTCCCGCTCGGTGACGTCGAACATGCCGACAATGACACGGGTGAAATTGGCGGCGTCCGACGGGAACCCCACGGTCAGCAACACCATCCGGGTGCTACCGTAACTGGTCACGATAGTTCCCTTACCCTCAAAATGACTCTCTTCGTTAAAGATGGCCACCATCAAATCGAGAAAGGTCGCGTCATCCTGTGCAATGTAGCGCTGCATCGCGCCAGCATGCTGCACGCTGACATTGCCGAGAAGCTCGAGAGCCGCAACATTGGCGGCGAGCGTTGGGATACCCGCAATACAGTCAGCGACAAAGTCCGGATTGTCCCGTGCATATGCTCGCAGGTCGACAACACCCCGCGCCCGCAACGACATGAGGAGCGCGCGTACCTGGGAATAGTCTCGCTCCCACAACGCAACGCGACTCTGTTCAAAGATCGACCGATAGCGCTCCTCGCTATTTTTAAGGTCATCGTTGGATCTCATCAGGTCGCCGCGGGCACGCTGGTTTCGGATGATGAGGGCGCATGTGATTAGAATAGCGGCGAGGGCCACCGCCAGGCGCAACACGGTGGCAAGGTCGGCCTCGCTCCCGTGGGCTGCGCCATAAGAAAGGATTGACAGACCGATGCATACTGCCGTCAGCATCATCGTTCCCTTTTCGGTCAGCGTTTCGGCCGACAGAAGAAGCGTGATGACGTAGAGTGTGGCAAGAGCGCTGTGGATGTCAGTAAACGTATCGACGTAGAAGACCGTTGCCGCAAGCACAAGCGCGAATGACAGGATGCCGATTTCGTATAGCCCGAATAACCGTCGTTTCGGGTTTACAAGTCCGAGCGAATGCATGCCGTTTCCCACTAATTGCCAACCGCATCATCAAGCCATTCCGGTGGGAAAAAGGCAAACCCATAGCCGGCTATTTCCTGTGCAAACCCAGTCCCATAGATCAACCGAATGACGAACATCCCGTGAGGGATGGGGATTGCCCTCATCGGATCGTGCCATTCGCAGGCCCGAGAGCAGGACCCCGATTGTTAGGGCCGGCCCCGGCATTTCTCCGTGCAAGACCGAACCGGCAATCCACCGCGAGCAGGCGAGTTGCAAAACTATACCAAGGTGTGGGTTCGCCTAACCAATCATTGGATATCGCCGCGTTACCGGGTCTTCTAAAAAGTCTCCATTAACTTGCACAACCAATGGAGTTTATCATGGACCGCACGCTCGCCGAGAAACATCGCAAGTCCCCGCTTGCAACACCGACGACGCTGAGTGCCGGCGCAACAGTCGATATTGCCGGCGCGTTGACCGCACTTCTGGCTGATGTCTTCGCGCTCTATCTCAAGACCAAAAATTTCCATTGGCATATGAGTGGCCCGCATTTTCGTGATTATCATCTGATGCTCGATGAGCAGGGCGAGCAGATAATCGCCATGACGGATGATATCGCCGAGCGAGTCCGCAAGATCGGCGGCACGACGATCCACTCGATCGGTCATATTTCCAAGGTTCAGCGGCTCTCCGATAATGACGCGGATTTCGTCACGCCTGCCGACATGCTCGCCGAACTGCGTGAGGACAATCGCACACTGGTCTCGCTGATGAAGCAGACGCACGCTCTGTGCGACGACCAAGGCGACATTGCAACCGCCAGCCTGATCGAAAACTGGGTGGGTGAAGCCGAACGCCGCGTCTGGTTCCTGTTCGAAAGCACGCGCGGCGCTGAGTGAGCCCGGCACTTCAAAAGACCGATGGCCCACGCGTTTTCTGCCGACCCATAGGCGGGCTGCTGCTGGCACTATTTCTCCGGCTTAAACAAGCCGGCGCCGGCTCCTGACATGAAATTACCTCTAAATCGAAAGGAATTGCACCCATGACCAAGAATATTGTCACCACCAAAGACGGCGTAGAGATCTTCTTCAAGGACTGGGGTCCGAAGGACGCGCAACCAATCGTGTTCCATCATGGCTGGCCGCTGTCGTCCGACGACTGGGACGCCCAGATGCTGTTCTTCGTCAGTAAAGGCTACCGCGTCGTGGCCCATGATCGCCGCGGCCATGGCCGCTCCAGCCAGGTGAGCGATGGTCACGACATGGATCATTATGCCGCCGATGCCTCTGCGGTCGCCGAGCATCTTGACCTGCGCAATGCCGTTCATATCGGCCACTCCACAGGAGGCGGTGAAGTGGCTCGTTACCTTGCAAGGCATGGTCAGCCGCAGGGACGCGTCACAAAGGCTGTTCTCGTCAGTGCCGTTCCGCCATTGATGCTGAAAACCGCGACCAATCCTGACGGCACGCCGATGGAAGTCTTCGACGGCCTCCGTAGCGCGCTGGCAGCCAATCGCGCGCAGTCCTTCCTCGATTTTGCATCCGGCCCCTTCTACGGCTTCAACCGCGATGGCGCCAAGGTCTCCCAAGGCGTGGTCGACAACTGGTGGCGCCAGGGCATGATGGGCAGCGCCAAGGCGCACTACGACGGTATCAAGGCCTTTTCGGAGACAGACCAGACCGAGGACCTCAAGGCAATTGCCGTCCCCACGTTTGTGATCCAAGGTGACGATGATCAGGTCGTGCCTTACAAGGCTGCCGTAGAGCTTCAAGCCAAGCTCATCAAAAACAGCACTCTGAAAATCTACAGAGGTTTCCCGCACGGAATGCTGACCACGCATGCAGACGTGATCAATCCGGACCTGCTGGCGTTCATCAAGGATTGAATTGCCCGATCCAATGGCGTGCGCCGGCCTCGTAAAGGCCGGCGCATTTGCTCACTTGTGCCAAAATACGGGCGAATTCGCGCGCAGTCCGTAGGCCCCGACGTGCCAGAAAAGCGCAGCATTTGGCTAAAGAAGAGCAGGAGACTGTAAACCTTACTCTCCAGTCCGCGCCATTCTCGCAACTGGAATAACCGCTAGCGCGCCCTGCGATATTGCCGTGGTGACCGAGGCCATGGCTGGGTTTGCAAGATCGCCGGCGGCGTAGATGCCGGGCATGCTGGTTTCGCGGCGCTCGTCGACCTTGAGGGCGATGCCAAGGGGCGTATCGACCGTGCGAGGCCCATTCAGTCATGCAGGGTTGCCTTCGATTTTCTTATTGTGGGTTTAATTTAATGCAGTGAGGTGCCATTGAAGCTATCAATTGGACTGCGCCCGCTCTGCCTTGGATGCGCAGATGCCGAATTTTCAAGCTTTTCTCTAACAACATCTTGATTGCCTACGCTTTAGTAAAAACCTAACTCCATATATTGAATGCTAAACGTCACCAATCATACAAGACAACGGCGGAATGCTCGCTTTGCAGAAGGGTAAAATGGCTCATAGACCGGCGACACTGAAGGATGTGGCAGCTTTTGCAGGCGTCTCACGTGCAACGGCTGCCCGTGCGCTCAATGGCTATGGTTACGTCGGCGATGAAACGGCCCGAAAAGTTAATGAGGGTGCTGAAAAGCTCGGCTATCGGGGCAACCGCTTGGCACAGGCCCTGCGCAATGGCCATCTACCTATCATTGGCTGCATCCTCGGCGACGTACAGAATCCCTTTTTCGCCCGGATCGCTCACGATATTGAAGTGCTGGCGCGGAGCAACCGATACAATCTTATCATTGGCAGCAGTGAAGAAGAACTGGAACAGGAGGTATCGTTGCTGGCAAGCTTGCGATCCCTCAGTATTCGAGGCTTCATTGTCGCGCCGACATCTGACGGGGACAATTTCCATCTAAAGCACTTGATCGAGGAGAACGTGCCATTGGTTCTGATCGACCGTGTCGTGGAAGGTATCGACTGCGATAGTGTTGTGGTGGACAATGAAGGCGGTGCGCGCAAGGCCATCGAATATCTGGTAGCAATGGGTCACCGCCGCATCGGGCTCCTGCAGGATGACACACGGATATTCACCTCACGCGAACGCCTGAGCGGTTATCAAAGCGCCCTCATCGCCAGTGGCATCGCTCCCGATGACAGCTTGGTCTCCGTGTCGCAATCAACGGTGGAGCATGCCATCGATGCGACGATACGGCTCTTCAGTCAGAAAGCTCCACCCACCGCGCTATTTACGGTTGACAGTATGATGACACAAGGTGCGCTCTTGGCGTTCCGCTCCATGGGGATGTCAATCCCCAACGAGGTATCGCTCATCGGATTCGACGACTTCAGTTTGGCAACATTTACCGACCCACAGATCACGGTGGTAGCACAGCCAGTAACGGAGATCGGAAGCGCAGCAGCCGGACTATTGTTCGAAAAACTTTCGGGCAAAGTCCGTGCGCCCAAGAAAATTCGCTTTGATACCAAGCTGTTAGTACGAGGTTCTGTCAGTCGCCGACCGTAGGATGAACTGAAAAAACCGCCTCCCAAAAAAATCATGAAAGCTACTTGTCAGCAGGGAAAACTTATGCGCTAAATATATGTGAGATCGATCTCACATTGCTTTCACAACAGGTTTGTAAGGCGCAATCGTTCTTCATTCAGAATTCTAAATGCGCAAACGGAAGGTTTTAATGCTTAACTTCGATAAAGATCGCTTTGTGAAGATACAGAGTGGCGCAGTCGCGATTGCCGATGACGTTCGTGTCCTGGTGCGCAAATTGCTTGACGACGGGCTTGAACGAATTTTCTTCATGGGCACGGGTGGCGTTCAGTTTCTGACGATGCCGGCGATCGAGCTTGCCCGAAACTCTACGGTTTTTCCGGTTTCGGCGGCCTTTCCGGCCCAGGTCGTTCTGGAAGCTCCGGCCGGCCTTGATGAGCATGCCCTGGTCATTCTGCCCTCCTTGTCCGGGACAACCAAGGAAAGCGTCCAGCTTTTGTCTTTTCTGAAGGAGAAAGGTGTCAAAACCCTGTCGCTCACGGGTCACAAGAACACGCCACTGGGACTTGAGGCAGACCACAACTTCACCAACTTCGCCGAAGACGATACATCTTCGGAGTCTTTTTATCTGCAAACGCTATTGATTGTTCTCGCCCTGTTGTCTGAGCGGGGCGAGTATCCCGACTTCGATGCGACGGTTGCGGAATTGAAGACGCTGCCCGAACTGCTGGCTTCCGTTAAGGCAAATTATGAAGCAAGTGCGGCAGCTCTGGCGCGGGAGATCAAGGACGAAGACTATCACATCTTCACAGGTGCAGGTTCGGCCTGGCCGCAAGCGCACTATTATGGAATGTGTATCCTTGAGGAGATGCAATGGATCCGTACGCGTCCGGTCCATGCATCCGATTTCTTCCATGGCTCGCTCGAACTGGTGGAGCCAGGTGTCAGCCTGTTTATCGTCAAGGGCGAGGACGCCTGCCGTCCGCTGACCGATCGAGTGGAAAGTTTCGCAAGACGCTACACCGACAAGGTGCGCGTTGTCGATGCAGCATCCGCCGAGCTCCCTGGCATCTGTGAGAAGACGCGCGCGCTGATCTCACCGATCATTCTGGCAACTATGCTGGAGCGCCTAAGCGCCCACTTGGAAATTCTGCGCGACCACCCATTGACAACCCGCCGCTACTACAAACGCGTCGAGTATTGAAATCGGCCCCCGGTCCGAACATTCGGACCGGGACCACATTCATTCACAGAGACAAAGATAAAAAAGAGAGGAACTGCGAAATGAAAAACAATGGCTTTCCAAGCACCAGAAGTCTCACTTCTTTCCTGGCGGCCGGGTTGATTACCGGCGGCGTCGGTACCGCATGGGCAAAAGATCCGGTTGTTGCAGACCCAAACGCAAAAGTAGACTATTCGGGGACTGTCAGCATATTGACCAAATTCGGCTTACAGCAGCTTTCTCCGTTTTTCGTCAACGCGGCGAAGGAATACGAGAAACTTCACCCGGGCGTCAAAGTCGAGCTTATTCAAGAGAGCGACGACAGCGTGAAGGGCAAGACAAAGGCGCTTGTTGCCTCCAATTCCTTGCCCGATATCTACTTTACCTGGACGGGCAGCTGGGGTGAAAACTTCGTCCGCGGCAATCGCGCTGTCGATTTGAGCCAGGTAATTGGTCCGGACACCGTGTGGGGCAAGAAACTCGCGCATGCCGCCGTCTCCGCCTTCCAGTACAATGGCAAGCTCTATGGCATTCCGCTTTATCTCGACGCCAAGTTCATGGGCTACAGCAAGCCATTGTTCGAAAAAGCGGGAGTTTCTGAGCCCAAGAGCTTCGATGAGTTGCTCAGCGCCTGCGCAGCATTGCGCAAGTCGGACGTAACGCCGATATCGTTCGGAAACAAGGAAGGCTGGCCAGGGGTTCATTACGCTGGACAGCTTCTTGCCTATAACGTGCCGCAGGCGACTCTCGAGAAGGATTTCAAGCCAGCAACGGCCGAGTATTCAGACCCGGGCTATGTTGTCAGTCTGACCCAGTTCAAGCAGTTGATCGATGAGTGCTCCGATGGAGCGGGAACAAACGGCTCGTCATATGCATCGGCACTACAGCAATTCAGCAATGCCAAGTCTGCGATGTACTATCAGGAAATCATCGAATTCGATCAGAGTACGGCCGATGGGGCGTTGAAGAAAGATGATTTCGGCTACTTCAAATTGCCTGCTCCGAAGAATGCAAAGGGCGATGCAAAGTCGATCGAAGGTGCGCCGGAAGGCTATATGATCAATGCCGCTTCGAAGAACATTCCGCTCGCCATCGATTTCATGAAATTCGTCACATCGGCCGAAAACGGCAAAATCCTGTCGGCTCCGCCGTACGGCCAGCCAAGTGCGACAGTCGGTGGCTATTCTGCGGACACGATGAACCCGGCGGTCGTCGGCGGCCTGAAGATCATCGCAGATTCCTCCTACCTGATGCCATGGCTGGATACAGCCAATCCACCACGCGTGGCGGCTGCCTGGCTTTCAGGTCTGCAGGCACTCATTGGCGGCTCGCAGACGCCTGAGCAGGTCTTGGAACAGGTGAAGAAAGCCGCGGCCTCTTCGAAGTAAGAAAGCTGTCAGACATGACTGTCATGAAGCATGACTATGAGGGTGAAGCGGGCAAGGCAGGCTTCACCCTGCGAAGAAAAGCTGATCCCGATTACGCCGGACTGCTGGTGACGCTGGCGTCGTTGCGCTGGGTCCTCATAGCGTTCGTTCTCATCTTGTGGTTCGTCTACTACCCAATCGTCGACAATTTTGTCGTAAGCACCAAGAACCAGGATATTTTCACCGGCGAGACGGCATTTATCGGCCTGGACAACTATCGACGCCTGCAAGGTGATCCAATCGTCTGGACGGCAATCCTCAACAACACGCTTTATGCCGTCATCTCCGTCATATTTCAGGTGTTCGGCGCATTCGTACTGGCCGCGATAATCGAGGGCCTCGACAATGAAAAATGGCGCAGGTTCTGGCGCGCGGTCTACTTCATACCTTCCGCCATTTCGATCACCGTCACAGGTCTGTTGTTCTATTTCATCTATCAGCCTGACATTGGCCTGCTCGACTCGGCACTGACGCGAATCGGTTTGGGAAACTGGTCACGTGCGTGGCTGGGTGAAGAGCAAACGGCGATCTATGCCATCATAGCCATGAGCCAGTGGCAGGGTTTCGGCTACTCCACGCTACTCTTCGGCATCGCGATCCAAAAGATACCGCGGGAACTATACGATGCAGCGATCATGGACGGGGCGGGCACCTGGCGGCGCCTCTGGAGCATCACGATGCCGCTCACCCGAGAAATGACGGCACTGATGGTGATCGTCACGATTACCGGTGCATTCCAGGTCTTCAACGAAGTCATGGTCATGACGGCTGGCGGCCCCAACAATAGCAGCCAGGTGCTAGGAACATGGCTGTATCAACAGGGCTTCATTGAGAATGATTTCGGTTATGGCGCGGCGGTTGCATCCGTCATCTTTGTCATAACCCTGCTGACTGGCTTCGGACAGCTTTGGTACACGAAGAGGCGGAGGGTTCATCTATGAGAGCCGATCTTGGAACTTTCGAGACGGAGCACATCGACTTCGTTCACGTCCTCGCGAAAGTCTGCCTCGTCACTTTTCTTGTCAGCCTTGGCATGGTGGTCATCTATCCGCTTATCTGGATGGCGTTGAACGGCTTCAAGAGCAACGCGGAGATATTCGGAAATCCGTTTGCGCTTCCGACGAACTTCACGCTTGGCAATTACGTGTCCGCGTGGAACCAGGGCATACGCAACTATATCGCGACAAGTATCATCGTCACTCTTGGATCGGCGGTCTGCACGGTGCTGATCAGCGCATGGACTGCTTATGGCCTGACGCGATCGAAGCTGCCGGGAAAGCCTTATTTCGTCGGCATCGTGCTTGGTGGGCTTATGCTGAGCCCGACGGTTGCCGTTATTCCGCTCGTGCGCATGATGCAGGAATTGGGCCTCTACAATACCTATTGGGCACTGATCATCCTTTATACCGCCTTCCGCATACCGTTCACGACCTTCCTCATTCGCGCCTACATGCTCGGCCTCCCGCGCGATCTCGACGAGGCTGCCGTCATGGATGGCGCGAGTGAAGGCCAGATCTTCTGGCGGGTGATCTTGCCTTTGTGCAAGCCGATACTGGTGTCCTGTGTCATCCTGCACGTCCTGTTTGCATGGAACGAATATCTCTTCGCCATGATATTTACGAGCGGTGCGGACCTTCAGACACTGCCCGTCGGCCTGACATCGATCATGTCGAAACACGGAACAAACTACGCCGTGGTTTTTGCCGCCATGACGTTGTCAGCACTTCCCATCGTCATTGTATTTTTTGCCGCGCAACGCTTCTTCATTCGAGGCCTGGCCGAAGGCATCGGGAAATAATGGAGCAGCCGCAATGTTGAGACATGAACAGCTTATCGGAGCAAATTTCTCTTTTCAGCACCATCCATTTCGATGGGTCGCCGAACAGCTTCATCAGATGGGCTTCAAGCGGATGGAGCTGTGGGGAATTGCGCCTCATCTCGATCTCTTCCACGACAGCCCATCGCGCCTTGCGGAGGTGAAGTCCATACTTCAAGACAATCAGTTGACGGTTCATTGTTTCACGCCGGAGCAGGTGCTCTATCCCATCAATATTGCTTCGGGCGACAAGGCTTTTCGCGAGAATAGTGTGGAGCGCTTCCTCCTTGCGGCCGAAATCTGTGCGGAACTGCAGGGGAAATATCTGTTTCTTACCCCCGGTCGCGGCTTTGAATGCGAGAGCCGTGAGCATGCATGGGCCAATTCGATCGAGTCCGTCAGCAAGATCGCCGCTCACGCCAGGCGCCTTGGAATAGCTTGCCTTCTCGAGCCATTGCAGCGCACCGAGAGCAATATCGTCAACAATGCCTATGAGCTGTCAGCTTTTTGGCGTGAGATCGACGTCGACAATGTCGATGTCGTCCTTGACTTCGTTGCGATGGCGACGGCGACGGATGATGTCGCAGATTATGTCAATCGGTTCGGCAAGCGCCTTGCTCACGTGCACATTGTCGACGGAACACCGGCAGGTCATCTTGTCTGGGGTGACGGCAATCTGCCTCTGCACGACTATCTGGCCGAACTTGATGCGAGTTCCTTTGCGGGGACACTGACGTTCGAGCCCTTCGGCAATGGCTCATATGCGCTTGATCCCGTTTCAGCCTGGCGATGTTCGTTGAATGCGATTGTCCCTCATTTCGATCGTGCGGAACAATGATGCAAAAATCCACGCTCAAACTGATTGCTGTGGGTGACAACTGCCTTGATGCTTATCTTTCAAAGGGCTTCGTCACGGTCGGAGGAAACGCGCTCAATGTTGCGGTTCAGTGGAAACGACATGGGCACAACGCCCGATATTTCGGCGCCTTGGGACGTGACGAGGAAGCGGAGATCATGCTCGCGGCAATAGAGCAGGCAGGCCTGGATCGAACCGACGTGGAGATAGCGGCTGGCAGTTCAGCGGTGACATTGCTGGCAGATGACGCGGGCGAGCGGCGTTTCCTGCTCGAGTCGCTCGGCGTCGGCGCGCAGTTCTTTCCAAAAGACCAATATTACGATGGGCTCATCAAAGCCGATTGGGTTCATCTAGGTACCAATTCGAACGAAAGTCTCGTGCGCAAGCTCGTGACCGATGGCGTGAGATTCAGCGTCGACCTCTCGACACGGCACCTGGACTTGCCACTCGACAACGTGCCGCTCGTTTTCGCATCGGGTCCTGACGATCCAGCCGAACCGATCGAACCGCTGATCGAGAGGTTCAAGCAAGCAGGCGCTCAGCAGGTGGTGATCACCTGTGGCAAGCGGGGGTCGTTCTATGACAATGGCAGCAACCTGTTCTCAGCTAGCTCGGTGCCGGTACCGGTCGTCGACACATGCGGTGCCGGGGACAGCTTCATCGCAACATTTCTCATATCGCGTTTCCTTGAAGGGCGGTCGGAGGCTGCCTCGTTGCATCTTTCCGCCATCCAGGCCTCGGAGACTTGCACGCATCTTGGCGGGTTCCCGCAAGAAATCATGCCGATACCGCAATGGCTACTCGAGAAATACGACGACGTCATCCGCACGGCGCAAAGGGGGTGAGCATGAGTACCATCAAAATGAGGCCGCCTGTCGTGGCGGCGAAGGAAGAACGCTCTTTTTGGCTCCAGAGTATAGACGCCGATGCCATTACCGTGCCTCTCCAGGGCACCGACGAGTGCGACGTGGCAATCGTCGGTGGAGGTTACGCGGGGCTGTGGACGGCACTGCGCATAAAGGAGCGAGCGCCGGAAACGCGCATCACGATTCTTGAAGCCGACTTTTGCGGTTCGGGCGCATCGGGCCGAAACGGAGGACAGGTTCACAGCTGGTTTGCAGAGATCGATGTGCTGCGGGATTTGGTGGGTGGTGACGATGCACTTATGTTGTGCCGCGCCACCTCCGACGCCATCGAGGAACTCAAGTCCTTGCAGGAGTCCGGCGCTATCGACATGGATCTGCGACTCGACGGCTGGTTATGGACTGCAAGCTCCACCGCCCAAGAGGGAGCGTGGTCGAAGGCCTACGATCTCTGCCGGGCATTGGGTGAAGAACATTTTCGAAGCCTTGATCGCATCGACATTTTGCAGCGTACCGGCTCGGAGGCCTCCTATGCCGGAATTGTGGAGGACAAGGCGGGTACTGTTCAGCCTGCCAAGCTGGCAATTGGACTGCGTCACCTTGCGCGCTCGAAGGGCATTGTGATCCACGAACACTCCCCTGTTGTTGAAATAATGCCAGGGCAACCGACCAGATTGCGAACAACCCAAGGCCTCATGTCTGCCAAGAAAGTGGTTCTTGCCGCCAATGCATGGCTTGCAACGATACCGGAATTGCGCCCCTATCTTTACGTGGTCAGCAGCCAGATCATTGCTACAGCGCCTACCAGCGATTTATTGGAAGAGATCGGCTGGGCCGATGGCGCGTCGATCTGCGATGCACAGCACCATGTACTCTACTATCAGCGCACATCCTCAGGCCGGATCATCTTCGGCAGGGGAACGGGCGGCATCTCTTATCAGAACCACATCAATGCAAGCTTCAATCGCAGTGGAGATAATGGTTTTGACAATATTCGCGAGATGCACCGGGTGTATCCTCCGTTGAGGAACGTTGCGGTCCAATATGATTGGAGCGGGCCGATCGACTGTACAGCCCAGCATCTGCCGGTTTTCGGCCATTTAAGAGACCATCCGGATATTTTCTATGCCGTGGGCTTCAACGGCACCGGGATCGCCCAGGCGCCTGTCGCCGGCAGCATCATGGCCAGTCTTGTGCTGGGACACGATGACAAATGGAGCAGATGCGGACTGGTTGGCATCCGCCGCCGCACGAAACTGCCTCCAGAGCCATTGCGCTATTTAGGCGCAAAAATCGTCCGGCGAGCCGTTCGACGCAAGAACGACGCGGAGATTATCAATCAAAAGCCGAGTTGGATTACGCGATTCCTGACCAGTCTTGCTCCCTGAGCGGGACAAGCTTGCACGGTAGGAAGCAATCATTAAGGAACGGAATAATGGCCGACTTGTCGCTGAGAAAGATACGCAAATCTTACGCCAGCCTGGAGGTCCTCCATGGGATAGATCTCGACATACGATCGGGCGAATTCATCGTCTTTGTCGGACCTTCGGGTTGCGGGAAATCCACGCTGCTGCGCTCTATTGCAGGTTTGGAAACCATCACGTCAGGCGACCTGATCATCGAGGGCCAGCGCATCAATAATGTGGCACCTTCCAAACGCGGTATTTCAATGGTGTTCCAGTCCTATGCGCTTTATCCGCACATGACGGTCTTTGAAAACATGGCCTTTGGATTGCGCATAGCCGGTCTGCCGAAAGCTGAAATCGACAAGCGGGTGCGCAATGCGGCGGCAATTCTCCAACTGGAGAACTATTTGCAACGGCTGCCCAAGGCGCTCTCCGGAGGACAGAGACAGCGGGTCGCCATCGGCCGGGCGATAGTGCGTGATCCCCGGGTTTTCCTGTTTGATGAGCCACTGTCCAACCTTGATGCCGCTTTGCGTGTCGCCACACGGATCGAGATCGCGAAGCTGAAGCAAAGCATGCCGAACGTCACCATGATCTACGTGACCCATGATCAGGTCGAAGCCATGACACTGGCCGATCGCATCGTTGTGTTCAAAGACGGCTATATCGAGCAGGTCGGAACGCCTCTCGACCTGTACAACAATCCGGCCAACCTCTTTGTCGCCCAGTTCATAGGCTCCCCGTCGATGAACATACTAAACGGAATGGCCGAAAAGGATTCAACTGGCTCGGTAAGGTTCCTATCGGATTGCGGCGCTATTCTTGATATTGGTATCCAGTCCGATGGCGTTTCGACAGGGGACAGAATTAGCATTGGCATTCGCCCTGAGAACACGCACGTCGCAGATGCCAATGCAAACGGCGGAGTGCTCACAGGCATCATCGATTTTGTGGAACATTTGGGCGAAGTACAAATTCTCTACGTCGATATGCAGGGTTCCGACCGGAAGTACCTGATCAAGGTTGATGGCAAGGGTTTTTACGCAAGGCTCGATACGATCCGTTTTACTGCCCGCACGCAGGACATTCACGTCTTTGATGCCAATGGCTCTGCGGTCATAAAACAGGCGTCGACCACCAAACCGCCTGTCGTAAAAGGCGACGCTCGCCTAGCCCTGTGATGTCTGCTGAAATTCGAAGTGAACTGTCGATCAAATCGGTTGCCATGTTCAATTTTTCCTCTGGAACTGTGCTTCAGATAAGCATTCGCGCGGACACGTCGTTGGGATGGCCGAAAGACTTCATCTCATCCCATTCGGCTTCTTGGACGATGTGGACATCATCACGTCTGGCCGCCTTTGACACCAGGGGGTGGCCCAACCGAGCCGCGCTCAATGAGGGATGTGTCTATAACAACTCTTTTAGGTATGTGGTTTTCGCCTTTAAGTCGCCGAATGAGAAGTTCCGCAATGGTTTTTCCTAGCGCGTAGGCTGGCTGATCAATGACTGTAATGGGGGGACTTGTCACGCTTGTCCAATCCGCGTCATGGAATGTAATCAATGATATATCCTCAGGAATACGCAACCCGCGCGCGCGAATGACTTTGAATACTTCGATTGCAATCAGGCTGTCAGACGCAAGGATGGCCGTTGGCCGATCATGTTTTGAAAGAAGGTTCTCAGTGACTGTTCGTGTCTCTTGCGGATTCGTTGCACCGAGTTGCACAAATCTCTCGGGTTTTTCGAGGCCGCTCGCCCGGCACGCAGCGAGAAAACCCTCGATACGCTCGCGAACTGAGGATGTATAGATTTGCTTAAGCTCTCGATATTCGCGTCCAGCGAAATCGACTGCCGTGACATAGGCAATATTGCGATGCCCAGCATCCGTCAAAATCTTCGTTGCCCGCCTTGCGGCCTCGCGGTCATCGACGGTCACGGTATCAACGTCCAAATCAGGCAAAGCGCGATCGAGGAGGGCCAACGGTCTGCCCGAACGGTGGATTTCCCGCAAATGCGACACGTCCCGGGATTCTGATGGGGTGACGATCAGGCCATCCACGCGTTTGCCGATCAAAACACGCACGGCAGCTTTCTCAACCTCGATTTGTTCACTGGAGTTTGCCAGGATAACGTTGAATCCCGCAGCTCTCGCCACATCGCTAATGCCGCGGACAGCAAAGCTGAAGAATGAATTCTCTATATCGCCGACGACCACACCGATAATTCCGGTCTTTCCCGTCGACATGCTTCGGGCCATCTCATTGGGCCGATAATCCAGTGCCTCGGCAGCCGCAAGTACATCTGCGCGGACTTTTTCGCTGACAACACCATATCCGCCCAGAACGCGAGCAGCAGTTGCTTTCGACACGTTGGCCTGGCGCGCCACATCGCTGACGGTGACCGATCGAGATTTTTGAGCAGCAGTTTCCATGTTTCAAGGACTACAAGGGTTGTTGACGGAAGGTCAATGTGAATATATCAATTAGCATTGAGACCGGTCTCAATCAATAAGAGACCGGTCTCAATGCGGTGATTTCTCTTCTTGTTGATCCAGGCAAACAAGGAGCCAATAACAGTGAAGGGCCAGCCCGCCAGTTTCAAGTGCATGCCAAATTAGAACAATAATTTCAGAGTGGAGAACAGAACATGAGCAAATTAATACTCTTGAGGAGGATGATGAAGTCTGCCCGAGTGGGAATGATGGCCTTGTCAGTCGCGCTTGTCGGTCTTGGGGCTGTTTCCAGCATGGCAGTCGCCAAAGACAATCCTTATGGTTTGATCGACGAGAAACTCATAAGCGTTGGCACTATGGGCGATGCAAAGCCCTACACGTTTACAACGGCAGATGGCCAATTCACCGGTTTCGACATAGAGCTTTTCCTGAATGTCGCAAGCAGACTTGGTTTTGGGAAAGATCGGGTCGTTTTCACAGGGCAGGAGTTCTCGGCACTCATGCCGTCCGTTGCCAATGAACGTTTTGACGTGGCTGTCGCTGCCATTGGAACGACGGAAGCACGCAAGAAGACTATAGACTTTTCCGACGGCTATCTTGCCGGGTATCTCTCTGTTCTGACAGCGGACAAGGCAATTACATCTGCTGATGGATTGAAAGGCAAACGGTTGGGGGTGGTGCAGGGGACTCTTCAGGAGATATACGCTGCCAAAAATTTCACTGGCACGGACCTTGTCAAATTTCCCGACAACAACTCGGCAGTTTCGGGCCTCAACAACGGAACGATCGATGCTCATTTCCTCGATTATGAGGCCGCAAAGCAATATGGTGAGCGTTATTCGGAGCTCAAGATCGCGGTGAATATCCCCTCTTTCGATGCCCCCGCGGGTTTTGTTATTCGCAAAGGCAACGACGCATTCCGAACGGCATTAAACACGGCCCTCCATGCAGCAATGCAAGACGGGACTTGGAAGACGCTTTATGAAAAGTGGTTCCCAGGCTCACCCATGCCCGACGCATACCTTCCCAAGAAATAACGTCATGGCCGCTGCTCTGGCGCCTCAAAGCAGCGGCCTTGCCGTTGATCTTTATGATCACAACACAAGGGGAATGGGATGAACTGGCTCGAAAATCTGCGTCGGAGTTTTCTCGATTGGGACGCGATGGCGGCGGTATTGCCCGCCATGATCACAGTCGGACTGAAAAATACCTTAATCCTTGCCGCGGCCTCGACCGTGCTCGGGTTAATTATCGGCTTGTTGCTGGCGGTCATGGGCATCTCCCGTTCAAGGTGGTTGAGGCTTCCTGCTCGCATCTACACTGACGTATTTCGCGGTCTGCCCGCGATTGTCACTATTCTCCTCATCGGACAGGGATTTGCCCGTATCGGGCGAGAGGTTTTTGGCCCGTCACCATACCCGCTTGGCATTCTCGCGCTCAGCTTGATTGCCGGTGCCTATATAGGAGAAATCATCCGCTCAGGTATTCAAAGCGTTGATCGCGGGCAGATGGAAGCGTGTCGCGCCTTGAGCATGAGTTACGGACAAGGAATGCGCTTGATCGTAATCCCCCAAGGAATCCGGCGTGTGTTGCCGGCGCTTGTTAATCAATTCATTGGAAACGTCAAAGACTCAAGTCTTGTATATTTTCTTGGTTTGCTGGCTTCAGAACGCGAGATATTCCGCGTTGGGCAGGATCAGGCGGTTGTTACCGGAAACCTGTCACCCCTTCTGCTCGCCGGGATCTTTTATCTCCTTATTACCGTCCCGCTGACCCACGTGGTGAATTACATTGATAACGGCCTGCGCCTTGGCAAGCACAAGAGCAAAGCCGTTACGAGCGGACTTGCCGAGGTCAGCGAACTGGAGGGTACCGGCAGTAGCAACGGTGCCCGCGATAGACAATCGACGACCGCCCGGAGCGATGCCGGTAAGCCGCGTTTCAAAGGCGGCAGTCTCGGGGTCAGGAACCTGGATATGTCATATGGCGATCTTGATGTGCTCAAGCAGGTAACCCTGGCGGTAAAACCGGGCACTGTCACATGTATTATCGGGCCGTCCGGTTCGGGGAAGTCAACATTACTGCGTTGCATCAATCGGCTTGTCGAACCGAAGGGCGGCGATGTGTGCATCGATGGTGAGAGCATTCTAGCCATGAAGCCCGAGAAGCTGCGCAGACGCGTCGGGATGGTTTTTCAGCACTTTAACCTGTTTCCGGATCATACAGCGCTTGAGAACGTCATGCTTGCATTGACCGAGATAAAGGGCCTGTCCAAGGAAGAAGCGGAGCGTATTGCACAAGCGCGGCTTACTGATGTAGGGCTGGCAGCCCGCAGTCATCATCGCCCCAGCCGTCTTTCCGGAGGACAACAGCAACGGGTGGCGATCGCCCGGGCGCTGGCTATGGACCCCGAGGTCATCCTCTTCGATGAGGTAACGAGTGCGCTTGATCCGGAACTGATAAAAGGGGTTCTCAACCTTTTGGCCGATTTGGGGCAACGGGGCATGACCATGGTTGTCGTCACCCATGAGATGGGTTTCGCCCGCAAGGTGGCCGATCAGGTTGTCTTCATGGACGAGGGCCGCGTTGTTGAGGCGGGCCCGCCAAGCTCCATTTTTGACCATCCGCAAAGTTCCCGGCTGAAACGTTTTCTGGCCGAAGTTCTATGACCGCCTATTGAGTGCAAGTTCAATCTGAATCCAACATACTAATGAAAGTCTCTATCATGAATTCATCCTTCTTGGTGTCGAAAGCTATTGTCGTTGGCGGAGGTATTTTTGGTGTCTCGTCCGCCGTCCACCTTGTTCGCCTGGGTGTTCAAACCATCCTCGTCAACGACGGCCCTTTGGCAAACGGTGCATCGGGGCGCTCACTGGCCTGGCTCAATTCCTCGCGGCAACGCTCGGATGAATACCACCGTTTGCGGATGGTCGGCATAGATCGTTATCGCACTCTGGCTGCAAAGTATCCCGATGCCGCGTGGTTGCGTTTCGATGGAGGGCTAACGTGGGACGCAGACGATGATGCGAATGAAATTGCAGAGGCTTTCAGGTATGAACGCAACATCGGGTACGATGCTCAGCTCCTTTCTGGGGATGAGATCGCAGCTGTTACACCTGGTGTTGACAAGCGCTCTGTCACACCGCAAGGCGCTATCTTCAATCCCGGGGAGGGTTGGGTTGATCTGCCTAGTCTAATAGAGATTTTGAGTCAGGAATTTGCGGAACGCGGTGGCACGCTGGTGACCGATGCGGGCTTGGCCACGGTTATGGTTGAGAATGGCCGCGCAACTGGGGTTGCCTTGGCAAGTGGTAAAACCGTCGAAGCCGATGCGGTCCTATTGGCGACCGGAGCAAATGTTCCGAGCACAGCGACCGAGACGGGACATTTTATTCCCGATGGTACACCGATCGCTTTGCTTGTCAGGACGCAGCCAATACAATTGCCTGTTCGGGCTGTATTGAATACACCTCGTGTAGCGATCAGACCAACGCCGACCGGCGCACTCGTACTCGATTCTGCATGGTCGGAGGAAGAGGTCATCGTGCAGCCAGGCGGTAACTACAAGGTAAAAGATTCAACGGTGGCAAGGCTTCTCGAAGAAGCTTCGAAAGTGCTTCACGGTAACCCAAAGCTGAAACTCGACACCTATTTTGTTGGACCCAAACCAATCCCTGGAGACGGAGAACCGGTTTTTGGGCAGCTCAATGACATCGCAGGATACTACGTTGCGTTCAGCCACAGTGGCGCGACGCTTGGTCTGATTGCCGGCGAATTGTTGGCTGGCGAAATTGCCAGCGGGCAATTGAATCCACTTTTGGCGACGTTTAGGCCCGAAAGGTTTCGCGCGTAATCCTAGGCCGAGCGAAAAAAGGCAATCAAGCCAACTCGCCACGTTCCGCTCGCAATGTCCCAAGGCAGGAAAACGTTGCCAGAGCGAGCAGCACACAGGGAATCATTATCGGCACTTGCGAAGGCTGCTTCCAAAATCGGTGCCTCCGCACATTGACTTTTTATGTTTCCAGGCCGCTTATTTAGTTTATTAACCTTCCGAATGCTGCGGAGATGAAGCTGTGACTGGCAGTCTCACATTTAGGCAAAGGCGATTGTAAAATGAGTTGGCATTGTGGGAACCGGATTTGCTCGAAAAGCCCACATGCCTGCGCTGCCAGCTATAAAGAATGTGCACATTGTTGCCGTAACTAGTGCCCCGTTTGGAAAATGCGCGATCGGCAGCGGCAGAGTTTGGCATCCCCATTCTTATGATGACTGGAGGGTGATGCTGGCGACCCAGAATCTGGATCTCGTTTGCGTTTCGCGCGGAGCGCCGGTGCTCACGTCTTGTGCGACACACCGGCCGCAATGGATGTTCATCAAGCGCGATCGATGGCGCGTCATGCACGCGATGCGGGTCGTCGACTGCTGATAAACCATGAGCTTGCTACGATCCGAATCGCTCAAAGATCCGTCAGTTGATCCACTCAGGGGCTATTGGAAAGCTGCGCCATATTCGGATCCAGAACGTGACCTCGGGCTCGAACGTTCCTTCAGACCGTTCTGTCGACGACTGGTGGTCCTTGGCCGACAAGGGGGGGCGCCTGCTTGCCAACGCACCGCACCAGATAGACCTGATACGCTGGTGGGCGGCGAGGCGAATGCTGTTTCCGGGCGCCTTCGAACGATCATTAAAGATCGTCACGACCGAAGTAGTGGAGCGTTCTGGACAACGACCGCAGACGACTTTTGCGAGTTTTCTGTTGAACTCCAGGACAGTGCTACCGCGTCAGTGCCGTTGTTTTCGGTCTCACGTAATGACCTGGGAAATCATCTCCCGATTTTCGGATCGGATGGAACTTTAATCTTGGCCAAAAGCGAGCGATTGAGGCTTTCACAGGACGGGACGAACTTGATCTCGAGCCGTGGAGTTATGCTACTCCTGCCAGATGTCATAGCGCATCTGTCTACCGGTCGGCCATTGCCTGAGCGAGTAACGTTCCAAAACGCTCTCCAGAACCAAGTGATTATCGACGCTGTCCGCCAGTCATCCGGCGACCGCAGCTGGATAGATCTGCCGACCCAAAAAGAACCCCGCTCGTCCTAGCATTAGTGGCCCGGATTCCCGGCTGCCCCGAGGGAGCTTCTGAGTACTATGGACTCACCGCACCATGCTTCGTACGACCGGTTATTTACGCCGCCATAGCCTGAGTATTTTTTTGACGATGCCGTAATCAGGGATTGCAAAACCGAATTATTTAGTTAACTTGCCTAATAATATAGTTCAGAACGGCGGAACGAGACAGTATGAAACTGCATGTTGGCGTGGATATTGGCGGAACAAAAACGCACCTTCTGGGTGTTGCGGACAGCACCGTGTGCTTCGACGTCACGCTTGTGACCAGCGCGTGGCGGGCCCGAACAGACGCCGATGCCGACGCCGAGGCGCTAGTCGGTGAAATTCTTCGCCATACGTCGGGCGAAGTGCCAACGATAGTGGTCGTCGGCTCCCACGGTTGCGACAGCGATGCAGAATGCATGGCACTTCAGCAGCGCTTGGCAACATCACTTTCATCCGTGATCCTTGTGCTCAACGACTCGGAACTTCTGCTGGCAGCTTCCGGACGGCACGATGGTATTTCTGTCATCTCAGGTACGGGCTCCATTGCGGTCTCGCGCGACGCATCTGGCGCGATGATGGCGTCGGGAGGATGGGGCTGGTTTCTTGGTGATGAAGGTAGCGCCAGCGGCATTGTTCGCGAGGCAGCGCGCGGCATTCGTGCCTCGCTGGATCGTGGCGAAGCCTTGGATGAGCTCGGTTGGTCATTGCTGGCCGCCATTGGCATCTCCAATCCTCTCGAAATCGGCCACGGCCTGGTAAAAAACGCAAGCGCAGCAGCAATCGGTCGGTTTTCGCCGCTTGTCTTCGACGCTGCTGATGCAGGCTCGGCAATAGCCCAAACGGTCATAGAGGAGGGTGGTAAAGCCCTTGCAAAAACGGTGATGCGCCT
>JGI20283J15916_100050_pt1 | contig 43487 bp, 44 predicted proteins | sample Plalitdecfosmids_FD_15916 | JGI IMG/M metagenome (IMG submission 15916) | reverse complement strand
GTGAAACCTTAAAAGCTTTAAAAGCCTTATATATTCTTTTTTTTCTTATAAAACTTAAAACCTTAGAGGCTATTTAAGTTGCTGATTTATATTAATTTTATTGTTCAAACATGAGAGCTTAGTACGTGAAACATGAGAGCTTAGTACGTTAGCCATGAGAGCTTAGTACGTTAGCCATGAGGGTTTAGTTCGTTAAACATGAGAGCTTAGTACGTTAAACATGAGAGCTTAGTACGTGAAACATGAGAGCTTAGTACGTACTATCAACAGGTTGAACTGCTGATCTTCGGATGCACCAGTCGATGTACGAGGTCGAGCGCTATACCTCGACCAACGACGTCGGCACCGCAGTGTTGTTCGAGAAGTTGATCGACCATCCGGTGCGCCGCGTCGTCACCGCCTCGTCGATGTCGATCTATGGCGAGGGCTTGTACCGCGACGTCGATGGCGCGCTGGTTCAGGATGCCGAGCGGCACGGCCTCAAGGACGGGCTGAGCAACTGGGAGCCGGTCGATGCCGAGGGGCGCCCGCTCGTGCCCGTGGCGACGCCCGAGTGGAAGCGCCCTGCCCTCTCCTCGATCTACGCGCTCAACAAATACGTGCAGGAGCGCACCACGCACATCATGGCCACACCCTACGGCATGGAGGGCGTGTGCCTGCGCCTGTTCAACGTCTATGGACCGGGCCAGGCGCTCTCCAATCCCTATACCGGTGTGCTGGCGATCTTCGCGTCGCGGCTGCTCAACGGTCAGCAGCCGATGATCTTCGAGGATGGCGAGCAGCGTCGTGACTTCGTCCATGTCTCCGACGTCGCGCGCGCCTTTGCTGATGCGCTGACGCTGCCGCAGGCGGCGGGGTACACGTTCAACATCGGTTCGGGGCAGGATCGATCGGTGCGAGAGATCGCGACCGAACTCGCCCGCGCGATGGGCAAGAACGACATCGCGCCGCAGATCGTCGGCAAGGCGCGGATCGGCGACATCCGCCACTGCTTCTGCGACACGACGCTGGCCGCCGAGCGTATCGATTTCCGCGCGACGCAGGATTTCGGCCAGGGGCTAGCCGAACTGGCGGAGTGGGTCGCATTGCAGACCGCGACCGACCGGGTCGACCAGATGCGCGCCGAACTCGAAGCAAAGGGTCTCGTGGCATGAGCGACGAGCCGCAGGCCGACGAAGGCCCGATCCTGATCACCGGCGGCGCCGGCTTCATCGGCTCCAACCTCGCCGACCGGCTCGCGCGTGAAGGGCACCGGGTCCGTGTCTACGATGCGCTTGCACGAGCCGGGGTCGAGACCAACCTGACATGGCTGAAGTGTCGCCACGGCGACCGGATCGAAGCGATCATCGCCGACATTCGCGACGAGCCCGTGCTGGCCGATGCGGCAAGCGGTGCGAAGGCCGTCTTCCACCTTGCCGCGCAAGTCGCGGTGACGACCAGCATGGTCAGCCCGCGCGACGATTTCGAGATCAACATTCTCGGCACGCTCAACCTGCTGGAGACGCTGCGCCGCCGCGGCGACGGCACGCCGCTGATCTTCGCCTCGACCAACAAGGTGTATGGCGATCTCGGCGACCTGTCGTTCGATCTGGAGGGCGAGGCCTATGTGCCGTCCGATGCGGAGGTCCGCGCGCACGGCATTGGCGAGACGCGGCCGCTCGATTTCCACACGCCCTATGGCTGTTCCAAGGGTGCGGCGGATCAATATGTGCTCGATTACGCGCGCAGCTTCGGCGTGCCGACCGCGGTGCTGCGGATGAGCTGCATATATGGCCAGCGGCAGATGGGCACGGAGGATCAGGGCTGGGTCGCGCATTTCCTGATTCGCGCGCTCGAGGGCAAGCCGATCACTCTCTACGGCGACGGGCTTCAGGTGCGCGATATCCTCGACGTGTCGAACGCGGTCGACGCCTATGTGCGGGCGTGGGAGCGGATCAGCGAGGTGCAGGGCCGCGCGTTCAATCTCGGCGGTGGGCCGGCGAATGCGATCAGCCTGCGCCAGTTGCTCTCGCATATCGGCGATCTCACGGGGCGCGAGGTGGATATCACCTATTCGGACTGGCGGGCGGGCGATCAACGGTATTTCGTTGCCGATACGCGGCTGGCGCAAGAGGCGCTGGGACTGGATGCGAAGGTCGACTGGCGCGACGGCGTCACAACGCTGGCACGCTGGCTGGCGAGCGAGCGGCGGCTGAACCTGCCGATCGATCCGAGTGCCCTGACGGCGACGGCATCGGCAACGGGGTCGTGACGGTGCGGCTCCTGATGACCGCCGACGCGATCGGCGGCGTGTGGCAATATGCGATCGACCTGGCCGCCTCCCTCGATCCACTCGGCGTCGACACGGTGCTTGCCGTTCTGGGTCCGCAGGCCTCGCCGGCACAGCGGCTGGAGGCGCTCGGCGTGCCGCGGCTGAAGCTGGTCGAGACCGGTCTGCCGCTCGACTGGTTATCCGATGGCCCCACGCCCGTGCTGGATGCGGGCGAGGCGATCGCCCGGCTGGCACGCAGCGAGGACGTCGATATCGTCCAGCTCAACATGCCTTCGCTCGGCGCGCGCGCGGTTTTCGACGTGCCGGTCGTGGCGGTGACCCATGGCTGTGTCGGGACGTGGTGGGAAGCGGCTCGCGGCACGCGCCCGGATGCGGCCTATGCATGGCAGGATGAGCTGGTCTGCGCCGGACTGTTCGCCGCGGACGCGGTGGTTGCGCCGAGTGCCAGCTACGCGGCGGTGGTCGCGCGCTATCACCAGCTCGCCGTGCCGCCCATCGCGGTCCACAACGGCCGCACGCCGCTTGCGTTGCCCGACGTCGCGCCGGTGGATCACGTGTTCACCGCGGGGCGGTTGTGGGACCAAGTCAAAAATACCGCGCTGCTCGATCGCACGGCCGCGCGGCTGTCCGTGCCTTTCCGCGCCGCAGGCTGCGAGAAAGGTCCGCACGGCGAGAATGCGCCGGTGTCGCACCTAACGCTGCTCGGCCAGCTGAACGCGGCGGGCATGGCGCGCGAATTCGCCGGCCGGCCGATCTTCGTGTCCGCTGCACGCTTCGAACCGTTCGGACTTGCCGTGCTGGAAGCGGCGTCGGCGGGCTGCCCACTGATCCTGTCGAGCATCGACACGTTCGGCGAGCTCTGGTCGGGCGCCGCGCTGATCGTCGATCGCGACGATGATGCCGCCTATGCCGACGCGATCGAGCGGGTGCGCGGCGACGCTGGCTTGCGCAAACATCTTGGCGAGGCGGCACGCAATCGCGCGCGGCGCTACACACCGGCGGCGATGGGTGCCGCGATGGCCGCGATCTACGCCGGCCTGATCGCGCGCACCGGCACCGGACGGCAGGTGGCGGCATGAAGATCGTCTACTTTACGCACTCGCTGCAATCCTGCTGGAACCACGGCAACGCGCATTTCCTGCGCGGCGTGCTGCGCGAACTGATCGCGCGCGGCCACGACGTCACCGCGTGCGAACCGGCGGGCAACTGGAGCCTCGCCAACCTGCTCGCCGACGCCGGCGACGCCGGGCTGGAGCCGTACCGCGCGGCCTATCCCGACCTGTCCCAGACCATCTTCGATCCCGCGGAGCCGATAGGCGCGCTCGTCGAGGGCGCGGATCTGGTGATAGTGCACGAATGGAACGATCCCGCGCTCGTCGCTGCGATCGGCAAGCTGCGCGCGCGCGGTGCCCGCTTCCGCTTGCTGTTCCACGACACCCATCACCGCGCGGTCAGCGATCCCGACGCGATCAAGGCTTTCGACCTGTCGGGCTATGACGGCGTGCTCGCGTTCGGCGAGACCTTGTCGGAGGTGTATCGCCGCTGGGGCTGGGGCGACCGCGTGTGGACCTGGCACGAGGCCGCCGACACCCGCCTGTTCCATCCGCCGGCCGAAGAACAGCCGCGCGAGGGGCTGGTGTGGGTCGGCAACTGGGGGGACGGCGAACGTACCGCCGAGATCGAGGAGTTCCTGCTCGCCCCGGCGGCGACAGCGAAACTGCCGCTGGACATCTACGGCGTCCGCTATCCGGAGGCTGCGCGGACACTGCTGGCGCGCTACGGTGCGCGCTATCACGGCTGGGGGCCCAATGCGCGCGCGCCTGCACTGTTCGCGCGGCGTCTAGCGACCGTCCACGTCCCGCGCAATTACTACGCGACGATCCTGCCGGGCATACCGACGATCCGTGTGTTCGAGGCGCTTGCCTGCGGGATCCCGCTCGTGTCCGCGCCCTGGGCGGACAGCGAGGATCTGTTCCGACCGGGCCAGGATTATCTGGTCGCGCGCGACGGCGCCGAAATGACGCGGACGTTGCGCGCGCTCCGTGACAACCCAGCGCTCCGCGCCGAACTGGTTGCATCGGGGCTCGAGACGATCCGCGCCCGCCATACCTGTGCACACCGTGTCGACGAGCTGCTCGCGGTCGTCGACGCTCTCGATGCCTATCCGCAAAGGACCGCAGCATGAAGATCGCCTTTTACGGGTCCAGCTTGGTATCGTCCTATTGGAACGGCGCCGCCACCTACTACCGCGGTATCCTGCGCGACCTCGCGAGCCGTGGCTACGACATCACCTTCTACGAGCCCGACGCGTTCGACCGGCAGCAACACCGCGACATCGATCCGCCGCCCTATGCCCGGTCGGTCGTATATCCCGCGACCGAGGCGGCGATGCGCGGCGTGCTCGCCGAAGCAGCCGGCGCCGACATCGTCGTCAAGGCGAACGGCGTCGGCGTATTCGACGCCGAACTGCTCGACGGCGTCGTCGCACGCGCGGCTCCTCATGCGCTGAAGGTCTTTTGGGACGTCGACGCCGCCGCCACGCTCGACGAAATGCGCGCCGACCCCGGCCACCCGGTGCTTCGCGCCCTGCCCGATCTCGACATGGTCCTGACCTATGGCGGCGGATTCCCAGTCATCGACGCGTACGAAGGTTTCGGCGCGGCGACCTGCATGCCGATCTACAACGCGCTCGATCCGACAACGCATTTCCCGGTCGCGCCCGATCCGCGCTTCGGTGCCGATCTCGCCTTCCTAGGCAATCGTCTCCCAGATCGCGAGGCCCGGGTCGAAGAGTTCTTCCTGCAACCGGCCGCAGCCCTGCCCGAGCGGTCGTTCCTGATCGGCGGCAATGGCTGGGAGAGCAAGGCGATGCCCGGCACCGTCCGCCACCGCGGGCATGTCTATACGAGCGAGCACAACGCCTTCAACTGCACCCCCAACGCGGTCCTGAATGTTGCGCGCGATTCGATGGCGCATGTCGGCTTCTCACCCGCGACGCGCGTGTTCGAGGCGGCGGGTGCGGCCGCCTGCCTGATCACCGACGCTTGGGAAGGGATCGAGCTGTTCCTGACCCCCGACGAGGAAGTGCTGGTCGCGCGCGACGGGCAAGACGTCGCCGAGCACATGGCGGCACTGACCCCCGAGCGAGCGCGCGACATCGGACAAGCCGCCCTGCGCCGCGTGCTGGCCGAGCATACCTATGCGTTGCGCGGCGCGCAGGTCGATGCGCTGTTCCGCGAACATGCCGCGCGCCAGCGAGAAGCGGCATGAAGCTCGTCGTCCTCGGCCTCAGTCTGTCCTCGTCCTGGGGCAATGGTCATGCGACCACTTTCCGCGCGTTGCTTGAGGCGTTCGTCGCGCGCGGCCACGACGTGCTGTTCCTCGAACGCGACGTGCCATGGTATGCCAACCAGCGCGACCTGGTCGATCCGGACTGGTGCCGGCTCGAATTCTATAGCGACCTGGCAGATCTCGCGCGGTTCGACGCCGCCATCTCCGATGCGGATGCGGTGATCGTCGGCTCCTACGTTCCCGAGGGTGTCGCGGTCGGTGAGCGCGTCCAGCGCCTCGCGCACGGCGTCACCGCCTTCTACGACATCGACACGCCGGTGACGCTCGCGAAGCTCGGGCGCGGCGATTTCGAATATATCGCGCCGGATTCAGTTCCCGGTTACGACGTCTATTTGTCCTTTACCGGCGGGCCGACGCTCGCTTTCCTGGAGGAGCATTACGGCTCTCCGGCAGCGCGTCCGCTCTATTGCTCGGTCGATCCGGCGCTCTATCACCCGACCGGCGCGGCCAAGCGGTGGGATCTCTCCTATCTGGGCACCTACAGCCCCGATCGCCAGCCGACCCTCGAACGGCTGTTGCTGGAACCCGCGCGTGCGCTGCCCGACCGCCGGTTCGTCGTTGCCGGGCCGCAATATCCCGACGACATCGCGTGGCCCGCCAATGTCGAGCGCATCGCACATCTACCGCCCGCCGATCACGCCGCCTTCTACTCCGCCTCGCGCGCGACGCTGAACGTTACGCGCGAAGACATGATCGCGGCCGGCTGGGCGCCGTCGGTTCGCCTGTTCGAAGCGGCAGCTTGCGCGACGCCAATCGTCTCCGACCTTTGGGAAGGCCTAGACCAGATATTCGCGCACGATAGCGAGATCCTGCTTGCGGCCACGTCGGCGGACGTCGTCGCGGCGCTGGAGCGCGAAGATCTCGCCGCGATCGGCACCGGCGGACAGCGCCGCGTGCTCGCCGAACACACCGCAGCACACCGCGCCGCCGAACTGGAACGCCATCTGCTCGACACGGTCGCCGTTGCGGCGCCCGTCGCGGCGGTGGGCTGAACGATATGACCAAGGACACACAAATCATGGGCGCCAAGATCTCTCCCCTCATCCTCGTTGCGGGCGGCGCAGGCTTTATTGGATCGCATCTCTGCGCGCGGCTGCTGATCGAGGGGAACGAAGTGCTGTGCCTCGACAATCTCCAGACCGCGCGGCCATCAAACCTGCGGCTGCTCGAAGGGCGCCGCGGCTTCCGCTTCGTCGAGGCCGACATCGTCAATCCGCTGCCGGAGGCCGTGACCGAGGTCGCGCACCGGATCACGCGCATCTACAATCTTGCCTGCGCCGCCTCCCCGCCGCAATACCAGGCGGATCCCGAGCACACGATGCTGACCAACGTGGTCGGTACCAACCATTTGTTGCGGCTTGCCGAGCGCGTCGGCGCCCGCGTGCTGCTCACCTCGACGAGCGAAGTCTACGGCGATCCCGAGATGCACCCGCAGCGCGAGGATTATCGCGGCAGCGTCAACTGCACCGGCCCGCGCGCCTGTTACGACGAGGGCAAGCGCGCCGCCGAGGCACTGGCGTTCGACTATGTCCGGATGCACCGCGCCGAGGTCCGCGTGGCGCGGATCTTCAACACCTACGGCCCACAGATGCACCCTGACGACGGCCGGGTCGTGTCCAACCTGATCTGCCAGGCGCTGTCGGACCGCGACATCACCATATTCGGCGACGGCACCCAGACACGGAGCTTCTGCTACGTGTCCGACATGGTTGACGCGCTTATGCGGCTGATGGAGTCCAACTCCGACGGCAGCGAACCAATCAACCTCGGCAACCCGATCGAGATGACCGTGAGCGAACTTGCCGAGCGGGTCGTCGCCATGACGGGCACCACCAACCAGATCGTCTACCAGCCCCTGCCGCAGGACGATCCGACCCGGCGCCGTCCCGATATCACGCGGGCAATCGAAGTTTTGGGATGGGCGCCGAAGGTGTCGCTTGAGGAAGGGTTGATGCACACTTGCGCATGGTTTGCTTCGGAACTTCGAACGCCGGCAGCCCGTGTCGACATGAGTGTTTCCGCGCGAGGATGAACAAGGGGGAAGCGACAGATAACGGATCACCTGCCTCCTGGAAAAACGTGAAATGGCGTCCCCATGACGTCCCCGCCGTTTCTAGACCATTCTGAGCTAGAGTTATCCGGCTTTGAGAAGCCTTTGGGCAAGTAGCTAGAAATGAACAGGTTTAGGGTCAGGACCCATTGATCTGAGCGGCTCGACCTGATTCAGGCTCCGTGAGTAGGCCGAGGATGAGCGACCTGTACTGGCTGACCGACGAGCAGATGGCGCGGCTCGAACCGTATTTAGCCGGTCCTGCGGAAGAGGTCGGACCTGATCGCGAGGCGCTACCGGATCGTCACAACCTTGACGTCGACAGCGTCCGCAATCTTCCTCCAGTTCTGGTCGCTCGTCCATGCCGGCAACCCATCGCGCTGAGCAAGCGCAAGGCAGAAGCGATCCCCAAGGCTGAGCCCTGCCTCGGCCGTGATCGCACGAAGCCTCCCGGCAATTTGGGCAAGTGCCTTATCTGCAGGCACCACGGTAAGTGGCAGCGGATCAAGCATGGCATCGACCTCCCGCTCAGGCATGCCGGCATGGATGAAATGAGTCACCACCTCGGCGTAGTTCACGCCGCTCACGCAGGCGCCCGCGATCCCAGTGGCGACCTTGGCGGCCCCCTCCTCGCCCTTGATCATGGCAATGAGGGCCGATGCATCGAGCACCACAGTCATTCGCCGCTGTCTTCGCGACGCCGGTTGAGGAATGCGTCAACCGAGGCATCTGGGTTTCCACCGGTATACTGCTTGGCTAATGCCTGCGCTCTTGCCACCGCCTGGTTCGCCGTTCGCAATACGACGCCGTCATCCGTTTCGTCTAGATAGATCGCACCGCCGCCAATTAGACCCAACCGCTTACGAACGTCAGCCGGCAGACTCATTCGTCCATTTGGAGTTATGTTGATCTGTAGCGTCATAGCAGCACCCATGCCTATTGTTAGCCTTGTCAGCCCTAGTAGCCAGTATCAGGCATTAGAGCAACATTACCAGCTGTATGTCAAATCTCGGTCGACGTGCCACAAAGACGCATTCATGGCTCTTAATAGCGTACTGCCCTACGCCGGCTGAAATCTGTGCCTTTTGGGTATGCCTCTCGCAGACCTCTCAGTAGCTGGTACTTTAATCCCGTCCCGAAAGCGTAAAAAGGACTAGACTAATAAGTACCATATATAGCCGACTACGGGATGTTTATCCGAGCCTATCTTCGCGCTTCTACCTCCGAACAGGATGCGTCGCGCGCCAAGAGCGCTCTCGACGTGTTTGCGACCGAGCACGGGCTTCGGATTGCGGCCCGCTATGTCGAAAACGAAAGTGGAGCCAAGCTTCACCGGCCAGAGTTGTTCCGCCTGCTTTCGGATTGCGAGCCGGGAGACGTGCTCCTGGTCGAGCAGGTTGATCGGCTTTCCCGCCTCACCTCCCCAGACTGGAACAAACTGCGGAATCTAATCGACGCCAAGCAGGTCCGGGTTGTTGCACTCGACCTGCCGACGTCGTGGATCCTGACGGCACCGACGGATGAGTTCACCGGCCGAATGTTCGCAGCGGTCAACGCCATGATGTTGGACGTACTCGCTGCGGTTGCCCGTAAGGACTATGAGGATCGCCGTCGTCGATAAGCCGAAGGCACCGCAAAAGCCAAGGCAGCGGGCCTTTATAAGGGGCGTCCCGAGAACAAGACCCGCAACGCTGCGATCTCGAGCCTTCTTCGCGATGGCCGAAGCTGGCGCGATATAATGGATGCGACAGGGTGCAGTCGAACGCTGCTCGCCAAGATTGCTAGTGATCGCCGTCGACAGGCGGAGGCTGACGCAGCAATGTCAGACGCGCACCCCTAATGTGTTCAGGCAGACTCTAGACCCTCATAATGAGGTGTCCGATTTCTCTGCTACCGACCCTGTTTGAACGGGTTTTGTGTACCAAAGCCCATGCCCACTCAGGGTATACCCAAGCTGACAAAGTTGCCGTGCAAGGTTGGTCTGGATGTCATAGGTAGCGTTGTGTCATCACGCTTGCGGTGGCATATGCTTCTTATGAACATGAATAAGGAGCGCCGCGATGGCTACCCATTCCATAGACGTTAAGGTGGCCAGTAACGGTCGGATGGTTCTTCCGGCGTCGGTTCGCAAAGCGATGGGTATCCATGGAGATGCGAAGGTCATTTTGACGGTCGAGGACGATCAGGTCCGCTTGTCGCCGATTGGTCACGGGGTTTCTCGAGCACAGGCGCTTTATCGAGAGCATGCCAAGCAGCCTCGAACCGTCGATGACTTTTTGTCTGACCGTAAGGCAGAGGCCGTCGCGGAGGCGGGCAAGCCTTCCCATTTGAACCCGTTGGAAAATACGGCGTGACGTCTGTTGTAATGGATGCATCGGCGGTGCTGGCGTTGGTTCGGAATGAGCCTGGCGCTGACAAGGTCAAACCGCACGTCGGACGTGCTGCGATTTCGGCCGTAAATCTTCAGGAGGTCATTCAGGAACTCCTGCTTAGCGGTTTGGAGGCAGGCACCGTTCGCGAGATCCTAAACGAGCTTCGTCTCGATGTACGTCCTCACGATGTGGAGGCAGCGTATGCCGCTGCTGGGTTGCACGCTCAAACGAAGGAATTTGGGCGTGGCCTTGGCGATCGCTCCTGTCTAGCTCTTGCAATTCTACTTAACGTTCCCGCGCTTACTGCTGATCGCGAGTGGAAGAAGGTAAAGGTTAAAGGGCTCAAGATGGAGCATATCCGGTAGGCAACCAACAAATCAGATCCGCGGGCTTCGGACATGCCGAAACTGATTTTCCTGATTGTTCCTCCGGCCGCAGCAGGCAACTTGTTCGCTAGGTGAGCGTCGCTGCGATCGCGTCGGCGGTTGCCTGCGCACCTGTGGCATTAGGGTGGAACGGAGCCTGTCTGATCGTACTCCAACCCCTCGTCCAGGATTTGTTCGCGCACGCGCTGTGATTGAGGCCAATCATGGTCATATCGACGACCGTCGCGCCTTCTTGCTTCGCAACTTGGCGCGTAACAGTAGCCAATTCGTATTGAACGTTTCGCATGATATTGGCGTCAGACGCCGAAAGGCCGAGCTGCGGGCATGTTCCGGACGGTGGCAATACCGCCGGGTAGGTCGCTACCACTATCTGGGCTTGGGGCGATCGCCGACGGATTTCCTGGATCAGCGACTTCAGTGTGACGGCGAACTTCGGGAAATCGCGGTTCGCCAGTGGTAGTGGACCGTCCCAGAGCTTTCGTACCGTCCAGCCGAACCACGTACCTGAGTTGCGTGCCGCTAGGAGATAGAGATCACGGACAAAGCCGACGTCATTCCCGCCAACCGTGAGGGTAACCAACCGCGTTTTCGGGGTCAAAGTACGGATCTGGGCATCCTGAAAATACTGCCCGCCGACAAGCACATGCTTCGTGACCGAACTGCTGCATGTCATATCAACAAATGGTAGCCTCAGCTTCAGCGCAAGGCGCGGTGGATAGCCACTATCGCTACGCTGACACAGTCTTGGGCTGCCAGGTTGGCGAGGTCCAAGGCCTGCCCCCGCAGCATAGGAGCTGCCCAGGGCAACATAGGTAGGGGTCCCGTCAGGCGTCCTGCGTGCGTCTAGGATTAGCCACAACGCTGCGGCAGCTATCAGAACACTCACTGTCACAACCACGATCAGAAGCCATCTGAGCACGCGCTTTCGTTTCACTGCGCCATACCCCCGATCCCGCTAATTAACCATGTACGCAGACGGGTTATGGCCTGCTCACCATCCGGCGTGCCGGGCCGATCGAGAGGGGCATGTTCCGACTGTGGAAAGATATCCTGCCACACCCTGACACCGGCCTCCTCCATGCGAGTGACGTACGGTTCACTACTGCGGCGTAGCGCATCCCGACCGCACGTCAGCACATATGTCGGTGGCAACCCCGATGGATCAGCAAGGCCGGGCGCAACATAAGGAAGGTCGCATCGTGCCGAACCAGCCCATGTTGCGAACATTGCCCCCATCCATTCGTCGGGCGGCAACTTTGCTGCCCCAAGTTCAAGCGCCATTGTTGCTGAGGGCGGGGGTAAGATTCCCTCCAACACCGGATAGGCCAAATACAAAGAGGCCGGCATTGATTGGCCGGCGTCTCGTAGTCGCAACGCCGCTCCAGCAACGATGCAGCCTCCCGCGCTGCCGCCCCCCAGATGAAGTTGCGAAGGCTCCACGCCGAGGGTGCCCGCATGTCCGTACGCCCAACGCCACGCGCTGAGGACGTCATCCTGCGGCTCAGGGTAGTGAACACCCTTGATGCACATGCGGTAATCTACCGACAGTACCGGAATGCCCGATGCGGCCAACTCGATCGCGGGCCAATGCGCCTCGCGCGCATCGAGACTGCCGATGATGAAAGCGCCTCCGTGAACCCAGACTAGCGCTGCCGTCGGAGAGCGAGACCCCTCCACTGGCAGATATAGCCGGGCTCTTACCCGACCATGGGTGTCATCGCTGACGTCGCGGATACGAACCGCACGTAGGTCCGGTCTGTCCGCCAGCAACCTTGTTTGCCAGCGTTTGCCATCGGGTGCACCTCCCGCGGTTTCTACCAGACGTAGAACGTCCACAAAGGGAGGTAGGTTTGCACTGACGCCGCTGCCGAGTGCATCCAATGCCCGTTCTCGTAAAGGAGCCGGCAAAGCTTTGATTGCCCTCAGGGCGTACCCGATCACGCCGAACAGTGCCCTGCCCCGACCCCAGGGTAGAGGATATTCTGCTGGCGTCGCGGTCATCGGGTCGGTCCTCGCATGCGGTTCTTGGCAGCGGTTGCCATCAGCGCTTGGTTAGATGCGCATCAAAGAATGCGGCCGCGCGGCTGATCGATGTGGTCGTTTCCGGCGTGTTGGGTATCAATGCCTGGAATACGTGCGGCATGCCTTCGTACAGATCGAGCACCGCCTCGTGTCCGCCGCCACGGATCGCCTGGTACTGGCGAACGAAGTTGCTAACGAAGATCTCGCGCGTACCGCCCTGGATCAGAGTGGGTGGGAAAGCCTTTGTATAATCGCCGTAAACCGGTGAAACGTAAGGGTTCATCTGATCTGCGGGCGTGGCATAGGCATCTGCACCCGCCTTCAGGCTTTTGGTGTCGAGCGACGGATCTGCCACTGCGAGGGTCGTATAAGTGTCGCCGGTGTCGGTGATGTCCGCCCACGGCGAGAGAAGGTACAAGGCGCCTGGCAGCGGGACATTCTGATCGCGCATTTTCAATACCGCGCCGGCAACAAGCCCGCCCCCTGCAGAGTCTCCTAGCATGCCAACCTGGCCCGGCTGACGGGCCGCAAGAACGCCCTTGTACGCTGCAATGACCTGATCCGTGGCTGTTCGCCAGTTGCCTCGTGGAGCAAGCGTATAATCGACGGAGATGACCTCATCCCCGCTCGCAGTGGCAATCAGGGCCGGGACGGTCAGCGAAGTTCGTGCCGAAAACAGGACGTAACCACCACCATGGGTATAGACCAATGTTCGGTTGCGCGGCGTGTACCCCGGGGGCCGGATTCGCAGCACCGGGACGCCGCCAAGCATCTCCTCCTGAACGGTGATGTTGAGGGCGTCCGTAGTAGCCTTAACTCGGGGACCGATAACAGCGTTTGCCATCGCATTACGGCGATCCCAGTCGTCCTGGGTCACAGGCGCGATCTGTGGAACCTGAGCTATCTGTTTTAGAGAGACGTAAGTCTGCTCGAGAGCCTGCTTAGCCTGCGGCGATACCGTGGCAGGCACTTCGTAACGCATTGATTTCTCCAAGCTGGCAGTCTGCATTCCTGAGCTGGCAGGTGTCGTCATAGTTGTTACAATCAGGCAGACGAACGGCTTGCTCCTCACAGCGTGCGCCGCTGCTTGGAAATAGAGCCGAGATGGCGTGCGCTCGGCTTCGGCGTGCGTACAAAGGTCTTACGATCGACCGCCACCAGCCCAAACTTCTGCGCATAGCCGGCTGTCCACTCGAAGTTATCGAGCAGCGACCAGTGGAAGTATCCGCGGATATCGACGCCGTCGGCCTTGGCCTTTTGCAAGGCGGCAAGTGCACCATCGATATAAGCGATGCGGCGGGTATCGTCGTCGGTCGCGATTCCGTTTTCCGTAACGTAGATCGGCTTACCGATCCGTTCGGCTGCAAACCGCACGGTATTGCCAACGGCCTGCGGATAGAATTCGTACCCAGCTCCGGTCTTTTCCGCACCCTCGGGGGGCGGCAGCGGGCCCTGAGCGCCAACGCGAATGCGCGTGTAGGTCTGAACGCCGACGAAATCACAGACCTTCGCAGCGTCCAGCCAAGGGCCGTACAGCACTTCAGTTACTGCAGATGCCTTGTTGTCGGGCCCCACCCCTTCGATCGCCTGCATGCTGATGGTGAGGCCAACCGGGAAGTCACCTGGTCCCGCCTTGAGGGCGGCGACCGCGCGTCGATGGGCTTCGACCATATGTGCCTCAGTCTTGGCCAGGTCGCTCAAGAGAACATTGGCAAACCGGTCTGAGCCCGATGCCTTGGCGCAGGCATCGAGCATCGCCTTGACGCCTGCCTTGGCTTCCGGCGTGTCGAGGTGAAACAGGAATTGCGCGAGGCGGCCGATGTTGCATTCGTTGAACGTCGTGGCAGCGGACATCAACGGTCCCAAGCGCTCGGCCACTTTCTGAGCAAAACGTTCGAATTGTGCCGGGCTGTCCGAATTTTCGAAACCGCCACCCGCTGCAAACCAGCGAGGAACCGTCCAATGGCTGAGCGTCACCATCGGTGCGAGACCATGCTTGTGGCAGGACTCCAGCACACGCACGTAATGGTCGAGTTCGGCCTCCGAAAATTTGCCCGGCTCGGGCTCGATCCGTGCCCACTCAATGCCGATCCGGTGCGCGTTGAACCCGAGGTCCGCCGCTATTGCCGCATCTTCGTCATAGCGATGATAGCTGTCACACGCGTCGCCTGACGGTTCGCGAAACAGCGTCGGCTTGACGTTTTCCGCAAGCCAGAAATCGGAGTTGACGTTGTTTCCTTCGATCTGATGCGCCGACGATGCGGTGCCCCAAAGGAAGGTCCCTGTTGCCGGTACCACGCGCTTGCCTGCCGGTGCGGCTACGGTCGCACCCGCTGCGCCAGCAGCCAAGGCTGCGGTGACTCCGAGCGATCCACTCACGACATGTCTCCGCGTGATGGCATTCTGATGAGCGTTTTGGTCATTGATATTCATCCGAAATTTCCAGGATAGACGCTGGCAGTTCGGCGCGGGAAAGTGGCGTAAGTCCGCATCCCCCGCACCAGAGCTTGTTGCAGCTAGAAGCGCGCATCGAGCGACAGCCCGATCACCCGACGGGATTCAGGCCCCGCGAATTGCGAAAACGACAGTGGATCGAGCTGCTGAGCTGCAATTGGTGTGGCGAAGCGCGTTGAGGCACGGAACGTGTTGAACAGGTTACGCGTGAAGACAGAGACGCCGAACTGCTGATCGGTGGTGCGCACCCCGATGCGTCCGCCAAAGATAGCAGCGCCGCGCTCCGACAGGATCGCGTCGTTGGTGGCATTGAAGAACTGCTTCGACCGATACACCATATCCGCCTGCACAAAGGCGTTGAACGTGTCCGATACGGCCGTGCTGTATTCCCCGCTCGCCGTTATGCTCCATTTGGCAGAACCGATGAGCTGCTTGCCTTCCGCGCTGGTCACCACGTTACGGAAGTTCGCGATCGAGTAGCCTTCGCCATATTTTGCGTCGAGATACGTCACACCCAGATTGGTCGTGAGCCCCTTTGCCGGTCGACCGAACAACTGCGCGGACACGCCCTTCGACGTCAGCTCCGGCGCGTTGCCGAAGATGAACGCCGGGATGGACGCATCGAAGAACTGCGCCTGAAAATTGTCGACCTTGGTATAGAAGGCGGTAGCGTTGAACGCTGCTCTGCCGCCTGGGAGCGTGGCTTTGAAGCCAACCTCACCAGACTTCGGGATTTCCGGCTTTACCAAAAGCGGCACCGCGGCATTCGCTGCGGTGTCGTTGGTCGCCGGCCCCTTGTAGCCACGGGTGTACGTGGCGAACGCCATGATGTCTGAGGTCAGGTCGTACTGGGCGCCGACACGATAGGAAAAGTAGGTATCCGCTGCACGGGCACTTATCGCTGTCGAAGGCGCGAAAGCGGCGAGCGCGCCCGGAAGCGCGGTCGATCCAGGGGATGCCGATCGCACATCCTCACGGCCTAGACGACCGCCAAGAATGAAGCGTAGCCGGTCCGCAGCATTAATGGTGGCCTGACCGAACGCAGCATAGCTTTCCGTGCTGGTCGACGACGGTCGTGATTGGCCGTATGTCAGACCGCAAAGGGCGGCGACGGGCAACGGGCAGGCACGGATCAACGGTAGATCCGCCAGGACCTGACCCGACTGCGTGATGACGTTGTTCAGGTTGCTTTTGAAGTAGAACAGGCCGGCGACATACTGGATGGTGCCTGTGCTCGGCGATGAGATCCGCAACTCTTGGCTGAAATTGTTGATCCGATCCCGTGTAGCCTGAAACAGGCGGTTGGTGGTCGTGCTGTCGACATCCTGATTGTTGTTCGTCCGGGAACGACGCAGCGCCGTGATCAACGTGAGCGTCGGACCGCCGATGTCAACATCGACCTGACCGGAAAAACCGTAGCTCGTTGCCGAGGTAAGATTGCTCGGGTTAACGCAACCTTCCTGGTTCTTTGGTCCGACCTTAACACCGCAGGCGTTCAAGCGAGCCGTGAGCAGACTGGTCGGGCTCGATGAGTAGACCGCCCAAGGCGTACCGCCCTCGACGTCGCTGTCAGTATAGTCGGCAGCAAGATTAACCGTGATGCTTGAGGTCGGCTCCCAGAGGAACCTAGCGCGACCAGCCTTGGCTTCGCGACGACCGTAAGAGCCATCGAACAGGTTGCGCTGCACTTGCGGATCCTGACTGTAGGATCCGGTAACGCGCAATGCGGCGTTGGCGGCGATCGGAAGGTTCACGGCGCCGCGCGCGACGTAGTTGTTGCGTGTGCCGATGTCTGAGTGCGCGATGACCTCGACCTTGGACGGATCGGGCGCATTTGTGACGATGTTGATCACGCCGGCCGACGAGTTCCGGCCGAACAGCGTGCCTTGGGGTCCCTCTAGAACTTCGACGCGGGCGACATCGAACAGCAATGGAGGATTGGTCGATGTGTTCGCCAGTGACACGCCGTCCACTACGACGCCGACGCTGCCCTCTGACGACCGCGAGAACGACAGGCCACCGATACCGCGGATACTCAGGGCGCCAAAGCCTGGGGGGCCGGCATTGCTCAGCGCTGGCGTGGTGCGGGACAAATCCTCGACGGCGTTCACGTTTTGCCGCGTGAGCTGGCTACCGTCGACAATACTTACGGTCACAGGGACAGCCTGGAGCCGTTCCTCGCGACGGTTAGCCGTGACGACAATATCGCTGACGCCGCCCTGCTCGGCCTTGGTTTCAGGGGGTGTTTCGTCGCCTGGGACCTGAGCCGCTGCAGAGGCGGTTCCGGTCTGGACCGTAGTTGATCCGACCTGGGCCTGCGCGGCCCCAGCAATCGCAAACAGGCTGCAACCAGCCAGAACGTGAACGAACTTCATCGATCCTCTCCTATGCATCTTCGTGCCGGGGTTTGCCCCGTTGACCGCTTCCTCGCATCAATGTTACGAACACGCAAGTCTGTTTGTATATAGTCGAACAAACACTGTTGTTGGTAATGCAGCGGCGCTGCCACTAAGGCTTGGGAACACCGAAAAGAGAGACCGTGATGGCTACGCGCGTGCGTCGCACCCAGGAAGAACGAACGACCGAAACCCGGAGCGCGCTCATGGAAGCTGCAGTCGGTGCGGTTTACCGGTTGGGGTATGGCGGTGCTACAACGGCGATCATAGCGGATGAGGCTGGAGTATCGCGTGGCGCTCTCACCCACCACTTCGGCTCACGCGCCGAGCTGATGGCGACCGTAGTTCAGTGGGTCTATCACAAGGAACTCGAATTTTATCGAGAGCTGCTGGCCGATGGAAAGCGCGGAACGCGAGTGTCGGACTGGCCCGATATCGTTTGGGAGGTTCTCAGTAAGCCGTCGGGCCTTGCTGTTCTCGAAATTCTTCAGGCTACCCGAAGCGACGCCGAACTATCTGAGCGAGTAAAGCCCGTTCAGATAGCCATCGAGCAGACCGGAATCGAAACTATGCGGGCCCGCTTCGGCGGGGACGATGAAACTCGCCGTGCTACGGTGCGGCTCGTCATCTGGGCCATTCGCGGCCTGACGATCGAGCAGATGCTCGTGTCTGATCCGGCGGGTGTAAAGGCATCCGTGGATGTCCTTCGCTTGCTCCTCGAGCGCGCAGCGCCGTCCGGTTCGATCGATGATCTTCAAACTGCTCAACACGCTTAAACCCGATCCCGTAGGTCGGGTGTATTCTTGCGACGTGCCGCAACGCTCAAATAGATATGGTCATCAGCTATGCAGATAATGGCAGCCGTGCTGCGCCATCCAGGCGCATCCCTCCCCTATGCCGATAGCCGCCCACTCAGCATCGAGCGGCTGTCACTCGCTCCGCCAGGACGCGAAGAAGTTTTGGTCAAAATCGCGGCTGCCGGGCTCTGCCATTCCGACCTGTCCGTCATCAACGGCGACCGGCCGAGACCATCGCCTATGGCATTAGGCCATGAAGCGGCCGGGGTCGTGGAGGGATTGGGCGAAGGTGTGACCGATCTGAAGATCGGCGATCACGTCGTGATGGTTTTCATGCCAAGCTGTGGTCACTGCCTTCCCTGTTCAGAAGGCCGTCCAGCGCTTTGTGAGCCGGGTGCTGCTGCCAATGTGGCGGGAACTCTGTTGAGCGGAGGCAGACGTCTGAGCGATGATATGGGGGCCGTCCATCATCATCTCGGTTGCTCAGCTTTTGCCAGCCACGCGGTGGTTTCGCGGCGATCGCTCGTCAAAGTCGATAGTGATCTTCCACTGCACGAAGCCGCTCTGTTTGGGTGCGCCGTCCTTACAGGCGTCGGTGCGGTCGTGAACACCGCCAATGTCAAAGCCGGTCAGACGGTCGCGGTTGTCGGACTGGGCGGTGTCGGTTTGGCTGCGGTACTAGGCGCCGTGGCAGCAGGCGCGTCACAAGTGGTCGCGATCGATATGCTCGAGGACAAGCTTGCGTTGGCACGCGAACTGGGGGCCACTGCAACCGTATTGGCCGGTGCGGAAGCGGTCGAGCAGGTACGCGCGCTGACGAACGGCGGGTGCGATGTGGTGCTGGAGATGGCCGGGTCGCTTCTGGCTCTCGAAAGTGCCGTCGCAATGACCCGCCGCGGGGGCACGACGGTGACGGCTGGCCTTCCACCGCCCGATGCAGCGCTAGCCGTCAATGTGGTCGCGCTGGTCGCTGAAGAGCGTACGCTGAAGGGAAGCTACATCGGTACCTGCGTTCCGGCTCGGGATCTTCCACGCTACGTTGCCCTCTACCGGGCGGGCCGCTTGCCAGTCGACCGGCTAGTCAGTGGTTATCTCACCCTCGACCAGATCAATGCCGGTTTCGATGAACTCCATGCCGGGCACGCTGTCCGCCAGATCATCAGGTTCGACATATGACGCAACGTTGAACCAAAGCGAACGAGCGCCTTTGACCGTATGCCAGCCTACCCGCGATCTCCGTCTATTGGGATGGCGAGGCGGCACAGGACGAGCGCGGCCTCAATGACCTGGTCAACGGGCCGTTCGTACCCCGCAGCGCCCCAGGCAAGTGCGATGTGGAGCAACCCTCCAGACACCGCGCGCCTGAGGAGAAGGTCGGTCGATAATGCTCCACGGTGCTCAGGATCGTAAACGGCAACGAAGGGTTCCGAGAGCGCGAACAGCGACGCCTCGAACGCCGCATCGATCGCGGCATCCACTCCGACGATCTCGATGAGAAACACCCGTGCAGCCGTCGGGTTAGCGGCGAGCGCTGAGTAATATGCACGCAGTAGCCGGCGAACGCGATCGTCCGCTGGTTCGTCCGGCGCGTCGGCTGCCATGATTTGATCGTGCATTGCCGTCACGACGCGCTCGAATGCTGCAAGCAGCAGATCCTCACCGTTGGCGAAGCTTTCGTAAAAATATCTTTCTGTAAGGTCGGCATCCCGACAGATCGCTCGCACGCCTGTGTTCCGGAATCCTACCGAACCATACTGCCTGATTGCCGAGGCGATCAGCAGTTCGCGACGTTCCGCGCGCCGCTGTTCCTGTGTCTGTCCGGTCCATCTGCGAGAAGATTCTACCATTTCCCACTCATAGCATTATTGACAATGACATCAACCGTTGTCATTTCTGGGGCCTTCAAGGAGAGGCTGCCGATGTCCGAAATTGAACATCTTGATGTCCTGGTAGTGGGTGCGGGTTTGTCCGGGATCGATGCTGGATACTGGTTGAAGACCAAGTCCCCGAACCATAGCTGGGCCATCTTCGAGGCACGCGACGCCATCGGCGGTACGTGGGATCTTTTCCGCTACCCGGGGATCCGTTCGGACTCGGACATGACGACGCTCGGCTTTCCATTTCGCCCTTGGCACGGTGAGAAGGCGATCGCGGACGGCGCCGACATCCGCGACTATATCGAGGATACCGCGCGCGAATTCGGCATCGATCGCAAGATCCGGATGCGGCACCGCGTAACGGGTGCCGACTGGTCATCTGCCGAAGCACGGTGGACGATTTCGTATCTCGCCGACGGTGAGCCCGGTCGCATGACGTGCGGCTTCCTGTTCCTGTGCTCCGGCTACTATGACTATCAGGAGGGACATTCCCCGACCTGGCCCGCGCTCGACACGTTCGAAGGCAGGATCGTCCATCCGCAGTTCTGGCCCGAAGACCTGTCGGTGGCAGGCAAGAAAATCGTCGTGATCGGTTCGGGCGCAACCGCGGTCACGCTTGTTCCGGCGTTGGTCGCCAAGGGTGCGGCGCACGTCACGATGCTGCAGCGTTCTCCGACGTACATCGTCTCCAGACCTTCGCATGACGAACGCGGTGAGGCATTCCGAAGCCGACTGCCGACATCGATCGCGGACACGGCGATCCGATGGAAGAACATCGGTTTCAGCATCTTCGTCTACAACGTATCCCGCAAGAAGCCGGACGTCGTCAAACACAAGATCGCCGCACAGCAGAAGGAGCTTCTTGGGCCCGACTTCGACATCGCCCGCCACCTGACGCCCAAGTACAACCCTTGGGATCAGCGCCTGTGCCTCGTTCCCGACGGTGATTTGTTCAAGGTGTTGCGCGCCGACCAAGCGACGATCGTGACCGATCAGATCGATACATTCACGCCGAACGGCATTCGCCTGGCGTCCGGCGATGAGCTCAAGGCGGACATCGTCGTCACCGCGACCGGGCTCAAGCTTAAGATGATGGGTGGCGCGTCACTCACGGTCGACGGCCAGATCGTCGAGCCTGGCACACGCCTTCTCTACAAGGGCACGATGCTCGAAGGGGTCCCGAACTTTGCTTTTGCGGTGGGATACACCAATGCGTCGTGGACGCTGAAGTGCGACATCACGTCGCAATATGTCAGCCGTCTCCTCAACCATATGGCCAAGTACGGCCAGCACAGCGCCACGCCGATCGCGCCCGCCGGTGCTGCCGTCGAGGAGTCGATGCTCGATCTGCAATCGGGCTACGTCAAGCGGGCGCAGAACATGCTTCCGCGCCAAGGCGCGAAGGCTCCCTGGAAGACGCATCAGAACTACGTCCGCGATCTGTTCGCATTCCGCACGGGGCGGATCGACGATGGTGTTCTGCAATTCGATATTAGTCGGATTGAGGCAAAGCCCAGCGGTCGGCAAACCAGTGTTATGGAGAGCGCAGCATGAGCAGGCGGATGGACCTTGATGGCAAGGTGGCCGTCGTAACCGGAGCGGCCGGCGGAATCGGTCAGGCAATCGCACGGTCGCTTGCAAAGCGGGGGTGCAACGTCGCTTTGGCCGACCTCAACGAAGACGGGCTTGAAGAGACCGCGCGCCTCATCGGCAACAGCGTTCGCGTGACCCGGCACAAGCTGGACGTTGCGGACGCGGTTGCCGTCGCGGACTTCCCCGCTATCGTCAAAGCCGCGCACGGTCATGTCGACATCGTCGTGAACAATGCTGGTGTCGCCCTCGGCGGACGTTTCGATCAGCTGACCGCAGAAGAGTTCGACTGGGTCGTCGGCATCAATTTCCAAGGCGTCGTACGGATGTCGCGCGCTTTTCTGCCGCTTCTAAAGGAACGCGATCAGGCACAGCTCGTGAACCTGTCCAGTCTCTTCGGCATCATCGCTGCTCCTGGTCAGACCGCCTACGCCGCTGCGAAGTTCGCTGTGCGTGGCTTTTCGGAGGCTCTTCGCAACGAGCTCCTGGCGGCCAAGTCGCCCGTCGGGGTTACCGTGATCCATCCAGGGGGCATCAAGACGGGCATAGCGCAGAACGCACGCGTCGCCGCAGCTGTGAACGACGCTGAAAAGGCAACTTTGCAGGCGCGCTTCGCCAAGGCCCTGAAAATGCCCGTCGAAGAGGCGGGCGAGATCATCGTGCGGGGTATCGAACAGCGACGCCCCAGGGTTCTGGTCGGAAACGACGCCAAGGCGGCGTCCGTCGTCGAACGGCTCATGCCAGTCCGCTACTGGCGGCTTCTTGGGCGGGCCGCCTGATCATGCGCGCATCGGCCCTTGCAAAATCCGGCTTGCTGGCAGGAGTTGGCATTCTGACCGGCCTCGCGGCCTTCAGCAGCCTGAGTGCACGAAGCGCTCAGCGTCGTGTTCCGCCAGAAGGGCGATACCTCGACGTTGATGGGGCGCGGCTCCATTATATCGATATCGGATCTGGCCCGACTATCGTCATGGTTCATGGACTTACAGGACAGCTCCGAAACTTCACCTATGCGCTTACCGAGAGGCTTGTCTCGGATTACCGGGTGATCGTCATTGACCGGCCTGGATCCGGTTATTCAACTTACAACCGGGTCGGAGGTCGTGGTCTTGATGCCCAAGCGTCCATCATCGGCCATTTCATTGAAGCGCTGAAACTCGATCGGCCGCTTCTAGTCGGCCACTCGCTCGGTGGTGCTATCGCCCTGACCTTGGCGACAAAGTGCCCCTCCCTCCTCGGTGGGTTGGCGCTGATCGCTCCGCTGTCGCAGCCGATGAACGAGGCGCCGCGGATATTTCGGGGTTTGTTGAACCCCTCCCCCGTCCGTCGTGCTCTTGTGTCGCGGACGCTGGCGGTCCCACTAGGGAAGTTGAAGCGCAAGCGCACGTTGGAGACGGTCTTCGCACCCGACCCCGTGCCAGCCGACTTTGGCGAACGTGGTGGCGGAATGCTCGCGGGCCGGCCAAGCGCGTTCTACGCGGCCTCAACGGAAGTCTCGGGTGCCGACGACCTTGTCGAGATCGCCGCGATGTATGACCGTATTCCGGTGCCGGTCGGCATCTTGTTCGGCCGTGGTGACCAAATTCTGTCGCCAAGGCTTCATGGCGCACAGACAGCGTCCGCCATTCCGGGGGCGGAGTTCGAGGCGATCGAAGGAGGTCATATGATCCTCATCACCGCGCCCAACGCAACCGCGTCCTGGCTTCGTCGGCAAGCTGCACGGACGCTAAGCCGCGTTGCACCCACCAATCAGCAGAGGAACCGGATGAGTGCGCCCCCCGCCGGCGGGGCTGTCCAGCTCTGAGGATCAGCCATTAGTAGCTGACAATGGAAAGGCCGTCCCGCGAGGGGCGGCCTTCTATGTTCGTCCTCTGCTTGGTTAGAAAACGACCGTCTACGCATCGCTGCCAGCCGTTTTCTCGAAAGAGATTGTTTGTAAGAGCCACGCTGCGTTGGAAGCAGCTTTCGTAAACGGGTATGCAGATGACGCTTGTTCAACCGGATAACGGACCCTGATTGAACAGTTGAAAACCAAGGTGGCATTCAGGGTATACCCGGATTGACGTTGAGGCGACGCCCGCTCCTTTCGGCCGGTGGGGAAAATCCTCCGGATTAGTTTTCGCGCAATCAGGCAAGGCAACGGGGTTTGTCGCATATTCCTTATGCGCCCGCTTTCTTTACGGCGATGGCGCGCGCAGACAGCGGCACGGATTGAGGTAGAAGAGAGAGCACATGCGCAGCCAAGGGCACGGCACCGAGATTGGCAGTGAAGTTCAGTAGCGATCTGTGGAAGGTGAAGTTGAGATTGACGGTTCCCCTGCCCTGCCTGACATCGACGCATTCGATCTCGCCGTAACGAATATCAGTGTTAATTGGCACCCGCTGTCAGCGGTATTCGTCAGAACGAAACCTGGACGCGCCCTACAATTCGGTCTTTGACGTTGCGTCGATCGGCAAACCTAATCGCGATGGCGTTGTGGGAGACGTCAGTCCCAACATAATCGACGCCGATCGTCAGACGGTTGCGACGATGTTCGAGACCCAACCGCCAGTTCGTGTAACTGCCGCCCGGACGAAGACGCTCGACCCGGTTGGGGTCGCGGACGCTGCCGGACGAGTGGCCGATCTCGGCGAGCATCGTCAGCGGCGTACCGGGAATACCCGCATTGGCGTTCGCATAGATATGCACATTGCTACCACCGATCGCGCGCTGCGACGGCGTGCCGATCACGCCGACCGTGGCGTAGAGCGGACCATAGGCATAGCTTGCCGATACGCCGGCCTCGACATAGTCCATGCGTCCTCGCGAGCCCGCGAATGCGTGGCCCGTGGCGTCGGTACGGATACGCACCGCACCCAGATCCCAGTCGGTTCCCACCGAAAGGTCGACGACCGCATCGGCGCCACCGTGTCGCACGCTGTTCCGAAGCGTTACCACGCGCGCCGATGCATCGAGCCGGCCGCGCGAAACGCGAATATCGCCTGCCAGCGCGGCACGTCCCTCACTCCAGCTCAGCCCGCGCCGTTCCTCCTCGCTCATCACCTCCAAGGTTACCGACCTTGCATCCTGTGCAAACGCGGGCGTGATCAGGCCGTAACTTGCGGCACCGAGCACGCCCGCCAATCGAACGGGCCGGATCATCCTGCGCGCTGCGGACCGTGGATCTGGTCGAGCTCGACGCGCAGTACGTGCTCGTCTTCCTGCGCCAGCTTTACCAGATGCTGCTGCAAGTCCGCGGACTTCGTCGCGACCTCCTTCTTGATCGCGCCATGGCTCGCAACGCACCAGCCGGGCCGGGTGCCGGAAATCACCGGTTCGCTGTCGATGCTGCGCACCAGCCTGGTACCCGATGCCGCTATCGCGTGCCGCGCGACCGACATGCTCGCCGCCCAGTCGCAGCGTAGCGACGACGGCCTTCCGCCAGGTGCAACCGCGCCCACCTGCTTATGGGTGATGACCACGTCGCCGCGATATTTGACGGCGACCGGACCGCTGCGGTGATCCACCTGGTTCTGATGATCAACAGTCATGCCGAGGGCCGCACCGGTAGCAGCAAGCACCAAGCCGGCGGTTAGAAGATAGGCCATTTTCGCTCTCCTTTTGCCATCCCGATCCATTCTGATCGGTGAAGCCAATCCTTACGGACGATGATTCTACAACGATGGTTCAGCGTGTTGGTTCAGCTGAACTGTGGCTGCAAGGCGTGTGCGTGCAGGCGGTCCTTCACGTCTAGACGCAACCGCTTCAGCCGAAATAGCCGCAAGGTATCGGGCATGCGTCGCTTCATCTCGACGCAGATCTGCTCATCCAGCCTGGCATGCAACTGGGTCAACTTGTGAGAAAATATAGGCAAAGCCGCTCTCCAACCAACGATTGAACGATCGGGTCAGTCGCGATGAAAGCAGGCAAACAGGCCAGGCCTAGACATCGAGATAACCCGATGCGGTCCGACATCACGTTCGTCCTGAGACGACCGTCAGAGGGGCCCGGCCCGCTTCCTCAAGCTAGAGAGCGGCCAGTCAAGGTCAATAGGATTGCGAATGGATTTGCACGAGTTGACATTAGGACATGGGTCCCCGATGTTACTGACATGTACGCTCCTGCGACACATAAGCGTTTCCGCGACCACGCCGGCCAACTCGCCGCACGCGCTTAGCCCGAGCTCGCGGCTACGGCCGTTCGAGTTCGGGCATTATTCGATCTGACCTTTGGGACGCGTTCTGCGCGACCATGATCTCGAATAAGTGGAAACCGTGTAGTGGAAAACCAAGTCTGGAAATCCGATGATTTGTGTCAGGATGACCGTCAGCATCAAGTTGCCAATCCAGCACCTCAGCCTTTCCTGCGGATGAGGCCACAAAGCTTTTTCTCGAACAAATTCGATCTCGAAATCGTAGAAAGCTATTCTAAGGCAGATGCCGAAGACAGGCGGAATGGAGCCAAAAACTGGCTAAGCCGACTTATGGAGCTTAACCTTTTACTTTTGATCGTTTTGGTTGGCGTACCGGTGCTGGTATACTGCGTCTTATCCTCTGCACTTTAGAACAGAATAAGATGCCGCCCTCGCGCCGCAACTAGGCGCGGGATACCCAGCCCCGCCAAGTGAACGCAGCGTAGAAAAGCTCCACGTCCTTGAAGCCAGCATCGCGCAAGCAGGTCTCATCTTCGTCAGGTGTAAGCAAAGCCAAGCTGGCGCCGACAGCAGCTCGTGCCTGTTCGGTCTGAGCTGGGTCTGCACCGGACGCGACCGCATACGCGGCATAGCGGGCAAGCCAGCGCGTGCGAAACGGTTCGTCCTGCGGAAAACTCGAATGTACCACGACCAGCGGGGCGCCCGGCTTCATGCGGCGGTGCATCTCGCTCAGTGTACGTACGCGCTCATTGCGATCGAGGAAATGAAGCGTAAGGAGGCAGGTTGCAGCATCGAACGGGCCAGCGGGCGCAGCATCGATATAGCCCTCGATCAGGTCAGCGCGGTCGGCATCCTCGCCCAATGTATCGCGCGCTAGATCAAGCATCGGTCCGGCGGGGTCGACGCCCGTAAAATGCCAGCCAGCTTGCGCCTGGGTCAATGCCTTTAGTTCGAGCCCACCACCGGCACCGAGCACAAGCACATGGGCGTCGGCTGGCGCGTGCTCGGCTAGCAAGAGCGCCGTCATGCGATGCACCGCGTCGATGCCGGGTGTGAAGCGCCGAGGACCATCAGCGTAGTGCGCGATGCGCTCGCGATCGGAGAACATGTCTAGGAACATCCGATTGTTAACAGGCATGAGTTTCCCCTTTGAAGCTGGGTCGGGCGAAAAGCGAGGCGTTCGCGTCATTCGCGATGTACGATTTCGAGATCGACGGATTTGCCGCAGGCAACCATCCGAGCGTGGAAGTCAGCACTCAGTTCGGTGAGCATCACCGCGTTGAAGCGGTCGAGCAGCAGCGTTTTCGCCTCTTGGAAAGCGTCGTTCAGCGCGCCGTTGACCGCCTGTTCAACCAGGCAGCCCGGTGCTTCAGTGCGGTTGCCCATAGCGAACAGCTCAGGTTCGCCAAGAGCTCCGTAGACGTCGCGCAACGTGACGGAGGCAAGATCACAGGCGATTGTCCAACCGCCGCCATGCCCCTTCTCCGAGCGAACGAAGCCGGCATCGCGCAAGCCCGCCATGATGCGACGGATGACCACCGGGTTGGTCTGCATCGCCTTAGCCATCGTCTCAGATGTCACCGGCCCTTCCACCTCGGCCATGTGAAGGAGGACGTGCAACACGCCCGACAATCTGCTGCCTCGCTTCATGCAACATCATATGTTGCATGAGTATCATCGCGTCAAGATGCGAGTGAGGGGCCCCCCCCCGTCGCAAAAGCCGTGAATGCCCGACAGCAGCAAGTCAGCAATTTCGCGACCGGCAGCGCCAAGCGTCACATCGTGGTTGTCTAGCCTGCCGCTCGAAAAGGCGTCGATGATGCCCGCTGTTGGTTCGCAGTCGAGCGTTATGGGTACAAACTCCTCCGGCGATGAACTGTGTGTCACGCGCTACCCGCTCCCTTTCGGAACATGGAATGTTGCAACACGGCAACAACGCCGTATGATACGCTATATCATGTCGCTTACAGATTGAGGTCTATGCCCGATAACAACGGTAACCCTATCGCTATCCACGAACTGGGGCTTGCCTACGGCAACCATCGCGTTCTCGACGGTCTTTCGCTTACCGTTCCCGCCAGCAGCATCACGGCGTTGCTGGGCGGCAACGGAGCGGGCAAGTCTACCACCTTGTCCGCCCTGCTTGGTTTTGTGCGCGCCGATGCGGGACAGATCGCAGTCTGCGGCATCGATCCAGGTGCTGACGCTGACGCGGCACGCCGACGCATTGCCTATCTCCCCGAGAACGTCGCGCTGTACGAGCATCTGAGCGCGGTCGAAAATGCCGATTATCTGTTGGCACTCGCCGATCAACGTCAGGACCGAGGAACGATCACCGCTGCGCTAGCTGCTGCCGGGTTGCAGGACCGGGCTTGGGACCAGCGGCTGGGCGGCTTCTCCAAGGGGATGCGGCAGAAGGTCGCGATTGCAGTGGCGCTGCTGCGCGAAGTCCCGGTGCTGCTGCTCGACGAGCCGACCTCCGGTCTCGACCCGCGCGCAACCGCCGACTTCAACGCGCTGCTCTTGAAAGTGCGCGACCGTGGCACCGCGGTGCTCATGGTAACGCACGACCTCTTATCTGCCGCCGATGTCGCCGACCGCATCGCCTTCCTTGAACAGGGCCGGATCGTCGAGGATGTCACGGCCACCGGGTCCGAACGGTTCGACATTCGGGCCCTGCATGCCCGGTTCCAGGTCGGCGTAGAGACCCGTACCGCATGAGTGCGACGCACCTGATCGCGCGCGATGAACTCCGGTTGATGGCGCGCAACCGCGTCGCGGTGATCGCGCTTGTTCTGCTCGTCCTGTTGACCCTGGCGGCTGTACTTAGTTCATGGTCGCACCAACGCGGCATTGCCGAGCTGCGCACGCGGCATCAGCAGGTGGCCGCTGCGGCGTTCAAGGCTCAACCCGATCGCCACCCGCACCGCATGGTCCATTACGGCACCTTCATCTATCGACCGTTGGGTGCGTTGGCCGCGTTCGATCCCGGTGTTGATGCCTTCACGGGCAACAGCATGTTTCTCGAAGGCCACCGCCAGAACAGTGCCAACTTTGGCGACGTGCGGCAAAGCTCGCTGCTTGTCCGCTTTGGACAACTCACCCCCGCCTTCGTCCTCCAGGTAGTCGCCCCATTACTGCTGATCTTCCTGGGCTTCGGCGTGCTGGCGCGCGAGACCGAACGAGGAACACTGCGATTACTGATGCTGCAGGGTGTCTCGCGCGGACAGCTGGTACGCGGCAAGCTTGCCGCGCTCGGGATCGTGGCCGTGATTGTCGGATTTCCGGCGATGGTCGGTTTTGTCGCAGTCGTCGCGCAACCCGGCACGCTGGCGTTGCCAATGGCGGCCATCGGGCTTGGCTATGCGCTGTATCTTGCGTTGTGGGTCGTGCTGATCCTGCTTGCGTCGGGCTTTGCCCGGCGCGGGCGCGATGCCCTCCTTGCACTGCTGGCAATATGGACAGTCGCGGTCGTGCTGCTGCCGCGCATCGCCCCCGACATCGCGGGGGCCGCGGTGCCGCTCCAGAACCGTCTTCAGACCGATGTCGCCATCGCGCGCGACCTGCGCCAGCTGGGTGACAGTCACAATCCCGACGATCCGCATCTGGCAGCCTTCAAGCGGTCGGTCCTGCAACGCTACGGCGCAACCCGGGTCGAGGATCTGCCGGTGAACTACAAAGGACTACTGGCGATGGAGGGGGAGCGGCTGACGTCCGGCCTGTTCGATCGCTATGCAGGTGCCATTTTCGCGGCACAGACCGCACAGAACCGGTTGGTCGATGCGATCGGCGTGCTGAGCCCGACTATTGCGATCCGCGCACTGTCGATGGCTGCGGCCGACACCGACTTTGCCGGTCATCGCCGCTTCCTCGAACAGGCGGAGGCGTATCGCTACGCCCTCGTGCAGCGGCTCAACCGGATGGAGGCCAAGAATGTCAGCTACGCCGACGATATAGCCGAGGATGCTGGTGCCGATCGCCGCAAGCGGATTGCAGCGGACAATTGGCAGCATATGCCTGATTTCGCCTTCGTTGCGCCAAGCGCCGCGACGCTCGCGACCGCGGCGCTGCCTGGGATCATTATCCTGGGACTATGGCTGGCCGTCGCCACACTGCTGCTCACGCGTGTGACCCGTCGTCTAGGAGCCCGTCAATGACGCTGTGGATGCATGAACTGCGCCTGTTGCTCCGTGCGCGACTAAGCGTCGTGGCACTGATCCTGCTGGCGATACTCACCGCCGCTGCCGTGACCGCAGGCATGGTGGAAATCTCCCGGCAGCGCACCGCGATCGCCGCAATCCCGGCCGCGCAATCCGAAGATATTGCGGCCGTTGCCGACTATGTCGATAGGACCAAGGACGCGGGCAGTGCGGGCTATTACAGCTTCCACCCAACCTGGGACGCACCGTCCCCCCTGGCCTTCGCCGCACTCGGGATGCGCGACGTCTCGCCCTACATTCTGCGTGTCCGGGCGTTGGGGCTGGAAGCGCAGATCTATGATGGCGACGTCTTCAATCCTGAACTCGCTTTGCCAGGCCGGTTCGATTTTGCGTTCGTCCTCGTCTTCCTCGCGCCGTTATTCGTGGTCGCGTTGTTCCATGATCTGACGTCCGGAGAACGCGAGGCGGGGCGGCTGCGGATGCTGGATGCTCTACCGCGGGGTGGCGCAAAGCTGCTGCGGCGACGTATGCTACTGCGTATCGCGCTGTTATGGGCGGCGCTTGCCGTGCCCTTCCTCGTTGCCGCGGTAGCGTCCGGTGTCGGGGGCGTAGCGATCTTTGCGGTTTTCTCCGTGATCCTCGCTTACCTCCTGTTTTGGATGGCACTCGCCGCACTGGTCGCGAGGCTCCGCTGGAGCTCGATTGCAAACGCTGCAACGCTCGCAGCGTGCTGGCTTGTACTGGTGCTCGTCCTGCCGACACTGGCGCACGTCGCAATCAACCGCGCCGTGCCGATCGGTCAGGGCGCAGAGATCGCGCTTGCCCAGCGCGAAATGGTCAACCGCGCCTGGGACATTCCCCGCGAAACGACGATGCGCCGCTTCTATGCCGGTCATCCCGAATGGGCGGACTCTGCCCCGCTTGGGTCGGCCTTCCATTACAAATGGTATTTCGCCTTCCATCAGGTCGGTGACGAAAGCGTCGCAACCAAGGTCCGTGCCTATCGAAGCGGGTTGGAACGCCGCGATGCCGCTGCGCGCATACTTGGGTGGGTGCTGCCTTCGGTGGGAGTACAGGCTTTGCTGACCCGGCTGGCTGACACCGACGTTCGCGCACAGCTCGCATATCAGAACCGAGTGCGTGCCTTCCACGCCAGGCTGCGCAATTTCTACTACGGGTATCTGTTTCGCGACCGGCCGTTTGGTAGAGCCGACTTTGGCCGAGCACCGAGCTTTACCGCTCGAATAAATGCCGCGGGTGGATCAGGCGAGGCCGCTGACCAGTGACGATACCACTTCTCCACGGCGGTAGTCGCTAACCCGGCGCTACCAGGCCTTCCGCTCTTCAAAAAAGCGACCATTGGCAACCCGCCAAACATAATAAGATAACATCACCTAAGGGGATCTACATGCGATCATTCGCGATAGCGCTTGCCGCCACCGCTGCGATGCCGATGCCTGCGTTGGCGCAGGAGGTCGTTCGGGAAGCCGACGCAGTCGAAGACAATGATGAGGCCCGCGAGATCATCGTTACGGGCAGTCGTTTTGGCGGCCGCACGACAACGCAATCGTCGACGCCAGTGGACGCCATATCGCGTGAGGCGCTGCAACAGAGTGGGCGTGTCGATCTCATCCAGATGCTGAAGGTTCAGGTGCCGAGCTTCAGCGCGCCGCGACCGCTGGCATCAGGTGTCGGCGACTTCATCCAGCCGCCTTCCCTGCGCGGACTAGGGGCCGGCGAACTGCTGGTCCTGATCAATGGCAAACGTCGCCACACCACGGCCGACCTCAATTCGAGCAACGGCATCGGTCGCGGCGACGTCGCGGTTGATTTCAACGCCATCCCGACCCTTGCGATGTCGAGGATCGAAGTGCTGCGCGATGGTGCTGCCGCCCAATACGGCTCGGACGCGATCTCGGGTGTCATCAACATGATCCTCGACCGCTCGCTCGGCACCATCGCGCAGGCGGGCTATGTGCAGACTACGAAGGGCGACGGCGACACCTACGAGGCAAGTGCCTCCACAGGCATCCCGCTCGGAGCAAACGGCGTCCTGCGCCTGACCGCGGCTTACCAAGACCGGGACGGCACCAATCGTGCGCGGGCGGATACGCGGCAGCAGTATTTCGGGACGAACGCCGCTGGTCGGCCAGTCGCGCCTTCTGGCAACTATGGCTCCGGTGTTGGACTGACACCATCGAACGGGACGCTCGACCCGCGGGAAGCCGGGTTCGACCGGAACGTATTCCAGCAGGGAGATCAGCCAAACCGAAACTACCAGCTCTTCTACAACCTCGTCGCGCCCCTGCCAGGGGGGACCGAACTTTATAGCTTTGGTGGATACAATCGCCTCGATGGCGACATCCAGTATTTCTTCCGCCGTCCTGGACAGGACGAGACGGTACGCGCGCTCTACCCGGACGGTTACAGCCCGGGCCTCGACACCAGGCTGGAGAACATTTCCACCGCGATCGGTCTGCGTGGAGATGATCTGGCAGGGTTCGGTTGGGACCTGTCGACCGTCTATGGCGTCAGCACCGTCCGCACGACTTACGTCGACAGCGTCAACGTGTCCTTGGGGGCTGCCTCCCCGTCGCGCTTTTACCGCGGCGGTAGCGACTTCTATCAATGGACCTCGAACCTCGATTTCACGCGAGAGATCCCGGTCGGTGACGATCAGCCGGTAAGACTGGCGTTCGGCACCGAGTATCGCGAGGAAGCCTACCGTCTTTTCTCGGGGGCGCCCGATGGTTATCGCAATGGCGGGGTATTGATCCCGGATGGCCCTAATGCCGGTCGTCCGGGGCCGATTGGTTCGCAACCTGGACCAAGCAACGGGCCCGATGATCGTGCGTCGATCGCTCGCGATAGCGTCGCGTTGTATGGCGAAGTGGAAAAGCAGTTTTTCGGCCGGCTGCTGTTATCAGGTGCGGCCAGGCATGAACGTTATTCCGACTTCGGCAGTACCACGAATTTCAAGGCTGCCGGGCGGCTCGGTCTGTTCGGCGGGCTTGCGCTGCGAGGCTCTTACAACACCGGCTTTCGCGCGCCTGCGCTGGCACAGTCCGGCTATAACGCATCGAATACGCTGATCCTCAACGGCGCCCAGGCAATCGTGCGGGTGGCGGCAGTCGACAATTCTGCAGCGCGGCTAGCGGGCGCGACTGACCTGAAACCTGAACAGTCACGCAACGTGTCTATCGGTACCGTCTTCGAGGCCGGCGGTTTCACGGCGACGCTCGATGCCTACCGGATTAAGGTGCGTGACCGCATCGCCATTTCATCGACCTTTCAGGACGCCCGCCTGACCAACTATCTGGCCGCCAATGGCCAGTCTGGCTTCGCTGCGTTGTCGTTCCTGACCAACGCAGTCGACACGGAGACAAAGGGCATCGATCTGGTCATGAACTACCGACATCGCTTTGGAGACGGAAGCCGGATCACAGCCACGCTTGCCGGCAATTACAACAAGACGACGTTCGACAGAATCGCGGGCACCCCGGCACCGATCGCGGCGCTGGGCATCACCACGCCACTCTTTGATCTCACCCAGCAGCTCCGCTTCTCTGACAGCCTACCGCGCGACAAGATCACGCTGGATCTGAATTATGCGCGAGGGCCGTTTACGTTCTCCGTCACCAACACCCGGTATGGTCGCGTCGCGACGGTAGCGTTGCTTAATCGTACGCCGGCCCAAGTCGCAGCATTGGTTCAGGGCTATGACGTTCGCTTGGTTCCCTCGACGGGTAGTGCGGCGAACTCAGACATCGTCCAGCGCTTTGGTGCCAAGATCCTGACGGATATCGATGTCGGCTGGCAGGCAACCCGTGCGCTTAAGCTAAGCGTCGGAGCGCAGAACGTCTTCGACATCTATCCGGACCAGAATATCGCCTCAACGGTCTCTAGCGTTGCGGTCGGGACCAATGGCGCCGACAATGCCGGCACCCAGCCTTACAACGCCGTTTCCCCCTTCGGATTTAACGGTAGATCCGTGTTCATGCGCGGGAGTTATAGCTTTTAGGACCCCGTGATTGAGGGCGGAATGTTGATCGTAGCGATAGCTGAAAGGGTCCTGCTACGTCGCTCCCCTCGAAGCCCGCGCTGGATCAGACTGGAGTCTCCCGCCCTTCGCACTGTCTGAACGACGAAGCCAGTTTGTGGGCACCTATGTGGAAAACCCAGTCGAAATCACTATTGTGCGACAAACAGGTGTTTTACGCCGCCTAAGACAACCCCTCCGGCGCCTCCCCTCCCTATCGCAACTAAGTTCGTGCTTTCGACGACATTCAAAACGGTTGGGATACTGCAGCCTCTGCCCCACGAATCCGCGGGCCCGCAAAGCTTACCAGCCTACCTTGGCAGCGTACCTTTGGTGCTTGTACGTCCAGGGTGAGCCAATGAACATGTTCATTCGGGAGAAGGACCTGGTTGCACAGCGCAAAATCGAAGCGCCATTCAGGGTATACCCAGATCGACGCTAAGCGTACCTTTTCGCTCGTCCCGTTTCCCCATCGCTAATCTGGGACAGTCCCGCAGCTCTTACCAAATTAAGGACGCAACGGTAATCTAGCGGCTTCGACCCTGCCCTTGCGATTGTGGATCGCGGCTGACGATCGTCGCACGCCCGTTCGCGTAGACAATCTTGGGGCTATCCCCAACGTTCGGGACTTGTGGGAAAGCGGAAATCTCGTGCCGAGCAACCCCATTGCCATGGATCTGATACACGCCCTTTCCGCTGACGTGTAAGATCGATCCGCCGTAAGTCGTCCCGTCGTCGTCCTTTGCTGGCGCAGCAGTATCGAGACGAAAAACACCTTTTGGCAGCATGCCCTGCGGGTCGGATTTCTGGACCTCCCAACTACCTTCGTACCGGCGTTCGTGAAGCCGGCTACCGTTCATTACTACGACTTGTTCCGCGCCGTCGGGGATAGATCGGCCAGCCGGTACTTTTTCTGCTAGCCCCGCCAAGGTGCTTCCTCGGCCTAAGCTCAGTAGCCCTTGCATGCCGCGTCCTTCCGCAATGACTGGTTCGGATTGAGAGGTCGAGCTGCGTCCAGCATCGCGGCTGTGAACTGCGAGACGTTCTGGATGGGGCTGGATGTTTGGGATTGGCGTTGAGGAAACCTCTTGGGTCGTTCCATTCGGTGTATCCTTTAGCTGGTTAGCCAACTGTCTTTCCATGCCCTCTTGGTAGGCAAGCACACGGTTGAGCGCCGCCTCTCCAGGCGCGCGATCGAATGTGACGCTGCCCTTCCCCTGGTCACGCAGGATACCCAGCAGCCGGTCTGGCGCACGTTCTCCATCCAACATCGACTTCCGCGCGACGGCTTGCGAATGTGCTGGCACGAGGGAACGGTTGCGTAGGGAAGCCACGCGCGTCGTTTCCTCCGTTGCAGCGGCTTGTCGCCGAGCGGCGGGTAGCAGCGCAGCTATTTCCGCTTCAGCATCGTCAATCGGTACCGTTCGGGTTCCGGCCACTGTAGCAAGGTTTTGTTCGGCTGATTGGCGTATTAACTCATCGAGCCGATCTGCATTGGCGAACCGCCGAAGAGTCTCTGCAGCTTTGAGCATGAGCCTATCACCATCTTGCTGAGACGCGCTGACGGCATCGATGGCTGGATATGTCCGACGCAAAACCTCGATATCACGCGCTTTGTAAAGCGCATCGCGCGTCACCGCATTCGCGTTGGTGATGTTCCAATCCAGCTCATGCCCAGTTTCCTCGGCAAGCTGCCGTGTGAAGCTGCGAAGCGTACGGCTGTTGCCTTCCGAGAAGGGGTGGAGATGATCGAGATCGCCATAGAGCTTCGAGATCGTGCTGACGAAGTCGGGGGTTGAAAGCCCCCTCAGAGCGTCCCCGCCGCGTAGTCCTTGCAGCACTGTTTCCAACCGATCGTCCACTTCAGAACGTAGGGCATATTCAACCCTATGTGGATTGATCGGCTCGGACTCGAGCCGGCGTTCCTTACCGTGCGATGACGCGTCGGGACGATATTCGCCCGGCGCGTACTTAGGCAAATCCTGGAAGATGAACCTGTGGAATTCGCGCAGATGCGCTGCGTCGTAATTCCCGTCTATCGGCCGCTCGACTATCTCTGCGATGCGGTTTGCAACGAGAGCGGCTTCGATGGCCTCGATGTTTTTAGGCGGCTGCAACGCCACAATATTCTAAGATAGCCGAGTTGAGGGCAGCGCGGTCGAGCTTGCCAGCTACATAGTCGGCGAACAGGGCTTCGGTATCAGTATCGAGTACGAACCCCTCCATCCTGACACTGCCGCGGGCAAAGTCGATAGCGTACCGCCGTCGGGCTTGCTCTTCCGCGCTGATCGAGGGTGGTTCGATCTGCCGATAGACGTTCATGGCGTTAGGGCCTCCAGGGTCGTCAGCTGGTGACTATAGCCGCTAAAGGGTACGATGTGTAGGCCACGCCCGCTTTCGCCAACGTGATGAGGGGCGACGCATCGAAGACGATCAGGCCGTAAACCGCCATGTCAGCGCGCTTGCTTCAGGAACGCTGTGAAGCGATCCGCGCTATCACGCAGCGCTTCGCCGTCGGGGCCATCAAAGGCGGGCGGTGGTACGCGAAGGTTCAGCCGGCCGGGACCATCCAGAATTTGAGCATAATCCAGTCCGGTATGTTCCTTTGTCTCCTTGGTCGACCTGTGTCCTGAGGCATAAGCGCGCAGCGCGTTGTCGATTGTCATGTTTCGACCCTTCTCAGGTAGCCAACATTACCGGCGTTCAATGAGAATATATAATGAGAACATAATTTGAGAAAAGCAGAATCAGGACCGGCTGTTATATGTGCACGTCCAGGATTGCTCCTTGATGAGATCGCGAAGTACGTTCGTTTGTGAGAAGCCCGCGACAGGGCGGGCCGACGCGGATGTTAAGGGCTGAGAAGGCCTTGGGGGCTAGATTGCGTTTTCACTTGGAATGGGCCCCACGCGTCCGGAGTAGGCAACTTGGCGACATCCCTCTCGATCCGGTTGTTCGCGACCTTATTCGCGATCAGTCTGATGTTTTCGGCGGCAATGACTTATTATGCCACGCACACGATGAGCTTCGCCTTTCCGATCGCACCTGAGGCGATGACGACGTTGGTCATGCGGATCCAGGTGATCCGGGCGGTCGGCTTGGCTCTAGCCCTGTTCCTGATGTTACTGGTGCTCGTTTCGGCGTCGCGCGCGGCTCGCACTGCGCTAGCTTTGCGCTGGCTTCTCGGTGTCATGACGAGTGTTGCGCTTCTGCGTGGATCAGGGCTGATCCAGCCGCTTGCGCAGTATGACACAGCGATTATCGCAACCTCCGCTGTTCAACTCGCGCTGGAGGGGTTGGCAATCTTGCTGCTTTACGGGGAGGATGCGACCGATTGGTTCGAAGCGCGTCGCTGACAATGTCGGGGCCACGTTGTTCACGGTCGTCGCGGCGCTAATCCGCTAGGGCGGAAGCGCCCAAAGCCGGTCGTTCGAGGCGGGCCTCGTGCTTCCCGATTGCGGACATTCGTAAGGGGAGTATCGTGCGCCAGCGGGGCGGTTCGACGCTCGCTCGACCACAAAGGACGTGGGCATGGATGTGACTGTAGGCTCGGCAAACGAATGGGATCGGTTGATTGCCGAAGGTGATCTCGACAAGAAGATCGGCTTTATCGTTAGCGATGAAAATGAAGGCGATTTCCGGGTATCTCTGTTCACGCTGCTCAAAGGCGAAGAAGTTTATTCGGAAGCGCGGGAAGACTTTGCCTATTCTCGCAATCAACCTTTTCGGACGGTTGGGCTGGACGATCTTATAGAGGCACTTGTTGATGCCCGTGATCGTCTTCTCCGGCTGTAAGACTGGCTTTGCCACCGCGTTGGGAATGTCCTTTATCGTTCTGCTCTGCCCTAAAGCGGTCAGTCCGCTTTCCTCCCGATTCCGGACATTCCTCGGACCGATTGCGGCGGTGATCCCCTCCGCCGCAGCTTTACCAAGCTACCCGCAACGCTAGGGTATCTGACCCGGCGCCGCACAAAGTACCCCAGCGATACCCCGTCTCGAAACGCCCACTTGCAGACATTCGGGGCTTATATACGATGAGCAGATGCAGCGCCGCGTCCTACACCTCATCCTCATGGTCGGATTGCCGGTACTGGTCGGACAGTTCGCATTCGACTGTATCAACAGCGACTTAAACTCCGCCGTCAGTCATCTTCCTACGAGAGCCATCCTCATCCTTGCTGTATTGCTCGTGTGGACCGCATTCTGGGAATACCGCGACCGCAAAAAGCGGACCGTACGCTAACCTTCCCGCAGCGGCCATTCCGCTTTCGCCCATAGCGGACATTCCAGCTGCACCGCCGCTTGCTCGAAAGCTGCCGTTCGTTAAGTTGTAGGTGGAGGCGAACGGATGGGCATTGCCAAAGCAGGGCTGATGATGGTTGCACTGGCGCTTGCCGGGTTCGTGGTTAGCGTTGCCTTCAAACAGTCAAACTCGGTCGCCGTAGTTGCCGTGATCTACGTGTCGACCGGATTGTTTCTCACGGGCGTGACCTGCTGGCTTGTAGCAATTGCCAGATGGCCGCAGCGTCGTAGTTAGCCGGTCCGCTTTCCTTCCCAACCCGGACATTCCCGAAACTAGATCGTTTTTGGCAAAGCGGCCATTCCGCTAACGCCCAACTTAAGCCGCTACGGGCCTTCTTGGCGCTTGCTCGAAAGCGGTCGCTGGTTCAGTTTCCTCGTATGACGGGTAAATCTAGACGGCTAACGACGTTCGGTGCTTTCGCCGTCGCGATAGCAATGGCGGTGAACGGCTGCACTGCTTCCCGAAGCGCATTCACTCCGTCCGCCTTCGAAACGGCTAAAGCGGCATGTGGCGCAGCGGATGCTTACATTTCAAAAACCAACCCGAAGGCCATTGGTTTTCGAGGGTACGCAGCTTCCCATGCAGAACAAGCTAAATGCCTCGTGGGGCGCCTAAAAGAGACGGACGCCAGGGTGATCGGCTTTATAAGCGAACCGCCTAGCTAAATAGCAGTGTCGCCCAGAATAAGTCATTCGGGATGGCTGTTGCGCTTCATGATTGCGGACGTTCAGCGGGAGGGTTAGCTACCGCTCATGCGAACCGCCCTGAACGCGCCTGATGAAGCTCTGGATGATGCCGAGCGAGTGTTTGTAGCCAAGGTCCGAGAGCACGGCTGGTTCGATACCGCAGTGTTTGGCGACACTGAAGGGCCGGGGTTCTCGTTTACTACGGGGTTGTGGGTGAACACGGGTCAGCCAGAATTGATCATGTTCGGCATGAAGCGTGAGATAGCCCATGACGTGTTCTGGCAGTTGTTCCGAGAGGCTAAGGCGGGGTTACCACTGCCGGTAGGCGAGCCAACCGATAGAGCGTTTGAAAACCTGCTTGCCTATGCCTTTCCGGTGGCAAAGCGGTTCTACCGAGATCACCTCGGCTGGAGCCGATGGTTTTACGGTAGCGACGATTTCCCATGCCTTCAGATTGTTTGGCCGGATCGGAGTGGCGTTTTCCCATGGGAGCAGGAGTTCGACACAGCTTTTGCAACCGACCAGATCGATCTTACAGAAAATGGGTGGGAGTCAGCACTTACGGGGTGAGTCCGCTTTCCTTCCCATTCCGGCCATACCGCTTTCGCTCAATAGCGCACGCGGGGGCGGCGTGTTAGCAGAAGAGGTGTCACGTCGATTCCTTGCCCATCCTCTCGTCATTTGGCTTCTCGTCGTGAGCGCTGCGTTCGTGGTTGAGACTGCCTTTCGGGGTAGGACTGAGGCCATTGCGAACATCCCATTTCGAGCAATAGCAGTAGCCGTCACGATTTTTTGGACGCGTCGTTCAGCGCGGAGCCGCCTGGCCGATCATTGATTGGCACTAAGAAAACCGGTCGTTCGTGATGCAAAAATCAAAAGTTTTGCATCAACGCCGTTGCAGATGCGGACCGGCATAAAAGGCGCACCCATACTTTATTGATTTCAAGCTATCCAACTTTCGATACATTGCCCTGACCAAACACCACGTTTCAATCGCACCGTGCAAATCAAACCGTATCCAAACATTCCCTCCTCAAGAAAAGATACCTGAACAATAGAAAGGTTCTTGTTTTTAGAAAACACAGGGCTGGTAAATGTAACGTAGGTAGCGTGCCCCTCGTCGTCTTTTACCGGGCCTGGCACGCCATTCCATGTACATGTGGGTCTAAATCTACTTGAACTATACAAGTCCTGTCGCGCGATAAGATCGTCAAATTCGCGCGGCGACGCTCCTAATTTGGCGCGGTAATCTGGAGTAGTTTTACCCAACGAAAGCGGGCGAGAATCGGCGCGCACATCGACTGGATATGCCAGCACTTTATGTTTGATTGCGGCAGTGTACGCAGCTTGCAAGACAGCGCACGTGCGAGGTGCCGACGCGAACGTTCTTATGACCGGAACCGCTGGGTTCGACATTGTCGTCGCGTACAAAACAAGCGACCCGTAGAGGGTCCCTGTAAAAGTGACTGGCATAGGAACTCCGGTCGACAGACTATTTGGACTGTATTGCTCGAAACCTACTGGCCCGCAAACCGCCACTTTTCACGGCTTTGATGCAAAACTCACAAGATCTGCATCAGGCTCGAAGCCGCAGAAATCGTGGCATCGCTTGATGCAGAAATCCGATGCGTTGTCGGCCGTGAATGTCCGGGTTGGAGAGGAAAGCGGTCATACCTTCATGGATTTTGCCGTAGTTGCCACCGCTGCGAGCAAATGCTCAAATTCCTCGATTTCAACAGGTGAGACGCCAAACTTCGTCAATAAGAAAGATGTGGTTCGTATGCCGCCTACGTACGCATCCACTTGGTCATCGAACTCTCCGCCGACGAATGTTTCATAATGGAGTTGCGGGGAGCAATCCAAAACTCGCTGTTTGATTCGTGCCTTCGAGCGCGAAGGATAGCGATCAAGCATTTCAGTCGGCATGATGACAGGAATGTAACGCAGGAGAAGCTCAACCGCGGCGAAGCGGGAGTTTCTCAATTGATGATTTAATAAGGGTTCGATTACATGTCGCACCGCCTCGCTCGCTTGATCGGCTGGTCCGTAAATCTCGCTCGACGCCCAAAATTCCACGACCGACTCCTGCAAAGCTTCCTCACCTTGTAGAAAAACGCGGATGTCCACAATTGTGCGCTTTTTGCCGTTCCATTGTTGCGAAAGGGTTCCCTTTTGCGACGGCAGATATCGGGGAAGCGGACGGTCGCAAACCGACCAGTAGCGGAGGTTCGCTCGCCGTGGTTTAGTCACGAATGGTTTGCCGCTTGCAGCGCGAACTGGTGGAGAATTCAAAGTGAAGAATGGGGTTTGCTGTTTCTGCTCTGCGCCGGTTGACGAGGCGGGTCTTGATCCTTGCACGCTGACGATCGCGACAAATGGCGAGGGCAATCAATCGTGGCCATGCCATGGCACCTGCTACTTGGAACGCCTCGGCGACCTTCCTTATGGCCGTGAATTATTCGAATCCGACGAGTAGGATCGAGATCGTGCAGCACGGCTCTCTCACATCGTTTCTCAATGGCGAACGGTCAGCTGACCAACTATGGCGCGAGATCGAGACGGAGGTAAAAGAATGCCTCGCGGCTTGTGCTAAGCTCGGCTCGGGAGCCGTCACAATTTCGGACGGGCCAAAGACGCATATCTCGCGTCGGCAGGTGGCAGTTCTCTTATCGGCGCTTGTCGAGGGTAAGATACTCATGGATGCCGCCAGCTATATCGCGGACGCCATGATCATGAGCGACGACTTCGCATGGGAAGACGAAGGAATCGCCGACGTGCTATTTCGTCTTTCCGATGAAAGCGCCCCGCTGACGATGATTGATCTGGAATGGGCAAGTAGCCACTTGGCTAGCGCACGGTAATATCCGCTTCCCACCAACTTTAGACGTTCAGTTCTGCTTTCGAGACAATCTCGATATCGTCGCCTGGTCGACACCCAGCAAGGCAGCAACAGTGCGCTGCGTATCGCCAGCTGCGAGCCGTCGCAGGGCCTCAGCCTGCTGGTGAGGGGTAAGGGCAGCACGCCGGCCGAACTTCACGCCACGGGCCTTAGCCTGGACCCTACCAGCAGCAGTGCGTTCGGTGATCCGATGACGCTCGTAGCTCGCCGCAACACCCAGCACGGCAATGATGACATCGGCGAACTGTGAGGTGGTATCCACCATCGGCTCCGCGATCGAGCGAAAGCCGGCTCCAGCCTCCTTCACCGCATGGAGGATGTTTAACAGGTCGCGCGTGTTGCGGGCGAGACGATCGGTGGATGTCACCATCAGCACGTCGCCGGCATCGAGCGCGCCGATCGCGCGCTTAAGCTGAGGCCGCTCGGCGGTCCCGCCACTGATCTTCTCGCGATAGACCTTCGTGCAGCCGGCCTCGTCGAGCTGGGCGAGCTGCTGCGCCAGGTCCTGGCCGTTGGATGAGACACGCGCATAGCCGTAAATCATGCGCCGATTGTGCATCGGAATTATGCATCATGGAAGTGTCGGGTTTTGGACGCTTTTCTATTTGATGCAAAACTTGTGAGTTTTGCATGAGCACAGCAGCCGCACTACCGCCGATGTCTAATTTTCCGGTAGGCTAAAAAGGTTCTCTACGGGCACTTTGAATAGATGGGCCAGCTTGAGCGCCAATGACAAACTAGGCTCGAACCGACCTGTCTCGATTGAGTTGATGGTTTGTCTGGAAACGCCAACGAGCGTTGCCAATCCAGCCTGCGTGAAGTTCAATTCAGCCCGGTGTTCCGGGAGGCGAGTTAGGACGCCCATTTGCGCGCAGCGGTCCGGCCGAACAAGATTGTAAGCGCTGAGAACAGGATCAGGGGGGCAGCAGCCTGTATGGGCGGGCTAATCCCGGTCATATCCAACAGGCCCCACACCGTAAGGGCAGCGGCAGTCCACGCGCCACTCATGCCGAGTGACCAGTTCTGCACTCGATGAAACAGCTCATCCTGACGGATGCTCATGCGCCACCATAGCAGGCCAGATAAGGCAGCAAAGCCGATCACCCAGACCACAATCCAAGCGACAGGCAGATAGAGAGAAGGAGTTGAAACAGCGGTGCCGTCAACGGGCATTGGGCTCTGAAACTCGATACCTACTCGGCGCGCAGCATCAGCGGTCCATTTGAAAAGCGGCATAACAGCCACCACGGCGCTCGCCATACTCCCAGACACAAGGCGTCGGCTCATTTGATCTAAAGCCGCCCAATTGACCCCGGCCCCACGGTGAGTGAACTCGTACATCAGCTTCCCCTACGCTTCCGCACAATGTCAAACATACGCGACATTTAGAGTCAAGTATGTTTGACTCGTAGGGCGGCTTTCTGGGTTGAGTGGAGTCACCTTCACAGGCCTCACAGTGCTCAATTTGAGCTAGTCCCGTGATGCAAAACTTTTGATTTATGCATCAGGAATGACCGAGATGGGAAGGAAAGCGGCCTGACGGCTTTTGGGGAGATGGGTGCGATAGCCGACATTCTGCGGCGCTGCTGTCTCTGGAAAACGGCCGACTTACGTCGACCTCCGGGTGGGAGGCCCTGCACGACACGCTCGAGGCCGTCGGCCCCGACCGCGTGGCCGACATGGTCTCGGGCGGCCCGCCCGAG